>Ga0209013_10003990_pt1 | contig 13013 bp, 18 predicted proteins | sample Cruoilmetagenom2_FD_187291 | JGI IMG/M metagenome (GOLD analysis project Ga0209013, IMG submission 187291) | Oil polluted marine microbial communities from Coal Oil Point, Santa Barbara, California, USA - Sample 2 (SPAdes) (version 2) | ecosystem: Environmental > Aquatic > Marine > Oil seeps ... | reverse complement strand
GATCTTCAAGCTTTGAGGGACGTGCCGGGGGATAGATGGGAACCGGTATGCCTCCAGCCATCAAGATACCAAAAAAACTGAAAAAGTAATCCGCTCCAGTAGGAAGCATGATCGCAACGGGTTCAGCAGTTTTTAGCTTGTGCTGCTGCAAAACCACTGCCACTTTTTCAGCGCCGGCTTCGAGTTCGGCGTAGGTGATGACCTTACCGTTGCCATCGTCACGGTAGAGCTGGATATGAGGGCGGTCCGGATGCTGTGCCACATGCCATCTAAGAACATCCACCAGGGTCTGCGCTTCGTCGGCGGCAGCTACAGCTTCACCCATTGCCGGTGCAGAGATATCTGAAGCCGTCCGGCTCACATAAGAGACCTCAGTGCCAAGCAGTGTTCGCAGCAGATCCCGTGGCGTCTCAGCTTCTATATAAATACGTTCCGGAAGTGCAAGCTTGAAAGCTGTTTCTACCCGGGCGATCAGCTCAACACGTGAGAGGCTGTCGAGACCGAGATCTTTTTCGAAGCTGCTGTCAAGGGTAATGCGTTCTGCAGGAAATTGCTGTGCATGTACCTCTGTGACAAGAGCATGGACAACCTGTAACAGTTTTTCTGTTTTTTCGTCAGATCGGTTTTCCTGTTGAAAAGTTTGCATCTTGCATACTCCTATTAAAATAATCATATCTAATTACAAATTAGATATGGGTGTTCAGAAGTTTAGGGCACCTTTGATTTTTTGGAATAGCCAATTGATGATATTTTAGAACTTTATAGCAATTTCATAAAAACGGTTAACCTTATTAGTCTATGATTTGGTCAAAGGACTTAAAAATGGATAAACGAAATTTTATAAGTGTAACACTCCTGGTATCGGCATTAGCCTTCAACCCACTGCTTGCAGAACAACGCAATTCAACTACGATCAGCCAAATAAAAACCAGCACGGTTTCTTCAAGTATTGCTTCTATTTTACATAAAAGAGGGCTGGATGAAGACGCAGCGCAAGAGATATCAAAGAATCTTGTAGAGGAAGATGAAGCGTTACTGGCAATGATGATGCAAAATCTGGAAGATGAATGTAGTGTTATAAGTCGTGAAGAAGTTTTGGAGTATTTAAGTACGGCTGCACTTCATAGACAAAATGTTCGTTTTGACTCTTATGATCATTTGATCGCTATGGTTTCCAAGATCAAACAGACGTCTTTAGATACAAAGACTCTACAAAACCTGCGTGATGTAGCAAAAAAGAACGCTTTGCTGGTCGGGTAGGGGTTTCTTATCTCTATACTTTATGGAATCTTATCATATTATTATTTAACACACAAAAACTTTTGATACAATTATAAGATGATGAATATAAAAAATAAAATAGTTTTAAATATGAGTTTGTTTTTAGCAGGGTCAAATATGCTGGAGGCTTCTGTAGAAAATGAAAATATAGTCACTTTTCCTAAAATGTACATTGTACCTACGGGGCTTGTTATTCTCTTTGTGGTATTGGTTTTAGTGTACAGCTTTCTAAAACAGAGAACAACACTTAAACATAAAAATGCACTTATCCTGGAACAGGAAGAAAAAATAAAATTTTTACGTCAAACCCATGCAGAGTATGAGTACAAACAGACACAAAAAAATCATACGGATGAAAAAAGATTTTTAGAATGCCAGCATACTATCACTACACTGGAAGAGAAAATAAATGATGGTACCAAAAACCAGGTAGTAGCCAAGTTGGAAGCGTATAAAAATAAAAGAGATCAACAGCTCAAACGTGTAAATTTAGGTTCATAGGATGAAAGATAAGAAAGAAAATTTAAGCGAAAATATACAAAAAGCACTTGTCCACACAGTATCTAATGGTACAAGTATACCAGCGATAATCAACGAAATAGACAGCTATTATAAACAAGGTACACTGGCATATGCAGAGGGTATAAGCAGGTACAAAGTAGAGATAGAAAAGCTATTGAATAGCATAGAGAAAGCTGTAAATGACAAGCAAAAAGAAGAAACAGCACTCTTTGCAGCAGAACAAGAGTTGGCTATAGATACCAGACTGTTAGAACGACTTCAGGATGACTTTATGAAAAAACTCCATTCTATAGAAGAACTCAACACAGAGTATAAAGATGTGCTGGATGAAGAAGAGTACAAAAAACTACTCACAGGCAAAACAAAAGAACTACATAAAGTACAAAATGAGATCGAAGAGCTGGAACTCACATATCTTAACCATGAACTAGAGCGTATTAACTGCCTTGAAATACTGGAACCTAAAAGACGAGAGATAGACATATTAAAAGAGAGTTTAAAAGAGCTAGAACTGGAAAAAGAACATTTTGCATCGACAAAATTACATCAACTTCCACAGATGGGATTGTCCAATAATGAGAATGACGATGAACTGGTAGATACTGATATAGTTGAAAAAGAAGTGTAATAATATACCTTGGTTAACATAATATAAATTCTATCAAAAAAGTAAATCTCTCCTCTTGCGTGTATTTGTATCTCTCTTTAATGATTTTTAAAAATGTGAAATATCAGTATGCATATTTATATTTTTAATTTTTTAGAAGAAACATCAAGTATTGAAAAAATCAATAAGATCACAAGAATTTCATACGCAATATAAATTATTCATATTTACAAAATTCTATCAATATGAATATTTATGAAAGAATGTCGTCTGTCGTGAAAATAATCAAACATCATTTATCTCGTAATAAAATCATTTTAAGTATAAAATCTAGGTATGTTGTTTTCCACATTTTATTTGCTTACTTTAATAATAAGAAAGAAAAAAGAGACACACTATTATATTTCCAGTATCAGAATACCCTATTCCTGCCTATTGATCTTCTTGTGTGCAGTTACAAATATCCAAGTTCCATATAAAGCCCTACAGCAGGGAGCATAAAGAACATTATGTGAACATATGTTCATTTAATATATTTGCTTGACTAAAATAAGTGAACATTTGTTCTCTTGTGGAATTATTCATAAGTTTCTAAAAGAACAACTGTTCATATAAGTAAAATGAAAAGACTTGACAAATGAACGTTTGTTCACTATAATGTCATCAAAGGAGTCACTATGACCGAGCAGAGCGTTACTTCTCCACTATCTAAAGGTAGCAAAACAAAAGACAAAATACTCAAAACTTCACTTAAACTCTTTTCCGGTAAAGGATATAAGGCAACCACAGTAAGAGACATAGCAGGTGCCATAGGTATCAAACAGAGTGCCCTCTATAATCACTTTAAGAACAAAGATGAGATCCTGGAAACCCTTATAGGTAACCTGACCTCCTCGGCCATAGTGACTTTATTTGACGATAAAGAGGCCCAGGGGCTTCATAAACAGGGAAAGTCTTTACTTATGTCCATTGCCACTACTTTCAAGCTTATAGGCTTTGACGGGCAAAATGAGGCACTTTTTAAGCTGCTAATGCAGGAGATATATAAAAATGAGCGTATTAGAGAGATCTATAACGAGCATTTCTATCAGGAGAACGTAAAAAAGCTCTCGGGGATATTCTTTGCGATGATGCAGGATGATATGATCAAGTCTTCAGACCCCCTGTTACTTGCAAATGAGTTTTTTTCACCCCTCTTTTTCTATCAAATGCAGGTTTCCCTGCTAAAATTAGATAAAAAATCGACATCTTCGATAGTTTCTATGTTTGAAAAACATGTAGACTATTTTTGGGATAACATTAAAACAGTGAAACAAGATACCCTGTTTTAGGAACATACTAAATAATATTAATTATATTATTTCAGGATGTATGTTTATAAATATTAAATAGTATCAACAATAAAGGAATAGTATGGAAAATAATATAGATCACTTCGCACATAAGTCAAAATCATGGGATATGAACTCTAAAAGAGTACAAAATGCTAAAGGTATTGCAGACTTAATAGTAAAAAATATAAAACTGGATAAGTCTATGGAACTAATGGATTTTGGTGCAGGAACCGGTCTATTAAGCTACTTTGTTGCACCTTATGTAGCTAAAATATCTGCTGTGGATAACTCCCCTTCTATGCTTTTGGAGTTTAAAAATAAATGTGATGAGTTCTCTTGTGAGACTGAAATCATAGAGAAAGATCTGAGTACGGATCTCTTAAATAGAAAGTTTGATGGCATCATCTCCTCTATGACCATTCATCATTTGGAAGATACCAAAGCCCTCTTCTCAAAACTATATACTATGTTAAATGAAGGCGGATTTATAGCCATAGCAGATCTGGACACAGAAGATGGAAGCTTCCATAGTGACAATACCGGTGTATTTCATCATGGTTTTGAGAGAGAAATATTGGAAAAACAGGCAAAAGAAGTCGGATTCAGAGAGATCGGCTTTGAACTTGCAAGTACGATCAACAAACCTCACCGTGAATTTACAGTCTTTTTAATGACAGGATTAAAGTGATTATGACTAAAGTATCTTTGTCGCAGTGAGAAATACGTACTGTTTCCCTGTAAGTGTTACTCTATATTTGTGCTGCTGCAGGTATTTTTTGCAAAAGATGACATCATTATAGAGTAGTGACATTTCACTCATTGCATAGTTTGGTGCTTTTGCGCCATAGATCATCTCTCCCCCTACCCATCTGGAATTTGGAAACCCCAATATGATCGTAGCATCTTTTTTCAGATAGTTTTGAACCAAAGACATAAAAAACGGCTTGAAGTTGATACTTGGACTTTGTAGTGTTCCTATACTGATAAGCAGGTCAAACTTCCCCAAATTCAGTGTTTCCAATTCATTGATATCATGGCAGTAGAGTTTTACATTTTTTTCTTTAAAGCATTTGTCTGCATACTCTATGGCTGTTTGTGAATGGTCTATGCCTACCAGCTCCATTTTTTCATAATTTTTAGTATCTAAGATTTTTTTGATCACGGAAAACTCATCACCTGTATTGATGCCAAGGTTTAGTATCCTGGTTTTCTCAGATAGTTTGGCATTGTGCAGTGCTTGTTGATAGTAGTATAGAAAAGCGGGTTCTTCCATCTTGTTGATCTGTGAAAAGTGAGAATCTACACCATACTTCTCTTCTTTTGGACTTTCTGTATCAAGATGAAAAGAGCTTTGGGTCTCCAACTTTTCAAACCTGAGTGTGACAAAGGGGTACTTTTCATCTTTGGGCGTAAGCATCTTGCACATTAATAGTTCTGCAAGATCTGTCCATGTTTTATAACTTCGATATATATAGGTTTGATCATCTATGATTATTTCATTGCCTGCATACCCCTCACCCAGATCCGGATCGAGTATGTTAAAAGTAACAGCATTGTTTGTTTGAAGTTTATTTTGTAGTAATGGAAGTATGTCCTGCATACTCTGCTGTATAAATGTCATCGAAAACCTTAACTGTATAATGGCATTATTTTAACACAATTGTATAGAATGATAGATTTTAGAAAGGTTATTGATAGATAGTCCTTCCTATGTTAAAAGGGAGAAGAAAAATGTTTATGACATTGGGAGACAAACAAGTTCTTACTAGGAAGGATTGTGTGAATTATAGCAACCCAATGTGAACTAAATGTAAACTGGTTATTCTTTGAGTTATACTTTTATAAAATATGATCTCAATTTTTCTTATCTAAATAGGCTAATATCTCCGCGGCATTTCCCTCAAAGGCAATGGGTATTTCACTTTTTTCTATTTGGTAATCATACATGGGGTCATAATACTCTCGTAAAAGTAGCTCTATCCATGTTTTGTGCTGTGTCAGCTCTCCTGTACCTTGTTGTTCCATGAAAGCATCGGCAAAGACTGTTTTTATTTTGCTGTAACGTTCATCTCCCAAACGCTTTTGAATACGGTCTATTCCTCTATTGGCATCAGCGAACCACATCATTGCACCATTTGCACCAAAGTTTTCCTCATAGTCTGACAATGCATGTGTCACATATTCATCAAAGGTGATCTCCACACGCTCTGCCATAGGGGTATGCAGGAGAATACGTTTTCCTTTTCTAAAGTTGTCAAAGACTGCTTTTGGCATGTAGACGCGTCCTATATTGTGGCTTTCATCTTCTATGACAAGGTGCGAATACCTCTTGGCTTCATGCTGAATGAGGGCATAGGCAAGTGCATCTTCAAAATCTATCTGTGAAGGTTGTGCTGTGATGAACTTTCCAAAAGTAGACCCTCTGTGGTTGGCAAGTCCTTCAAGGTCAATGCTCTGTTTTATCTGATGGATCAGCACGGTCTTCCCGCTTCCTGTACGCCCGCCGATAATGTATGTTTCTGCTTTGGCACTGATCTCTTCACTCTCCTGCATCAAAAAAGAACGAAATGCTTTGTAGCCGCCTTTGAGACGGGGAATGGTGATGCCAGCCTCCTGCAGCCATGCCTGAGAGATCTGTGAGCGTTGCCCTCCTCTGAAACAGTAGAGGTAGACATCAGGATGCGCTTTGACAAAATCTACCCATGCTTCTAGACGCTCCTGTTTTAGCGGTCCCACAAGTTCCTTTCCAAGTTGTACGGCACTTGCATTGCCCTGCTCTTTGTAACGTATGCCTATGAGGTGACGTTCTTCATCGTTCATAAGTGGTAGATTGACAGCCGTAGGGAACGCCCCTTTGGCAAACTCCACAGGGGCACGTACATCGATCAGCGGTCTCTTTTCCCGTACGATGCGATGAAAATCTTCAGTTAAAGGCAGGTCAAGCTTTTTGATCATCTCTATTTCATCTACCGTACCTACAGGTGTATGATCTTCTATCTCAGATGACTTCAATAAGATGCTCCCCGCGTGCAACAGTTTCACCGATGCTTTTAAGTTCAAGCCCGGCTTCACGTGTGAGGGCTAAAAATGCCTCTACACTCTTTTTGCGTACGGCACAAAGCAATCCTCCCGAAGTCTGGGCATCACAGAGGATGTTTTGCTGTTCAGGGCTCATGGCAGAGATATTGTGTCCGTAACTCTCAAAATTACGGCGTGTCCCTCCAGGGACACATTCCATAGCCAGATATGTTTTTACTTTTGGAAGTAGAGGTACATCTTCAAAGCGTATCAGCGCAGAGATGTTGCTTCCTTCACAGATCTCTGTCAGGTGTCCAAGCAATCCAAACCCTGTGACATCGGTAATGGCAGTAACTCCCTCTAAAGCAGAGATCTCCGCCCCGATCTTGTTGAGTGTACACATCGCTTCTACTGCCGGATTGATGTCACCCGGAGCGATCTTTCCCTGCTTTTGGGCGGTAGTCAGAATACCGATACCCAGAGGCTTGGTCAAAAAGAGTTCGCAGCCTTCTTCTGCCGTGTCGTTTTGTTTGAGGTTTTTGTTCTCCACTACCCCTGTGACCGCCAGGCCGAAAATAGGCTCGGGGGAGTCGATGCTGTGCCCGCCTGCAAGAGGAATCCCTGCTTCTTCACAGACAGAACGTCCGCCGTCAATGACCAGACGTGCTACATGGTCACTCAGTTTTTTCACCGGCCATCCGAAAATGGAGATCGCCATCAGAGGTTTGCCACCCATCGCGTAGATATCACTAATGGCATTGGTCGCGGCAATACGCCCAAAGGTAAAAGGATCATCAACTATCGGCATGAAAAAGTCAGTGGTAGAGAGTACAGAAGTGCCATTACCCAGATCAAAGGCCGCGGCATCATCTTTGCTTGCATTGCCTACAAGCAGTTCGGGGTAGTCTATGGTCTCTCTGGCAGATTTTAAAATGTTCTCCAACTGTTTGGGTGATATCTTGCAGCCACATCCTGCACCGTGGCTGTATTGGGTGAGTTTTACTTCTTCCATGGCATTTCGTTCCTGTTTTTTTGACAAATGTTAGTCCTCTTTCCCTAAAAAGCTGTTTAATGGTATGATACTCTCTAAATAATAAGATAAAAGGTATTGCCATGAACAAGATCGAGATCCCCTACTATCAGACACTCACACTCACGCATGTAGTACTGGACTACAATGGCACCATTGCCAAAGATGGTCAGCTGAAAAAAGAGGTCAAAGACCTGCTTCCTGTACTCTGTGAACATTACACTGTACATGTCATCACTGCCGATACTTTTGGCAGTGTCAAAGCCCAGATGGAAGATTTCAATGTTGTCGTTAAAGTGTTGCAGACAGACAACCACACTGCGGAAAAAGCAGCGTATGTGGATGGGCTTGGTAAAGAAAATTGTGTTGCCGTTGGAAACGGAAACAACGATAGGCAGATGCTTGAAAATGCCATGCTTGGCATTGCCATCATCGGTGATGAAGGCTGTGCCACCCCCACCCTGCTGCACAGCGACATCAGCTGCAGCAACATAGCAGATGCACTGGCTCTTCTGCTGAATGAAAAAAGGATGATCGCTACTTTGAGGAGGTAGGCTGACTCGTATATAAATCGAATAAATTGTGTCAGGTAATATATAGGAATTATTACTCTCCTAAAGCAAATACATTTGAGAGTGTATTTATGTAGTTAAAATAACCTGTAATTGCTACAGCTTCTATGACTTGAATATCACTCCAACCCATCTCTTTTAGTGCATCTATTTCTTCTTTTAAGATTTTATAGTTATCTTTTTTTGATGCTTTTATACAGAAGTTTAAGAGTGCTTTATCTTTATCCTCTACATTCATTGACTCAACACCTTGAAGTATCTCTTCAATCTTCTCTTCACTCAAACCTAGCATTTTAGCAATATTTTTATGTAAACCTACACACATTTTACAGCCATTTTGGATTGATATTAGCAGTGCAATAGCTTCTTTAATATGATAAGAGAGTGTTGTTTCATCAAGTAGATATTTCTGAGCCATACCATCCGTTGCAAAATAAACTTTTTCATCTATTGCTAAGAGTTGAAATATCTCACCTAACTGTCCTGTTTTTTCTAAAATAGGTCTTGCTTTTTCTTGAATTGTAGGAGTCATATCCTCAAATTCTGGTAATTTTATATGTGCCATTTTTCTTTTCCTTTATATTTTTAATTACGGTCAAATCACTTACTATCCATCTATTAGAGAATAAAACTAAATTTATCAGTCTGTATTATAAATAGGCATATTCAAACTTACAAATAATGTGGCTTCTTAGGCTATCTCACCGTATATACGTTTGTAATTTTGCATAATGATCTCACTTATTTTTTTAACTATTTCTCTCCAAGGTTTTGTTATACATCTTTGTTTTCAGGTCCTACCCAAAAGAATGGGTTATATGCAACTTCCCAAAGATGTTCATCTAAGTTTTTAAAATATCCATGAAAACCACCCCATGAAGTTTTTTGGGGAGATCTTACAGAAGTTGCACCTGCCTTTAGTGCTTGTGCATAAACTTCTTCCACTTCTTTTTCTGATTTGACATTATGTGAAAGTGTGAAGTTGTTAAAACCTTCACCTTCTGAAGAAACAGAAGCATCTTTTGCTAAATCATCTCTATTGTATAAACCAAGCCAAGAGTTATTAAGTATAAAAAATGCAACTTCTGGTGGTGAGTCCATTTGAGGAAAACCTAAACCATCTTTATAAAATTTTACCGACTCAGTAATATCTTGTACTCCTAGAGTAATCATGCTAATTCTTGGATTCAAGGTCACTCCCTTTTGGTGTATAATGTATAACTCCACCGACAAGGTATCCTGTGCGGTGCTAGGATTTGTTATGCACTTTAGTTAGCATACCATTAATAGCTTTTTCAAATTCATCAAAATCTTCGCCTAAAGTATCCCATAAAACTTTATCGTCTACTCCAAAATAATGATGAGTTAAAACATCTCTCATTTTAGCTATCTCACTCCATGGAATTTCAGGGTATTCATCTGTAAGCTCTTCTGGTATATTTTTTACCGCTTCTCCAATATTTTCAAATGCTTTAGCTACTGCGTAAACTTTTTCTAGATTTTCAGTAAATTCTTCATAGGTTGTATTCTCAACAAATTTTTTAATATTTTTACATTCATAAGATATATCTTGAAGATAGAGCTTATAATCTCTATTGCTTTTAAACATAACTAATATCTTGTTGAATATAGTTTTTTATTTGTGGCTTTAATGTTTCATCTCTTACTAAATCAATTTTTTTATGGAAAAAATCTTCAAGTTGTTTAGTTAATTTAAGATACTTAAACATTGATAGTTTTTTATCTTTTTCAATTTTATATAAAATGTCTATATCACTATTATCATTTGCCTCATCTCTCGCAAAAGAACCAAACAGTCCTATAAATTGGACTCCAAACTGATTATTATAGTAATCTTGATTTGATTTTAAGTAGTTTAATATATCTTGTTTCTGCATTATTCCATCTCCTCATCTTTATCAAGTAGTATAAAATGTTTTCTGCAATATTTTTTAACTTCTGAATCATTTTCAAAATATTCATCACAAACAAAAGCTACTTAGCTCATTTTCTACAGACTGATAATTCCTCTCATCTATAGTTTTAAAATCTAATTCCGCGAATTCGCTTCTTTAATCTTTTATAAATTATATCAGATTTATTTTCAGTAAATGCTTTAGTAGTATTTTTGGATAACGTTCTACTTCAGTGACGCTCTGCGTTCACTGCTAGGCTTTGTTATCATTGTTATTTAAAAGTCTTTGAAACATTAAATCTTCTAAATTTCTACTACTATCTACAACTAATAAAACAGAAACCTTTGATTCTTCAACTTTAAATACTATACGCCATCTTTTGTAAATAATTTCTCTATACTTTAATATACCAATATGCTGTAGTTCAGGAACAACTCTTTTTCTAGTTGGCATAAAATATAAACTATCACACTCTTTTTTTATTTCAAAAAAAATATCTTTTGCAATCGCCTTACTGCTAGGTTTTATGTATTCGATAATTAACTCTAAATCAAACTGAGCATTTTTTGTCCATACAACACTATACTTATGCATTAGTCAAACAGTTTTTTTTCTAAATTTTCAAACATTTCGTCTTGTGAAATAACATTACCATTATCTATGTCATTTTCACTTTGAATTATTAGCTTTAAAAGATATAAGGTGTTTTGAGCATTTTCGTAACTTTTTATATCTTGCACAACCGCCTTAGCTTCTCCATTTTGAGTTATAAAAACAGTTCTTTGATTTTCATTTACGCCATTTATTACATCAGCTGTTTTGGCTTTTAAGTAGCTTATTGGTTTAATGTCTTCACTTAAATGCATGAATAATCCTTTTAAATTCTAATCTTTATTGTACCAAATTTAGTTTTAATTTAGTATTCATATGAAAAAGTAGTCGGTACCGCTAACGGTTAACTTTAGAAATAGTTTCACCCGCCAGGGAAAACTATTTCTCTACAAGGTTTTGTTATACTTTTTAACTAATAGTTGTTCTTCTCTTTGCACCTACAAGCCAATATGAGATAGCCAAACCAACAATAACAGCAGCAATAATCAAAAGTTCTTCTCCCTTTTCAGCAGAGAGAGAATATATCAATATTTTTCGAATCAATGCTGCCATAGCAAGCATAATAAATGCACCTATAGCAAATCCTTTACCTTGTAAATGATTGATTTCTTCATGAATTAATTCTATAGAAGCCCATAGTACAAGTAAACTACCTAGAACGGTTAATATTCCTTTTTCTAATTTGATATCACTGAAAAATAGTAAATAGATATCATATAGAAAAAGTCCTATGGCAAAAAATGCCACAAGTGCCAATGCACCTGCCAAGAAGTAGTTGATATATGAATTAAAGTTTTTTAAACCTGATAAAATATTTTTTTCTATTTTAGAGAGAGATAAAAACTTGCCCAACTCCTCTTCTCTATAAGAACTTGTCAATATATCAAGGTTCATATCAATTATTTTTTCAACAGCTCTTATCTCCTGCACATGATGTTGTTTATCTTTGAAGTTTTCTTCTATGCTGGTAAGGATGAAAGTCCGGACATAGGTAAATGCAGAGTTGACATAGTGTGTAGGCAAACCAATTTTGACATGGATTTCACCTATTTTGTATAGATACATAAAATAAGGCATATCATATTGTCCACAGAACAGATTAACAAACCACTCTTTGATTTTTTTCCTGTGGTAAGCAATAATATCTTTGTTCTTTAAAAATTGAGCAGTTTTACCAAAACCCCAGATATAATCATAAAATCCATCTATAAATTCATCAGCAAGTGTTTCCATGCGAGGTTGAAGCTCTTTTAAAATTTGAGCCTCTTCGTCAGTAAATTGGTAATGATCTTTTAAACTTCTATAATTTTGCATTTACATTCCTTTCTATAGTGTTGTCAGTTTTGTAGTATAACGTTTGCATAGAGCTAATAAGTGACCGCTAGGTAACTTATTGGCTCCTATGATTTGTTATGTGTTTAGTCGTAAGCTTCTTGTCTATGTTTAAAATCAACAACGGCTATAATAAGTTTATCATCTTCAATAAGATAAAAAAGTCTATAGTTTCCAATTCTATATCTATAATAACCTTCTAAATTGTCTTTTAACTTTTTTATATTAGAACCATAAAATGGATTCTCTCTAAGTTGAGGATAAACAAAATTTTTAATTTTAGAGTATAGTTTTTTATCTATCTTTTTTTTAACTTTTTCAAAAGTTTTAGTTTCAGCAATTTGATACTTAGACAATTGTATAGTCGCCTTTTTTGAAGTCTTCTAATCCATTCATTAGGTTTTCAACAAGCTCTTTATCTTCTAAAATTTCAGTCATTTCATCTTTTTCTACAAATTGTGATGAAGTTAGATATTGCATTGTTGCAAATTCTATGAAGTTTGAAAGGTTTCTTCTTTGCCCATCTGCAGCAAGCTTTATCATATTATAGATTGAATCATCTACTCTCATTGTAACTGTTTTCATAATATAGTCCTTTGAATATTTATATATCTAATTATATTCAAATTTATTCATTATGTCAATTTATTGAACTGTCACATAACGGTTGAATATAGCCAATAAGTTTCCGCTAGGTAATTTATTGGCTACTATGTTTTGTTATGTATTGGATGCTGTAGTGTTTAAACTTTGAAGTTTTTCTGCTAGCCACATTTTTATAACAGCTTG
>Ga0209013_10003989_pt1 | contig 13014 bp, 9 predicted proteins | sample Cruoilmetagenom2_FD_187291 | JGI IMG/M metagenome (GOLD analysis project Ga0209013, IMG submission 187291) | Oil polluted marine microbial communities from Coal Oil Point, Santa Barbara, California, USA - Sample 2 (SPAdes) (version 2) | ecosystem: Environmental > Aquatic > Marine > Oil seeps ... | reverse complement strand
CTTCTGCCTTGGGCTTCGCTTCTGCCTTGGGCTTCGCTTCTGCCTTGGGCTTCGCTTCTGCTTTGGGCTTTGCTTCTGCCTTGGGTTTCGCTTCTATCTTGGGCTTGGCTTCCGCCTTTGGTTTTGCGTGTGCCTTTGGCTTCGCCGCTGGTTTTGCTTCCGCTGACTTTGGCTGTGATTGTCTCATTGGCTGCGCAACCTGTTTTTGCTTCACCTGTTCCCCCGACGTCGCAGCCTGCTTGACTTCACCGCGAGGTTTACTCACTGCCTTGTCGCTTCCACTGTCAGGTGTCTCTGCACGCTGATTTTGCGGTTTCCGCTGTCGACCGCCTCCATGCTGACGCCCGGCGCTTGAACGCCGTCCCCGGGAAGGACGTGAACGCCCCTGCCCCTGTCCGCCCTGCTTATTTGTCTGCGCCTGGCCGTTGCTTTGCTTCTGTTCACTCACACGAGGTTGTTGTTGAACCGCATCACCCTTCTCCGCCGCACGATTTTGCTGCGTGCCTCTGCTCTGACCGCCACGATTTCCCGTCGGTGTGCGACGACGCGGATTAGCAGATCTTTTGCGCTGGTTTGCACTGCGGCTTCGCTGCTGGGGACGTCTCTGTTGGGGCTTGCGTTGTTGTGGTTTCTTCTGCTCTGCAGGCTGCTCTTCCGCCGCCTTCTCTTGTGCAGCATTGTGAGTGAAGAGTGACGTAAAAATGCGCTTGATAAAGCCGCTCTCGGAAGTTTCATGATTACCAGATTGTGATGATGCAACCTCCTCTGCCTTGCGCTGCTGTGGCGCCGGCGGCTGATGTGCGATGGTCTTGACTGCAGGCTGCTCCATACGCGCCTGCTGCACAGAATGGCTCTCGGGAACCTTCACTTCCGGCGTATCAACAGTTTTATAACTAACCTGGTCGGCGCTTCCCGTTGGAACATCCTCCTGGCGTAATCGTTCAATAGCATAATGCGGTGTCTCCAGATGCGGATTTGGCACCAGAATCACTTCAACATTTTGCCGCTGCTCAAGATCGTAGATCGCCTGGCGCTTCTCATTAAGCAGATAGGTGGCCACATCGACCGGAAGCTGGGCGCTGATTCTTCCCGTATTGTGCTTTTGAGCATGTTCTTCGATCACTCGCAGAATCGACAGCGCCAACGAGCGTACTCCACGCACTGTGCCCTGGCCATCGCACCGTGGGCAGACATTCTGCGTCCCCTCCCCCAGTGATGGCCGCAGCCGCTGCCTTGACATCTCAAGCAGACCGAAGCGGGAGATCCTGCCGATCTGCACCCGCGCACGGTCCTCCTTCATCGCCGCTTTGAGGCGGTTTTCCACAGCACGCTGGTTCTTGTTCGCCATCATATCGATAAAATCGATGACGAACAGCCCTCCCAGATCCCGTAGACGCAGCTGACGCGCCACTTCATCAGCGGCTTCAAGGTTGGTATTGGTCGCAGTCTCTTCAATATCCGCACCCTTGGTTGCACGCGCCGAATTGATATCGATCGAAACCAGTGCTTCAGTATGGTCAATGACAATCGCTCCGCCGGAAGGCAGGCGCACTTCGCGCTCGAAGGCGGTTTCAATCTGGCTCTCGATCTGGTAGCGTGAAAAGAGTGGGGTTTCATCTGTGTAGAGTTTGAGTTTGCGACTATTATGCGGCATCACCTGCTTGATGAAGCTCTCCGCTTGACGAAACATCTCTTCGCTGTCGATGACAATCTCGCCGATATCATTGCGCAGATGATCACGAATCGAACGAATGATGACATTACTCTCCTGGTAGATCAGGAAAGGTGCGGCGCGCTCTTCAGCCGATTTCTCGATAGCTGTCCATACCTGGGTCAGATAATCCAGATCCCACTGCAGCTCTTCAGAGACTTTTCCAACACCGGCTGTACGCACGATCAACCCCATGCCTTCAGGCAGTGAAAGCTGTGACATGGCCTCGCGCAAATCTGCGCGCTCCTTGCCTTCGATGCGCCGTGAGATTCCACCGGCCCTGGGATTCTTTGGCACCAGCACCAGGTAGCGGCCGGCCAGAGAGATGAATGTCGTGAGAGCCGCGCCCTTGTTGCCGCGCTCCTCCTTCTCCACCTGGACGATGATCTCCTGCCCCTCTTTGATGGCGGCGCCGATTTTCGGTCTGCCACTGGCTTTTTGCGCCTCTTCAGAGAAGTAGCTTCTGGCGATCTCTTTCATCGGCAGGAAGCCATGACGATTAGCACCGTAGTCAACGAAGGCAGCCTCAAGGCTTGGTTCTACGCGGGTGATTCTGCCTTTATAGACATTGGCTTTTTTCTGTTCTCTTCCGGGATGCTCTATATCCAGATTGAAGAGGCTTTGTCCATCGACAATTGCAACACGCAGCTCTTCAGGCTGGGTTGCATTGATTAGCATTCTTTTCATTGTATAAACCTGTGATTGCACTGACAGCCAGACCATGCGATCAGGCTGTTCAGACATGTCCGTGTTAATACCGCATCAGCGATACACTTCAGGAGCAATAGAGAAGCGCCAGGTTCGAGCACAGAAAAGAGAGAAGATGTGATGCAGACCTTCATCATCATGGTCTGCCGCCATTCCTGTCCGGCTAGTCCGGTAAGAATGGAAAACGCCTTAACTTGAACGAGCGTCTGATCCGGGTATTATCCCCGTCATCGGGGCGGATATTGTGTTGCATCCCGGGTAATCGTTTTCCGGAACCATTTCATTTTTGTTACACCTGCGTAGCTGCTTCGATACAGCTATCAGGGTGTTCAATACAGCGGAGAAATCTTCTCTATTCTCGCCCGGTGAGCGCTTGCTACCGGCCTGTTGCATGCCGGAATCTCCGGCAGCGTATCAGCACCATCCAGGGGTGCTGATAAAAATTCTTTCTTTCAATATGGTTGTTATCCAAAAAATAACAATCCCGGCTAATTTAAAACATTAGCCATAATAATCGTACACTCCATAGGATGTGCTGAGGAACGAAGCGCATCATTCGAGACCGATGCGCTTCGTTCCTCAGCACATCCTATAATTGTAACGTCTCAAATAAGTTCAGGTTGAACCTGTTACTGCTCTTCGAGTTCCTTTTGATAAGCAGCATTCACTCTTTCGCGCATCTCCTTGCCCGGTTTGAAATGAGGAACATGTTTTCCCGGCAACGCAACCGGATCACCGGTTTTGGGGTTCCTTCCCATACGCGGCTTGCGAAAATGCAGCGAGAAACTGCCAAAACTGCGGATCTCAATGCGGTCTCCACAGGAGAGCGCAGAACTCATTTTCTCAAGAATACATTTCACCGCATACTCAACATCTTTTTGCGCCAGATGCGGCTGCTGTTCGGCAATAATGTTGATCAATTCTGATTTGGTAACAGGCATCGTTGATTATCAGCAGGAACAGGGCAGCCAGGGCTGCCATGCTCCCGCAAAGACTCCTTGTAGTTAGTCGCTCTCTTCTTCTGACGCGCTCATTTTCTCTTTGAGCAAGTCACCGAGTGTGGTCGCACTTCCAGTAGAGGCAGATTGCGATTTAGAGGAGTAACTGCGGATAACGGCTGCTTCCTCTTCAAAATCTTTCGCCTTGATGGAGAGATTGATTGCACGGCTCTTGCGGTCGATAGCAAGAAACTTCGCCTCAACCTCGTCACCAACACTCAACACCGTGCTGGCATCCTCGATACGCTCACGAGAAAGCTCGGAAACACGCAGGTAACCTGTCACCCCTTCAGCCAGCTCGATAGTCGCCCCTCTGGCATCGACCTCTATGACTTTACCCTTGACAATACTCCCTTTGCTGTTGGCAGAGACATAGACTGAGAATGGATCGGTATCCAGTTGCTTGACGCCCAGCGAGATACGCTCACGCTCAGGATCGACGGAGAGGACCACAGCCTCGACTTCATCGCCTTTCTTGTAGTTGCGAACAGCATCTTCACCCGCCAGATCCCATGAGATATCAGAGAGATGCACCAATCCGTCGATGCCGCCGTCCAGACCGATGAAAATACCAAAATCAGTGATCGATTTGATGCTGCCCTTGACCTTGTCGCCCTTCTTGAAATTCTGTGCAAAATCATCCCATGGGTTGGTCTTGCACTGCTTCATGCCCAGCGAGATACGGCGACGCTCTTCATCAATATCCAGAACCATGACTTCCACTTCATCGCCCAGCGAGACAACCTTGCTCGGGTGGATGTTTTTGTTGGTCCAGTCCATCTCGGAGACGTGAACCAGTCCTTCAACGCCCTCTTCGATCTCAACGAAGGCGCCATAATCGGCAATATTCGTTACCTTGCCAAACAGACGCGTGGCTTCGGGATAGCGGCGTGTGATGTTGACCCATGGATCATCACCCATCTGCTTGAGACCAAGAGAGACGCGCATTTTTTCACGATCAAACTTGAGAACCTTGACGGCAATCTCATCACCAATCTCAACAACTTCCGAAGGATGGTGAACACGCTTCCACGCCATATCAGTGATATGCAGCAGACCGTCAACACCCCCGAGATCAACAAAAGCGCCGTAATCGGTGAGATTCTTGACGATACCCTTGATCTCCATACCATCAGCCAGCGTTTCAAGCAGCTTGTCACGCTCCTCACTGTATTCCGCTTCCACGACAGCACGTCGGGAAACAACCACATTGTTGCGCTGCTGATCCAGCTTGATAACCTTGAACTCAAGATCTTTTCCTTCCAGATAGGCGGTATCACGCACCGGGCGGACATCGACCAGTGAACCGGGAAGGAATCCGCGCACCTGGCCCAGATCGACGGTAAAACCGCCCTTGACCTTGCCATTGATGCGGCCGGTGATGATCTCCTGATCTTCGAATGCTCTCTCCAGAGAGATCCATGCGTGATGGCGCTTTGCCTTTTCACGCGACAGGCGGGTTGCTCCAAAGCCGTCTTCTACGGCATCGAGCGCAACCTCGACCTGATCACCAATCGCGATTTCGAGATCGCCATTGGCATCAAAAAACTGTTCTTTTGGAATCGTACCTTCTGATTTAAGGCCTGCATTGACAACGACAAAGTCATCGTTGACGTCAATTACGGTACCCATGATCATGGCGCCGGGTTTTAAGTTAAGGTTGGCTACACTCTCTTCAAAGAGTTCTGCAAAACTTTCGGTCATTGTGAATTAATCCTGATACCCAGAGGTATCCCATATTGCTGTTCGCACAACAATTCAATAGTTGTTAAATAAATTCAGCCTGCTACTGATAGTGACAGACTCCCATTCAAGAGCAGAAATCAAAGTGGCAGATCACAGTTTTCATGCGCCCGCACAAGGATTTGCTCAACTACCTCGTCGATAGAGAGCGCTGAAGAGTCGATCACCAGCGCATCATCAGCCGCACGCAGCGGGGCTTCAGAACGACTCATGTCACGCTCATCACGCTCACGAATCTCTTCGACAAGACTCGCAAGAGTAACAGACATTCCTTTCTCTTTCAACTGTTTATACCTTCTGCGCGCGCGCTCTTCAGCACTTGCAGTAAGGAATATTTTCAAAGCGGCCCGAGGAAAAATAACAGTGCCCATATCCCGCCCGTCTGCAACAAGCCCATCATCTGTTGCACATCGCTGTTGCCAACCAAGCAGAGCAGCCCTGACTTGTGGAATTGCCGCCACGCGGGAGGCGTCGTTGCCTGCCGTCTCGCTCCTGATATCATCTGTAACATCCTGCTTTTCCAACAGAATATCCCCATTCAGAAACTCAACCTGAAGATTGTCGGCAATCTCTCCAAGTGCGTCTGCATCCTCAAAATCAATACCCTGATTTCGCGCCTGCAGCCCGGTCAGGCGATACAGCGCGCCGCTATCCAGTACTCTCCAGCCGAGGTTTTTCGCCACTAATGCGGCGATGGTTCCTTTTCCGGAACCCGAGGGACCGTCGATGGTAATAATTTTTTGATTCATCTTTTTATCCACATGCATTCCCAATAGAATCCCGTCATTGCGAGCGTAGGGCTTCAATAAGCGGAGCGCATTGCGCCTCATTTCGATCTCGCAACACTTCATCGAATACCTGGAGATTGCTTCATTCCTCGCAATGACACAGGGGAGAGAACTATCTCACCTCCAGTCTCATACCGATGCTGTTGACGAGGTCCGCAAAACCCGGAAACGATGTATCGACGTTGGCGCAGTCATCGATCACAATCTCTCCACCGGCGCGCAGCGCAGCGATCGCAAACGCCATGGCGATGCGATGATCGCCATGAGACTCCACTCTACCGCCGCGCATGGTCCCGCCTCTGATCACCATGCCATCCGCAGTCGGGGTTGCATCGACCCCAAGTCTCTGCAAACCATCGGCCATCACCTGGATGCGGTCACTCTCTTTGACCCTCAACTCTTCGGCGCCAGTCAGCACAGTCTCGCCCTCAGCACAGGCTGCAGCCACGAACAACACCGGAAACTCATCAATCGCCAGCGGCACCTGTGATTCAGGAATATGAATCCCCTTCAACTTCGCCCCGCGAACATGCAGATCCGCGACAGGCTCCCCTCCCACCTCCTGCTGATTCGATATCTCGATCGATGCACCCATCTGCCGCAGAATATTGATCACGCCAATGCGGGTGGGATTCATGCCGACATGCTGCAGTGTCAGATCAGACCCCTGTGCAATCGAAGCGCCGACCAGAAAAAATGCCGCAGAAGAGATATCTGCCGGCACATCAATTGTTGTTGCTGTCAGGCTGCCGCCGCCATCGAGGCAGATGCGGTTGCCATCGGTGGATACCGCATAGCCAAAACCACGCAGCATGCGCTCGGTATGATCCCGCGTCGGGGCCGGCTCGACCACGCAGCTCTCTCCCTCGGCATAGAGACCGGCCAGCAGCACACAGGATTTCACCTGCGCACTGGCCATCGGCATCCGGTAGTGGATGGGGTCCAGGCGTTCGACCGCCTTGATATGCAATGGCGCCGTGCCTTTTTCGGTGGTATCGATGGCCGCCCCCATGCTTGAGAGGGGTTCTGTCACTCTGCGCATCGGGCGCGAAGAGAGCGAAGCATCTCCCGAGAGAGTCAGATTCATCCCCTGGCCTGCAAGCAATCCGCACAGCAGGCGCATGGAGGTTCCGGAGTTGCCCAGATCCAGCGCAGCTGACGGCTCCTGCAGACCCTGCATGCCGACGCCATGAACAGTCACCCTGCCGTCGTGCGGACCGTCGATATCGACACCCATGGCGCGAAACGCCCTCAGGGTGGCGAGGCTGTCCTCCCCTTCAAGAAAACCGCTGATACGCGTCACTCCCTCCGCCAGGGAGCCGAGCATGATTGATCGATGGGAAATGGATTTGTCACCCGGAACGCGAATGCTGCCCTGCAGGACTCCGCCGGGATTTACCAAAAAACGAATTTTATTTGTCAATACTAACTCCGACATGTAGCAAAATACGGCGAAAACTCACCACTGCGCCATTGTAGTGTAAACTGCGCGCCCTACAAACATGAACATCGGCTAAGGAAGCTCTGATCAAGTCGCTTCGCGCCTCGATCAGAGCATTCCCGCAAGTTTTTCTACGGGGGAAGGGATAACTATCAATGAGTTACAATGGGCATTTGCTTTTCCCTTCCCCCGAACCCCCATCCCATGGACTTATTCAGAGGCTCCCTAAATTGATTATGCCAAATGAAAACCCAACCCTGGTGCTGGCCTCCACCTCGCCGTTCCGCCGTGAACTGCTGAGCAAACTGGGCCTCCCCTTTGCAACAGCAGCGCCTGATATCGATGAATCTCAACTGCCGGGTGAAGAGCCGGAGTCACTGGTCAAGCGTCTCTCACTTGAAAAAGCCAAAGCGGTGGCGGCTGACTATCCACAGGCGCTGATTATCGGCTCCGACCAGGTTGCCTGCGTTGACAACCAGGTTCTCGGCAAACCGGGATCACATCAGAAGGCAATGCAGCAGCTCAGATTCACATCTGGAAAAATCGTTACATTCCTGACCGGCCTGACACTCTATGATTCAGCCAGCGGCAACAACAAAACCCTGTGCGAAGCAGTGCGGGTGCATTTCCGCGAACTGACTGACGCACAAATCGACAACTATCTGCAGCGCGAACAACCCTACAACTGCGCCGGCTCCTTCAAGTCTGAAACCCTTGGCATTGCGCTGTTCAGCAAACTTGAATGTGAAGATCCGAATACGCTCGTCGGCCTGCCGCTGATCCGCCTGGTTGACCTGTTGGAGCAGTTCGGCGTGGATGTATTGTCATTGCCAGTCATGTGTCATTTCGACCGCAGGGAGAAATCTTGAACCTCCAAATTCAACAGAATGCATCAGGATTTCTCCCTGCGGTCGAAATGACAATACGCCGGCTCTTTCTCTTTTTTCATGATTTTCGCGCCTTTCGTGGTCAAAAAAATTGGCGCACATACACCCTATGAAAAAAGACACCAACAACCCCGTTATCGGTTTCAACTACCTGCTGCGCGGCTTTGGCCTGCTGAACAAGCCCGGCCTGAGACCATTTGTGGTGATCCCACTGCTGATCAATATCCTGATTTTTTCACTGATGCTATGGCTCGGCATCGACCAGTTTGAAGCCCTGATGGATCTCTATGTTCCCCGGGAGGGCTGGCTCTCCTGGTTCCGCTGGCTGCTATGGCCGCTGTTTGCCATCGCCTTCCTGCTGATCCTGTTCTTCGGCTTCACACTGCTGGCAAATCTGATCGGCGCACCCTTCAACGATCTGCTGGCGGAACGTGTCGAAATGCATTTAACCGGTGAGAAGCCCAAGCAGAACCTGACCCTGATGAAGTCCATCGCTCCGGCAATCGGCTCTGAACTGGTGAAGATCACCTATTTCCTGACACGCGGATTACCGCTGCTGCTGCTTTTTCTTATTCCGGGAGTCAACATCATGGCGCCCTTTGTATGGGGGCTCTTCTCCGCGTGGATGCTTGCGAATGAGTATGCCGAGTACCCGATGGGCAACAATGAGATCTTTTTCAAACGCCAAAGGCAGTTTCTGAAAAAACGCCGCTTCACGTCGATGGGGTTCGGCGGCGGCGTCATGCTGATGATGATGATTCCCGTCATCAACTTCATGATCATGCCGGCAGCCGTCGCAGGTGCGACCCTGTGGTGGGTAGAACGCCTGAAGCCAGCGCTCTCTGCCGAGTCGCACCTAAAACCTAAAACCTAAAACCTCCCCCCAATCAACTCGATCGCATTGGCATCCGGATCACGGCAGAAGAGCGCCTCACGTCCGGAACGGCTCATGGTGTAGTCAATCCCTGCTTCGTCAAGGCGCTGCCTGATCAGGGATAGATCCGCTACAGCAAGCGCTACATGGCGGTCTCGTCCGCCATGCGGGGGACGGTTTTCCAGCGGGTCAGGATTGGGAAGTTCAAGCAGGTGAATCTGCTGATCACCCACTTTCAACCAGGCGCCCGGGAAATCAAGAGTGGGGCGTTCGGCTGTTTCAAGACCCAGAATCCCGCAGTAATAATCGAGTGCCCTGCCGGTATCGGAGACAATCAGGCTGACGTGATGCAGGCTGCTTATATTGTTGTTCATAATTTCTGTTCTTCAGGTTTCAACGCAGCTTTGTTACGCATCAAATTATGCATAGGATGTGCTGAGCTTGCCAAGCGCATCAAACACGGTCGATGCGCTGCGTTCCTCAGCACATCCTATAACGGTACAGGTCGCACTATCTAACGAGCATTGCGCCGTATCCCACATTAAGGATATCACCCTGACTCCTCATCACTATTCCACACAGAGACAAAATAAACAGCCATGATGATCATTAAGCCGCCGGCATAATCCCGATATTCGAGCACCTCACCCGCAAACCACATTGACGAGACCGCGCCCGCAACCAGTTCAAACAGCAGTATCACTGCCGAGCGTTGTACCGGCATATGCGTCACACCATATTGCAGTGCGAATGTCGACAGCATAAAACCCGCAATCCCAAGCATCACCGCGGCTCCCAGAACTGACAGCGAAATATCCGGCAACTGCTGTTGCTGCGCAAGCAGCACTGCGCCCGCAACCAGCAGGCAACCAACCCAGGCAACGGCGGTTTTCAATAACAGCGGCTGATCGTACAAGCGCCTGATCATGACATTGCCAAGCGCAAAGGCGATTCCCGCTGACAATGCCAGCCAGTCAGCCCTGCTTTGAGGCCAGGGATGGCTGAGTTGTGGATTCCACAACATCAACAGCGCCCCGCACATGGCGACCAGCATCAACAGAGCAATTTTCGCGGTAATAGCTTCATGCAACAACCAGTGCGCAAGCAACAGCGCCCACACCGGTGAGAGATAAAACAGCAACAGCACGCGCATCACCGATCCTTCGAGCATCGCCAGGATAAAGGCAAGATTGGCCCAGCCGGCAGCCAGCATCAACAGGAGATATTCCGGCCAGTGCTGCCTGATCCCTGCAAAGCCACGCACAAAAGGCGCGGCAATGACAAAAGCCGCTGCATAGACCACGACTGTCAACCATATACCGCCCAGACCGTGCTGTTCCAGCAAACGCAGTGGATACCACACCACTCCCCAGAATGTTGCGCTGAAGAGCAGCGCCAGAGTGGGAGGCCAATGATTGATTGGAGTACGCATGATTTACAGGTCTGATAAAATACGCTTCTTTTTATCAAGCAGATATCAAAATGAATCCTGGTATTGGCCGCCTTCATCCCTATCCTTTTGAAAAGCTGGCCGCACTAAAGGCTGGCGCCGAACCACCTGCAGCATTGTCGCATATTGCCCTCTCGATAGGCGAACCCAAACATCCGACACCTGCATTTATTACTGAAGAGGTGATGACCCATCTACACCAGTTATGCGTCTATCCGGCGACACGCGGTCTGCTGCAGCTACGCCAGGCCATTGCCGACTGGCTGTGTAATCGATTTCAGCTGGATGCTGATTCACTCGATCCTGAAAAACACATCCTGCCGCTTAACGGCACCAGGGAGGGGCTGTTTGCTTTTGCCCAGGCAATGGTCGATGCGGGTGAAAATTCACTGGTGCTGATGCCGAATCCCTTCTACCAGATCTATGAAGGGGCGGCGCTGCTTGCCGGCGCAGAGCCATACTATCTGAACTGCGATGAGAGTCATGACCTGGTTCCCGATTTTGACGCCATCGATGCAGAGACGTGGCGACAATGCCGTATTCTCTATCTCTGCTCTCCGGGAAATCCCAGCGGAGCTGTCATCGACATTGCAACCCTGCAGCAACTGATCAGACTCTCCCATGAGCATAACTTCATCATTGCATCGGATGAGTGCTATTCAGAGATCTATTTCGATGAAGACCACCCTCCGGCTGGCCTGCTTCAGGCTGCCGCACAGATGGGCGAAACCTCCTATAAAAACTGCGTGGTCTTTCACAGCCTCTCCAAACGCTCCAATGCGCCGGGACTGCGCTCCGGTTTCATCGCCGGCGACAGCGCCATCATCGAGACATTTTTCCGCTACCGCACCTACCATGGCTGCGCCATGCCGCTGCATCACCAGGCGGCCAGCATCAGGGCATGGAGTGACGAGCAGCACGTTATCGAGAACCGGCGTCTCTATGCGCAGAAATTTGACTCCGTGCTCTCGATTCTCGATGGTGTGCTGGATGTTGCGCGGCCTGATGCCGGTTTCTACCTGTGGGCAAAAACACCAACTGCATTCGATGATGCCAGCTTTGCACGCGAGTTGTTTGTGCGCCACAACCTGACAGTATTGCCGGGAAGCTACCTGTCACGCACGACTGACGCAGGCAATCCCGGCGCCAACAGGATTCGCATGGCGCTGGTGGCCCCGCTGGAAGATTGCATCGAAGCCGCACAACGCATCAAAACCTGTGTAGAATCCGCATGACACACGAATCAACACATAGGATGTGCTGAGGAACGAAGCGCATCTGTCGCGAATGATGCGCCTCGCAAGCTCTGCACATCCTGTAACAGTTACACAACATTTTATTTATTTTGGAGCAGACCCAATGAGTGACATTGAATCCATTATCGTCGACACCTTTGAACGCCGCGCCGACATTACACCGCGCAATGTAGATACACAGGCAAAAGATGCCGTGATGAGCGCGATTGAACAACTCGATCGCGGCGAAATACGGGTCGCAGAGAAAAAAGATGGTGACTGGATCGTCAATGAATGGATCAAGAAGGCGGTTCTGCTCTATTTCCGCATGGAGGACAACGAGTTCCTGAAGGGTGGGTTCACCAACTATTTTGACAAGGTGCCATCCAAGTATGCTGACTACAACTCAAGGGATTTCCGCAATGGTGGAGTACGTGTCGTGCCCCCGGCTGCCGCACGCAAAGGCTCCTTCATTGCCCCATCCTGTGTACTGATGCCCTCCTACGTCAACATCGGCGCCTATGTTGATTCCGGCACCATGGTGGACACCTGGGCCACTGTCGGCTCCTGCGCCCAGATTGGAAAAAACGTGCATCTCTCCGGCGGCGTCGGCATTGGCGGAGTACTCGAACCCTTGCAGGCCGCCCCCACCATCATCGAAGACAACTGCTTCATCGGCGCGCGTTCAGAAGTCGTGGAAGGGGTCATCGTTGAAGAGGGCTCCGTCATCTCCATGGGCGTCTACATCGGCCAGAGCACCAAGATCTATGACCGCGCCACCGGCGAAGTCCATTTTGGACGCGTTCCGGCCGGCTCTGTGGTCGTCTCTGGCAACCTGCCGTCAAAAGATGGCAGCTACAGCCTCTACTGTGCGGTGATCGTCAAGACCGTGGATGAAAAAACCCGCGGCAAGGTGGGCATCAACGAACTGCTGCGAGACATCTGACAACCGTGATTACTCTCTATGGCATTCCCAACTGCGACACCATGAAAAAAGCCCGCCGCTGGCTGCAGGAGCATGATATCGAGTACCAGTTTCACGACTATAAAAAGGCCGGCGTCGATGTCCACAAGCTCAACGCGTGGATCGATATAGTGGGCTGGGAAGTGCTTCTCAACAGGCGCGGCATGATGTGGCGCAAAACGCCGCAGCAAGTACGTGACGCCATCGATCAGCAG
>Ga0209013_10003987_pt1 | contig 13015 bp, 11 predicted proteins | sample Cruoilmetagenom2_FD_187291 | JGI IMG/M metagenome (GOLD analysis project Ga0209013, IMG submission 187291) | Oil polluted marine microbial communities from Coal Oil Point, Santa Barbara, California, USA - Sample 2 (SPAdes) (version 2) | ecosystem: Environmental > Aquatic > Marine > Oil seeps ... | reverse complement strand
AGGTTCGGGAGTAATTTCATAACTTGTCATTACCAAATCTTATTTTATGAAAAAGAAATTACTTTTTATAGGTTTAATTTTCTTTCAACTTCTTGCTTTCCCCCAAGAAGATGCTTGGGTGTTTCTAAATGCAAAAGCTAATGTTGCAAATGCACTTGCCAATCCTTTAACTATTCTAACGCAAGATGCTATTGACCGAAAAAACAATCATATTGTTGTTATTGATTTTAGAGATGTTCCAGTAGATGAAACTTATATTACTCAACTTAAAAACGCTACAGGAATTACTGTAATGGCAAAATCTAAGTGGTTTAACGCAGTTCATGTACGAGGAACAGAAGCAGACATCATTAACTTACTAATTGAAAGTTTTGTTGACCATATTGAGTTTGCAGATAAAAGTTTAAATACTGGGAGAAATTTTACAATAGTTAATAAATTTGAAATTGAAGACACTCAAACGACATTTGTTTATGGAAATACAGAAAATCAGGTCGAAATGATTAATGCTGACGCCTTACATCTTTCAGATTTTACTGGAGCAGGAATGATAGTAGCGGTTTTAGATGCAGGATTTCCAAATGTGAATGTTATGTCAAGTTTCCAAAGAATGCGAGAAGCAGGAAACCTTTTAGGAGCTTACGATTTTGTAAACAGAGATGAAGATGTTTATACAGGCACTACTAGTAATCATGGGACAAAAGTATTAAGTACAATGGTTGGTTTTATTGAAAATCAATTTGTAGGTACTGCACCAGATGCTAGTTATTATTTGTTTATAACCGAACATGCACCAAACGAAAATCCTGTTGAAGAAAGTTATTGGGTAGAAGCGGCTGAACGTGCAGATAGTTTAGGCGTAGATGTAATTAATACTTCTTTAGGTTATAAAGGATATGATAACCCTAATTATAGTCATACTTCGGCAGATATGGATGGCAAAACAGCATTCATTACAAGAGGTGCAAATATAGCTTTCGAAAAAGGCTTGTTATTAATAAATTCTGCAGGAAATTCAGGATCAAATGGTGTTAATGCTCCTGCAGATTCTCCAAATGTATTTTCTATTGGTGCAGTTGATGGTAATGAAGACTATGCATCATTTAGTTCTCAAGGAAGCACTATTCAACCAACTCAAAAACCAGATGTTTCTGCAAGAGGACTTGGGAGTTTTGTGATAGACCAAAATGATAATATAGTACAAAATAATGGGACTTCATTTAGTTCACCAATATTAGCTGGTGGTATAACTTGTTTGTGGCAAGCGCTTCCAAATAAAACAAATGCTGAAATTATGCAACTTGTAAGGGAAAATGCTTCTCAATATACTTTACCAGATTTCTTTTTAGGTTACGGTATTCCAGATTTACAAACAGCGTTAAACTCTCAAGCACCAAGTGAATTTATAATTTTTCCGAATCCAGTAAAACAAAATCTACAGATTGTTTTCCCAAAAGATTCATCAACAGCACTATTAGAATTGTATGATATTCTTGGAAAGTTAGTGATGAGTACAACTATTTATGAAACAAGAAAATCTATTAATTTAGAATTTTTATCAACAGGAATATATATAGCAAAACTTCAAGCCGATAATAAAATTTCAAGCGCTTTTAAACTCATCAAAAAATAAATGAATAGAATATCACAACTTTTTAATATTCAATATCCAATCATTCAAGCAGGAATGATTTGGAATAGTGGTTGGCGATTGGCTTCAGCGTCTAGTAACGCAGGGATTCTTGGATTGATTGGAGCAGGATCAATGTATCCAGAAGTGCTTCGAGAGCATATTCAAAAATGTAGAAAAGCGACAACTAAACCTTTTGGTGTGAATGTGCCCATGCTGTATCCAAATATTGAAGAGATTATGGATATTATTGTCGAAGAAGATGTTAAAATAGTATTTACATCTGCAGGAAATCCAAAAACATGGACTACTTGGTTAAAAAATAAAGGCGTTACAGTTGTTCATGTAGTTAGTAGCGTAAAATTTGCCTTAAAAGCAGAAGAGGCTGGAGTAGATGCTATAGTTGCTGAAGGTTTTGAAGCAGGAGGACATAATGGTAGAGATGAAACCACTACGCTAACATTGATACCAATGGTAGCAGAGAAAATAGATATTCCATTAATTGCAGCTGGTGGCATTGCTACTGGTAAAGCAATGTTGGCAACTATGGTTTTAGGTGCAGATGGAGTACAGATAGGCAGCCGTTTTGTGGCCAGTGAAGAATCATCGTCACATCAAGCCTTTAAGCAAATGGTTATAGATGCTAAAGAAGGCGATACACAATTAACCTTAAAGGAATTGGCCCCAGTACGACTTATAAAAAACAATTTTTATAATGAGCTTCAAGAATTATATAATAATGGAGCTACTAAAGATCAGCTTAAAGAACTTTTAGGAAGAGCTAGAGCAAAAAAAGGCATGTTTGAGGGAGATTTAGATAATGGTGAGTTAGAAATTGGACAAGTCTCTGGATTAATACACGATATTAAACATGTTGCACAAATTGTTGAAGATATTATTGTTGAGTTTGAAGAAGCTAAACAAGAGGTTACAACTTATAAAATATGTATAAGTTAACTTTTAAACTATTGATTGTTAAACACTAAAAAACTAACTTCGCTTATCGTTTGATATAATGCATTATATGCAATTGGAGCCTGTCGATTTTCCTTATCTATTATTGGAAAATAAAAACCTCTTCAATTCTCATATTAAATACTTTCGAAATATCATACGCCAATTTAAGAGAAGGATTATATTTTCCCTTCTCAAGAAAAACAATGGTTTCTCTTCGTACACACACTTTTTGAGCAAGCCCAACTTGAGTTAAATTATCTCTTGCGCGAAGTTCCTTAATTCTTGTTTTCATCTGAAATACCAATCTTTGAATAATACAGCCAATTAAGAAAAAAAACGAGTGCCATTCCGAGCAAACCAAAACCCATTATTATTTTGCCTTTAGGCTCTATGCCTTTCACAAAAAGAATTATAATAAGCCAAATGTAAAATGATATATTAAAAGCTTTAGAAGTGGCTTTTTCCTTTATTCTCTTCGATAATTCATCATCAGAAGCTAATCCTAAATTTTGATTTTTATAGCTTTGAATTTTAAAATATATACCTAAACAAATCATAAAAACACTTAACCCCAAAATAAGGTAACCAGTAGTGTCAAATGGTTCTTTTGCCATGTATATCCATAATCCTAGAAGAGTTAATCCCAAAGTTGGTGAAACGAAAGAAATGAGAGACTTATATTTTGTTTTCATTTTGATCTAATTTAACATGTTATTTATTTCTAACACAAAGTTAGATATTTCTAACATAACTTCCAAATAAAATTTAAGTGAACAATTGAAATGCAATAAAACTCCATATAGCAACGTGTATAATTCATAGTGTTTAAGAGTCTCTCAAGAATTTTAGCGAATTTCTCGCACGTTCTTCCCTTTTTGCTATCTTAGTACCAAACGCAACTAAATCATACACTTACACGATAAGCGTAACTTCATTTTTCTCTTAAGTTTCTTCATATAAAAAGTTTATTTTTGTGCTTTAAAGAATTATTATAAATGAACTCTAGAGAAAACCAACTCAAAGCCTTTGATCGCTTACTAACAATTATGGATGAGCTGCGTGAGCAATGTCCTTGGGATAAAAAACAAACCTTACAATCGCTGCGTCATCTCACTATAGAAGAAACCTACGAACTAGGAGATGCTATACTAGACAACGATTTACAAGAAGTAAAAAAGGAATTAGGCGACCTGTTATTACACATTGTATTTTATGCTAAAATTGGTAGCGAAACCAACGATTTTGATATTGCAGATGTCTCAAATGCTATTAGTGAGAAACTTATCCACAGACACCCACATATTTATAGCGATGTGAAAGTTAAGGATGAAGCTGAGGTTAAACAAAATTGGGAAAAATTAAAACTTAAAGAGGGTAAAACTAGTGTGTTAGAAGGTGTTCCTAAAAGCTTACCTGCACTTGTAAAAGCAAGTCGCATACAAGAAAAAGTTGCAGGTGTTGGTTTTGATTGGGAAGCATCACACCAAGTTTGGGATAAGGTAGAAGAGGAATTACAAGAGTTTAAAGAAGAGGTTAATAACGGAAATCAAGAAGCGATGGAGCAGGAGTTTGGCGATGTTTTATTTTCGATGGTTAATTACGCTCGATTTTTAAATATTAGTCCAGAAAATGCTTTAGAAGCTACTAATAAAAAGTTTACTAAACGTTTTCAATATTTAGAACGTAAAGCAAAAATTTTAAATAAATCGCTAAGCGATATGACTTTAGCCGAAATGGATGTGTTTTGGGAAGAAGCTAAAAGTTTGTAATTGTTTTTTACATAAACATCCAAATCGATAGAATAATACGTATATAATGTATCGATAAAACCTCACAGCTCATTATGAGTTAAAGAAATTTTTTAATCTAAGTGGTATTAGTTTAAAATAGAGTTTTATTTAGTTTAGTTAGGAGTCTGCATCCTACTTGTATTTACAGGTGGGATGTGATTTTTTTAATAGTATTGTTTTACTTTTCTAAGTTTATTTTCCCAAGTTTGTAATTCAGTTTTATGTCTTTCAATATTTTTATGTACATCTTTTACTAAAGGGTTTTTATCGTTCACATTAGAAAAAAACAGAAGATTATTTTCTAATTGATTGATTTCAGCTTTAATGTCATCAATCTTTTTGCGTAAAAAATTATGCTCATTGTCTAATAATCTTTTATCACTTGCACTTGCTAAAGATTCTAGTTTGTTATCGTATTTTAAAAGTTCAGATTCAGCTTTGGTTATATCCAGTTTATTAAACAATCCGTCAATAGATTTGTTAAATTTTCCATCTATATAACGCTTATTGTATGGGACTCTGCCAATTGTTTTCCATGATGAAATAAAGTCTTTAATAATTGCTAAATCATTTTTTACATCTTTAGTTATTTCAACAGTTTTGAGTTTTTCTAGAAGTGCATTTTTTTTCTCGAAAGCTTCTACTTCTTCTTTATTAGATTCATTTTTTACATCATGAAACTTATTAAAATAGTGATTACAGGCTGCTTTAAATTGTTTCCAAATTTTATCACTATCTTTTCTTGGAACATGACCAATATTTTTCCAATCGCTCTGAATTTTCTTCATTATAGGCGTAGTGGCCACAAAGTCTGTATTGTCTTTATTGTCATCCGCAATTTTGATAAGAGCTAATTTTTTTTGCAGATTTTCATATTGATCCTTCTTTAATCCTTTATAAAATGCATTTTTCTTTTGGTTAAATGCTCTTACTGATGTTTTAAATTTCGCCCAAGTGGCTTCGTTAACTTTAATAGGAACTTTTCCAGCATTAAAAAACTGCTTACGTAAATCTTCAAGATTTTTTATGCGTTTTTGCCATATAGAATGATTATTTGAATCATCTTTAGCTAACTCATCTATTTGGGCTATTATATTATGTTTTACTTCAAGATTTTTTTCGTATGCTTTATCTAATTCTCCAAAATATACTTGCCGTTTGTCATGTATTAATTTAGTGGCAGCACTAAAGCGTTCCCAAATAAGTTCACGCTGTTCTTTATCTACAGGACCTAGTTCTTCTTTCCAGATTTTATGTAATACTTGTAGTTCTCTAAACGCACTGTTACTATCTTCATATTGTGTTAGTTCTTCAGCACGTGCAATTAATTTTAGCTTTTGTTCTAAATTATGTTTGAAGTCTAAATCTCTTAAATCTCTGTTTAGATGTAAAAAATCATAGAAAATTTCGACATGATGATGATAGTTATTCCAAACATTATTATACTTGTCTCTAGGAATGGGTCCAGCATTTCTCCAACTTTCTTGTAAGGCTTTGAAGTGTTTATATGTTGTATTAATGTTTTCTTCAACATTAATTAACCCTTTTATTTCACTAATTATTTCTAATCGATTTTCTAAATTTTCTTTTAGAGATTTTTCTAAATTCTTATAATGTGCTTGGCGTTTATCTCTGTATGCTTTAAAAATGCTATTGTAGCGTTTTTTTAGTGGGCTATCAAAATAAAAATCAATAGTATTGCCACCTTCAGCAATAAATTTCGCTTTATTTTCTTCTAGTATAGCACCAAATTTTGTTGAGAACTCACTTTTTATGATATCTACTTGAGATTTTATAGTTTGTATTTTTTCGTTTTCTACTAATTTTTCAAGCTCATCTACCAAATCTTCCATAGACATGGTATGATAATTTTTCACTTCAATTTTTGGCTGCTCAATTTTTTCTTCATCTTCAGCTTCTTTTGCATTTTCTGCATGAATTTCATTTATAGCCTCATCACTATCTTTGGGTGTTGATTCTCTATTATCTTCTCCAACGATTTCAGTTTCAGCAGTAGTTTCTTCAACTGTTTCAGCAATTTTTTCTACTTCTTTTATTTCAGAACCATTTTCTGCAACAATTTCAGTTTTGTCTTCTGTAACGACTTCAGTTTCAGTAGTAGCTTCTTCAGCAATTTCTTTTACTTTTTCTACTTCCTTTAAAGTATTATCATTTTCAGAAAGGATTTCGGTATTGTCTTCTGCAACAATTTCTATTTCAGTAGTAACTTCTTCTGGATTTAAAATTGTCTCTTCTCGATCTTCAGGAATGTCTTTGGGATTATTATTAATAACTGTTTCTTTCTCAACAGTCGCATCTTCGTTTTTTGGAGTATCTACATCTTCTTTTCCATCTGCTTTTAGCAGGTTATCTTTCTCAGACATATCTTTCAATGTTTAGGTTCTTCAATTGCTTTAACGGTTAAAGATAGTATTAACTATTAAAATTACAAAGGTTATATACGATTTATAGGGTTTTAGTCGCTATTGCCAAATTTCCCAAGCTTTCTCTGCTTGTAATTTTAACATCTCTAATCCGTTGCAAGTTTTTGCTCCTTTAATTTTGCCTATTGTTAAAAATTTTGTTTCCTCAGGATTATAAATTAAATCGTATAATAAATGCTCTTTGGTTATGGCATCATACGGAATAGGAGGACAGACATTTGTGTCTGGAGAAGTGCCAAGTGGTGTGCAATTAATAATAATGTGGTGATTCTTTATAATTTTTTCGGTAAGCGTTTGGTAAGTGTATTTAGCAATATTTGAAGTTGTTCTTGAAACATAATTATATTCGATGTCCAATTTTTTTAGGGCATAAGCAATAGCTTTTGAGGCACCTCCAGTTCCAAGAATTAGAGCCTTATTATGATTGGAATAAAGGTAAGGTTCTATTGATTTTTTAAATCCGTAATAATCGGTGTTATAGCCAATTAATTTTCCTTCCTTTGTAATTTTTATAGTATTAACAGCTTCAATTTTTTCAGCTTTTTGGTCTAGTTTATCTAAAAAAGGAATCACAGTTTCTTTATAAGGAATAGTAACATTTAAGCCTTTTAGATTTTTTGTGGATTTAATAATATCTAAAAAATCGTCAATAGCTTCAATATCAAAATTTTGATATGTATGTGGTAAATCTTCACTTTCAAACTTATTTGTAAAGTATAATTTTGAAAATGAATAATCAATGTTTTTCCCTATGAGTCCGAATTTAGACATTTACTTTTCTTGTTTTTTGGCCATACCATTCTAAAGCTAAAACAATTAAAATTCCAACAACAATATAGGCAATTGCAATTAAAGATTCAAACGATGCTTCTGGGATAAAGCGTTTGTAGTTTTCTATTACTTTTTTACCAGTTGAATCTAATAAAAATGAACCGTCTTCAATAACTTTATAAATGGTTTTTTTCCAAGGCCAAACTACTCCAAGAGAGCCAATAATAAAGCCCATTATAACAGATAAAGTTATGTTTTTATAATGTTTTAAAACATAACTAATAAAATGAGAAAAAGTAACTAAACCTGTTATAGAGCCTAAAGTAAAGACGCTTAGTACTTTTAACATTCTTATACGTGCTGAATCAATAAGACTAAAGTTACCAGTAAATAAGTCGAAAACTGTATCGTATAAAGCATTAACTGAATCTACTAAAAGGAGGACATAGTTTCCTAATAAAATTAAAATAAATGACCCAGAAAAGCCTGGTAATGCCATTCCTGATACGCTAATAATACCACAAAAAAATACAAACCAAAGATTATCGTTTTCTTTAGCTGGATCAAGAAAGCTAATACTCATACCAATTGCTATACCAAATACTAATGCAATAATTGTTTTAATATTCCAGTCTTTAAAATCTTTACTAATGTAATATATGGAACCAATTATCATCCCAAAAAAGATACTCCAAACGTATAGCTCGTAATTTGCAATGAGGTAATCAAGAATTTTTGATACACTAAAATAACTGATTATCATACCAAAAAAAAGAAGACCTAAAAATCTACCATTAATATAATTGTAGAAGCTATTAAACCTACCATTAATTAATAATTTAAAAGCTTTTCCATTTATTTTTTTTAAAGAATAGATAAATTCTTCATAAAAACCAGCAACAAAAGCTACTACACCACCCGAAACGCCAGGCACTTTATTTGCAGCTCCCATGCCAAGTCCTTTAATGACTAAAAAAAGACGATCTGTAAATGTTCTCGTGCTCTGCATTTGAGATTAGTCGTTAGTTTTTGAACCTAATTTCTCCAAAATTAAAATTGTTAAAAACCCTACTGTCATTAACAAGAGTGCTATCATTATTTGGTGGTCTTCTTCAAATGAAAATGGTGAAACACTTTGTTCTTGAAACGGAACTTCTATACCTTTAGAATTTGTTCTCCAGCTTAACACTTTTTTCCACGGCCAGATTTTATTTAAAGAGCCAATCATAAATCCAGTTAACATTGCTAAGGTTAAGTCTTTATAATGCTTAAACATCCAATTAAGGAGTTTGGAAAAGGCTTTAATTCCAAAAATAGCTCCTATGGCTAGCATTAAAAATTTAATAATTGCATCTTTAAAAAGTTCGAAATTTAGGGTGATTATACTATGAAATAAATCGTCAACTGTATTTATTGCTGTTTGGTATGCACCAAGAATTAATAAAATAAATGCTCCAGAAACTCCAGGTAGAATCATGGCTATAATACCAATAAAGCCACAAAACAATAGATAAAGATTATTATCAGGTGAAGCAAAAGGTTCTGCAATTGTAAGGAAATAGGATGCTATTGTTGTTACTATAATGGTTATGAAAATCCAAGTATTCCAAGAGCGAATTTGTTTTCCTATATAAAAAACACTAGCCAAAACTAACCCAAAAAAGAAAGACCATAATAAAATGGCTTCATTTAAAAGAAGCCATTTTATTATTTTGGCTAAAGAAATGATACTAATTGCTATTCCAAAAAAAAGAGCTAATAAAAAATTACCATTTATAGATGACCAAGCTTTTTTTAAACCATTGGTTCTCCATATTTTAAAAAAAGTAAAACTAATGTTATCGATACTTTCTAATAACTCTTCATATATACCAGAAATAAATGCAATAGTTCCTCCTGAAACTCCTGGAACAACATCGGCTGCTCCCATTGCAATGCCTTTAAGGGAAATAATAATATAATCAAAAAAACGTCTCTGCATTTGGTTTTAATTAAGGTAAGTAAAGGTATGGAATTTTAGTTTTAGACGTTTTTAAATTTCGTCAATAGCTCCTTTACAGATTTTCGTTTATATACTGTTGGAAATAATTCCTCGATTATAAAAACATAGTCTTTATCTATGTTTAGAGCATTTTTAAGATGAAAACGACCTTTTACTAATTGATTTGTTATAAGATAAATTCCTGCTAAACGATATTCAACTTCAGCTTCTTCTGAATAGAACTCTGCTGTTTGGATTAAACTAAAACTAGCAGCTTCATATTCGCCTAAACCAATTAGAATATCGGCTCTTGCTAACCAAGTGTCCAACTCATAATTGCCAAGCTCTAATGTTTTTTTATAACCTCTTTCAGCTTCTTCTAAAAAATTTAAACGATGATTAATCTGTGCATATAATTTCCAATAAACAACATTTTCAGAATCTATATTTATGGCTTTGTTAATGTAATATAATGCTTTTTGATAATTCTTATTTTTATTGTAAAAATTTGTGATTGCTATCCAACCTTTATCCAATAAAGGGTCTTCTTCGACAGTTTTATAATAGTGTTGTACTGCTAAATCATCGTTACCCAATTTTTCGTAACATTTCCCAATGCGTAATAAAGCAAAAGAAGTTGGGTCGTCTAAAGCCAAAGTGATTTTGTAATTTTCTATAGCCTCGTCAAACTGTTTTAGTTTTTCTAAAACTTTCCCTTTTTCTAAGTAAGCACCAATAAAAAGATCGTCGGAAATTATAGCAAAATCAAAGGCAGCTAGTGCTTTTGTGTAATCTTTAGTGTTAATGTATTGTTTGCCTAACTGATGCCAAGCGACTTCACAATAAGGATTTTTTTCTAAATAGACATTTAAGTATTCTATAGCTTCAGTATTTTGTTCTAAGAATTCGAAGCAATAAATGGCATTGTAGAGCGCAGAGTAATCTTCATAATCTACATCTAAGCATTTTAAAAAGTACAATTTTGCATCTTCAAATTTGTCTAAAAACAAATACTCCATACCTATAAGAGAAAATATTTCTGCATTATCTTCTGAAAATTCTAAAGCTTGAATTAGAATATGTATTGCTTTTTCGTGATTATCTTTTTTAGATAAAATATTGGCTTTCTGAATATAAACTTCTTCATTTGAAGGTTCTATCTCATATAACTTATTTAAAAGTTGATCTGCCAATTTTAGTTTATTTTCAAACACAAAAATTTCTACTTGAAATAATTTTAAGTTTGTAGATGTAGGATGCTGTTCTAAGCCTAACTTTATAGCTTTTTTTGCTAAAGCTATTTTACCAATTTCGAGATAATGGTGGATAATATTTTCAAATTCATTGGAGTCGAAAAACAAAACATGGTTCGTTTTTAGCATAGACTCAAATTTTGAAAGTGATAAACTATTGTTTTCGTCGTACTGACTATACTCCATAGGTGTTTTTAAAAGTTCACTAGAATAAATGTAATATTCTATTTATCATGTGGGCTATTTATTAATCAATCTTTTCAACAAAATAATTAACAGTTAAACTTAATAAGAAGTTTTATTTTGAAATATTATTTAACACGTTTTTAATAATATTACAACCTTTAATAATATCTTCATTAGAAATGTTAAGTGGAGGTGTTATTCGTATTGCACAAGGTTCGAATAGTAACCAAAAAAGAATTAATCCAGCATCTTGACACTTTAAGATCACTTGATTTACAATTTCTGCCGAAGGCAATATTGCTGCAAGCATCAATCCTTTACCACGTATTTCTTTTATTAGTGGGTGTATTAAATGTTTTCGTATTAAGATTTCCTTTTCTAAAGTACCAGCGATAAGTATGGTCGATGTAATTTCTTTTAAGGTTTCTAAAGCTGCTGCTGATATTACTGGATTACCACCAAAAGTGGTTATATGACCTAGTTTTGGATTGTCCATTAGGCAATCCATCATTTCTTTTGAAGCTGTAAATGCTCCTATTGGTAATCCACCACCTAAGCCTTTTCCAGAAACTACAATATCTGGAATACAATTATAGTTTTCAAAACCAAAAAGTTTTCCTGTCCTGCCTATTCCTGTTTGGATTTCATCTAATATAAATAATGCTCCAACTTCGTTACAGCGTTGTCTTACTTTTTGTAAATAATTTTGTTTAGGTTCAATAAAACCTGCTCCTCCTTGTATGGTTTCTAAAACGACAGCAGCAGTTTTTGTTGTTATGTGTTGTAAATGTATTTCATTATTATAATCAATAAAATAGACATCAGGAATTAAAGGGCGAAAAGGTTGTTTTTGTTTTTCAACTCCTAAAATACTCATTGAGCCTATTGTATTGCCATGGTAAGCTTTATGTGCTGCAATAATTTGTGAGCGACCAGTAAATCGTTTTGCTAATTTTAAAGCACCTTCTATGGCTTCGGTTCCCGAATTTGTTAAATAAGTACTTTCTAAAGGAGTTGGTAAATGCTGTGCTAATAATTTGGCAAGTTCTACAGCTGGTTCTTGTATATATTCACCATAAACCATAACATGCAAATATTTGTCTAACTGAGCTTTTATGGCTGAAACTACTTTAGGATGTTTATGCCCCAAACTACAAGCTGAAACTCCAGCAACAAAATCTAAATAAGCCTTATTATTTTGATCGTAAATATAACTGCCTTCAGCATGAGAAATTTGTATTGCTAATGGATGTGGTGTAGTTTGTGCTTGGTATTTAAAAAAATCGTTTTTAATTATCTTTTTGTTTTTTTAGTTTGCTTTTTAAAGGTTCTCCTTTTTTAAAAGATTTTTTACTCAATAATTTTTTAGGAATATTTCTAGCTGCTTTATTCTCTTTTTTAGGAGTTTTAGTTTCTTTTTCTGAAGCTTCCACACGCTTAATTAATGAAGGGTCAAAAAATTCTTTTTGAGGTTTATAATCTTCTAGCCCTTTAATTACAGGAAGATTTAAGGGAGGATCGTCGGCAAATAAATCTTCAACACTTGTTGGTCGTTCTTCATCACGCCAATCAAAACCACGAAGAATACGTTCGTTCTCTGGAAACTGTTCTTCAGGATATAAATCGCCATCAATTTCTTTTATCCTCCTAATTTCGTCAATAGTATTATTTGTTATCCAAATTTTAATTTTTCCAGATTTACCTTTATCAATACCAACTAATTCATTTTTATCATTTCTGAAATAATAAATTGACTCGGCGTTTTTAATAATATCAATACTATATAACTCATTATCTTTAAATAAGCCAAATAATTTTTGCCCTTTAATTTGATTATATCCTTCACTAAGAGTGTCTTTGCTAATTACAAATGCATTGTCAAATACTTTTAAAGAATCTAATTTTTCAGTTTCCGGATTGGATATTAAATGTATAGAATCTCCAGTTATTTGATTTTCAATATTCCAAAGGATAGGATTACGTTTTTTAGAGAAAACATCACT
>Ga0209013_10003986_pt1 | contig 13018 bp, 13 predicted proteins | sample Cruoilmetagenom2_FD_187291 | JGI IMG/M metagenome (GOLD analysis project Ga0209013, IMG submission 187291) | Oil polluted marine microbial communities from Coal Oil Point, Santa Barbara, California, USA - Sample 2 (SPAdes) (version 2) | ecosystem: Environmental > Aquatic > Marine > Oil seeps ... | reverse complement strand
CAACCAGGCACCCAACCATTGCCTGGCAGACTTTGTTGCACCCGCCGGTTCCGGTGTGGACGATTATCTGGGCACTTTTGCGGTCACGGCCGGCATCGGCATAGACGAGAAGGTGGCCGAATTCGAGGCCGACCATGATGACTACAGCAGTATCCTGCTGAAGGCACTGGCCGACCGCCTCGCCGAAGCCTTTGCCGAACGCATGCATGAACGGGTGCGCAAGGAATTCTGGGGATATGCCGCTGCCGAGAACCTCAGCAACGAGGAACTTATCAAGGAAGAATATCGTGGCATCCGACCGGCACCCGGTTATCCGGCCTGCCCGGACCATACCGAGAAGGGCATCCTGTGGGAACTGATTGACCCTGTCACCCATGCCGGCATGAGCATCACCGAGAGTTTCGCCATGCTGCCAACGGCCTCGGTGTCCGGATTTTATTTCTCACATCCTGAAGCCCGCTATTTCGGTACCGGCAAGATCGCACGTGACCAGGTCGAGGACTACGCGGCAAGAAAGGGGATGATTATCGAAGAAGTCGAGCGCTGGCTGGCACCGGTACTGGGATACGATCCGTAGCCTGTCTACTTATTCAATCTTGATGTAGGCAAACCCCTGGCTTTGCAGTTCTGCCAGCCGCACAACGCCGGAAGGCACGGCTTCCACCCCCCCGTACAGCTTGCCCTCGGGCAACTTGATCTGGCCGCGCGTGATATCACAGAGTTCCAGCTTGACACCCTGTACGGAATTCAATGCGCTGAGCCGGCCTTTCAGATTGCTGCGGCGTTCTTCCAGTGCATCATCACTGGCAAACGGCGTACCGGCCAGCCCGTCATCCGTCAGGAAGCGGATGCCATGGGCAACAAATACAATCCTGACGTCATAATCAATCAGTTCATTCTGGTAATGGGTAACCATGTTGTTAATGCTGGTCAGCATGGCGCTGAAGCGGCGCGGATCGGAAAAATCGGCATGGTAGACCACCTTTGCCACGTCATCCGGAGCGTCAGCGGCAAAGGCCACCTGCGGTGTCAGGAATGCCGTCAGAAAGAGTGACAGGACAGTAATAAACTTTTTAATGTGTCGACGCATCATTTCTACCTCCATTTTAAAATTTTAACTCCCTGCAGGAGCGGCCAAGGCCGCTCCTGCAGGGTATTTTCATTTCAGTAACGGATGATCGGCTGGTAATTGCCGCGCCATCCAGAGCGCCAGCTTGTGACGCATATTCGGCTGTGAGGTCTCACCACGGGCAAGCGGCACGATGACCTTGTCATGGACCAGCAGCTTGTAGATATATTCAATCTTGTCATTATGGGAATCAGTCGCCTCGAACTCCACCACACCGCGTTTCTCACCGTATTCCACGCCGGCACGAATGGCCTCCTTAAGCAGCTGCGCTTCATTTTTCAGTTTCTTTCCGGACATCGCCACCTCTCTACCTACTCAGTGTAGTAAAAGACTACTCTCATTCACACTCAATTGCGTACAATTCAGGCATGGTCAATTTATCGTTTAAAGCAACGTCCGCATCCGGGGAAAACTGGCAGTCTGTCGCCGATCAGTGCCTGAAAAACCTCGGCGCAGAGCCCACCACAGCCAATTTCGGCTTCCTGTATATAACCGACCCGCTGGCACCCTATCTCAACAACCTGCTTGAAGAACTCCGCACCCAAACAGGCATCAGGGACTGGATTGGCACGGTCGGGGCGGGTATCTGCTATACAGGTCTGGAAATCTATGACGAGCCGGCGGCAGCCATCATGTTGACGACGCTGCCTGAAGATAGCTACCGGCTGCTGCCGGCTGGCATGGAGGCCATGTCGACCATGCTGGAGGAAAACAGGAACTGGATTGCCGAACAGGCCGTGCATTTTGGCATCGTTCACGGCGATCCACGCAATACACATGTTGCCCAGATCATAGAATCCATCTCGACCGAGCTTGATCCCGGCTTTCTCGTCGGTGGCCTGTCTTCTGCCCGTGACCACAGTTTTCTGCAACAAATAGCAGGTCAGCTCTATGAGGATGGCGTTTCAGGGGTATTACTGTCTTCCCGGATACCGGTCATTAGTGGTTTGACCCAGGGCTGTACGCCCATGGCAGCCCGGCACACTATCACCCGCTCCGAAGGCAGAATACTGGCCGAGATTGATGGCCGCCCGGCACTGGATGTCTTCAAGGAGGATATTGGCGAGGACCTGGCAAAGGACATGTCACGCGTGGCGGACTATATCTTTCTCGGCCTGCCGGTTCCGGGGTCGGACACCGGTGATTACCTGGTGCGCGACCTCATGGGCATTGATCCCGCCGAAAAGCTCCTGGCGATTGGAGCGAACCTTGAAGACGATATCCCTATCATGTTCTGTCGTCGCGATGATGACACGGCACGCGAGGACATGATACGCATGCTGACTGACCTGCGAAAACGCGCCAAAGGGGAAATCAAGGGGGGTGTTTACTACTCCTGTCTGGGTCGTGGCAGAAACCAGTTTGGTGAAAACTCGGAAGAGTTAAAACTGATTCAGGAGCAGCTCGGTGATTTCCCGCTGGTTGGATTTTTTGCCCACGGAGAAATATCCCATAACCGCTTGTATGGCTATACGGGTGTGTTGACCTTATTTCTGTAGGAGCGCTTCGCAAGGCCACTCCCGGCATGGCCCAGGCCAGCCTCCCGACCGGTTCCCGGTCTCACCTTCTCCTGCCTCACGCGGCACTCGTACATCCCTGTACATCGCGCAAAGACAGAGGCGATCCGTTCCTGGAAGGCGCACCAAAAGTTAGAGCATTCACTCCTTCCAATATTGCTCCGTCGTGATGTGTCCCGGTTCCCGGCGTTTGTTCTTTTGCATGCCACGGCGTTCCAGTACAGCCACGGTATCGCGCACCATCGCCGGGTTACCACAGATCATCACCTGACTATCTGCGGCCGTCATTTTGAATCCCGCTCGCTGCTCCAGCTGCCCGTCCTCAATGGCTACCGGTACGCGTGCCTTGATGGCAGAATCGGTGTCCTCGCGACTGACAAACGGGACGTATTGCAGCTGTTCCGGATGCTGTTCAAGTAATGACTCGATCTCGTCACCGTAGGTCAGTTCCACTGCAGTACGAACGGCATGCACCAGTACGATATTCCGGTAGTGCTGCCAGACCTCGGCCGTTGTCAGGATCGACAGGAAGGGACCCAGTGCAGTACCGGTTGACAGCATCCACAAGGTATCCGCTTCCGGTACCTCGCTGAGGATAAAGAATCCGGCAGCCCGGGGGGCAAGAAACAGCGTATCACCGCGTTTCAGCCTGACCAGTTCATGCGTCAGCGGACCATCCTTGACAAGAATAAAAGTAAATTCGTGTACCAGGTTATCAGGGCCATTCACGAATGAATACGGCCGCGCCACCATTTCACCATCAATCTCCAGCGCGACCCGGGTAAACTGTCCCGCGGTGAACGATGCGATATCAGCCTCAACCTGCACCGAATACAGTTCATCGGTCCACTGCCTGAGATTAACAACCGTACCCTCGACCCAGGTGCTCATATGGCCTCACCCCGCATAATGGTGTTTCTTTGTGCTTTTGACTGTTACCGTATCATAACGTAAAACAGATCCTGCACTGGCCTTGAAATCAGGCATTGCAAGCCCCATACATTAAACCCGGTAACCAATCACCATGGAACAACTATCCACGTTTGAAATGATCATACTCGGCGCTGTTGCGCTGGGTGTCCTGTTTTGGGTAGGGCCCGGCATAAAAGGCATGCTGGAGCAAAGCCGCCAGGCAGAGAACAAGGACTGGGCGGGCGTATTACTACCCATTATTATCGTGGTTATATTTGTGTTCTTTTTAATCAAGATGGTCTGAATACATGACAGCTGCCCTGAAAATTACCGGCCTGAAAAAGACCTACAAGAGTGGCCTGGTCGCACTCAAGGGTGTCGATCTCGATGTGCAACAGGGAGACTTCTTCGGATTGCTGGGTCCGAACGGAGCAGGGAAAACGACCATCATTGGCATCATCTCATCCCTGGTCAACAAGACCGCGGGCAGTGTCTCCGTCTTTGGCCATGACCTCGACGAGAACCCCGCCGCCGCCAAGGCCTGCCTGGGACTCGTACCCCAGGAGTTCAACTTCAACATGTTCGAACCGGTCATCGAGGTGGTCGCCAACCAGGCCGGCTACTATGGCATTGAACGAAAGGAATCCTTTGAACGTGCAGAAAAGTATCTGAAACACCTGGACCTGTGGGACAAACGCCAGGTAATGGCAAGAAACCTGTCCGGAGGCATGAAGCGCCGCCTGATGATTGCCAGGGCACTGGTCCATGAACCGAAACTACTGATCCTTGATGAACCTACTGCCGGCGTGGATATCGAGATTCGCCGCTCAATGTGGCAGTTTCTGCGCGAGATCAACGCAGCGGGCACAACGATCATACTGACAACGCATTACCTGGAAGAAGCCGAAAGCCTGTGCCGCAATATCGCCATTATTAACGAGGGCGAACTGGTAGAGAACACGACCACCAAACAGTTACTGAATACCCTGCGCATGGAAACGTTCGTGCTGGATCTTGAATCGCCACTCTCCGAGTTACCTGATATCGGAAACAAAAAGCTGGTCTGGCGGGATGAAACGACCATTGAAGCCGATATTGGCCGCGATGAGTCAATCAATGTGCTTTTTGAAGAACTTTCGAAGCACAACATAAAAGTACTCAGCATGCGCAATAAGACCAACCGCCTCGAAGAGTTATTTATGAACCTTGTTGAAACCGGAAAGGGTAACCGGGCTGCCTCATGACACCACATGAAAAACTGGTCTCACTGAGGGCCATCGCCACCAAGGAAATACTCCGCTTCTCACGCATCTGGATTCAGACCATTGTTCCGCCGGTCATTACCACCTCCCTGTATTTTATTATCTTCGGCAATCTTATCGGGCCTCGTATTGGCAAAATGGATGGGTTTGATTACATGGAATTTATTATCCCGGGCCTCATCATGATGGCCGTGATAACCAACTCATACTCCAACGTGGTGTCCTCTTTTTATGGTTCAAAATTTCAACGCCACATAGAAGAGATGATTGTCTCGCCGACACCCAATTACATTATCCTGATTGGTTTTGTTATCGGCGGTGTTGCCCGTGGCCTGGCGGTGGGTATCTCGGTAACACTGGTGTCACAGGTCTTTCATCCCCTGAACATTCATAGTCTCTGGATAATGTTGTCCATGATCCTGCTGACCGCAATCCTGTTTTCACTGGCAGGGCTGATCAATGGTATCTATGCAAAGAGCTTCGATGACATCTCGATCATCCCGACCTTCGTGCTGACACCGCTGACCTACCTCGGTGGCATTTTTTATTCCATCAGCATGTTGCCCGATTTCTGGCAAACCCTGTCACTGGCGAACCCGATCCTGTATATGGTCAATGCCTTTCGTTACGGCTTCCTGGGTGTGTCAGATATCAAGCTGGGTACGTCTTATGCCATCATCATCGCCTTTATCGTGGCGTTGTACACATTCAGCCTGTACCTGCTCCGAAAGGGACACGGGATTCGCACCTGAAAACCCTGGAATCGCGCTTGCGAAGCGCTCCTACACCAATCGATGCACTTGTAGGAGCAGATCGCGTCCGCGAATTACTCCGACGTTTAAAATCCCGCACGTAGTTATTGTTCTACAGAGAGTCGACCGTTGTTGACGGTGAGTCTCAGCTCACCATTGAGAAATTCCACTAGCTGTTCACCAACCAGTTTTTTTCGCCAGCCTTGCATGACTGCTGCGTTCCTGTCACCCAGCACCAGCTTTTCCAGCTGCTTGCGCGTTGCCAGTACCGTCGGGGTCAGGTCGTTTTGCTCACCACTCAGGCGCACCAGTGCCAACATGACATCCACCAGCGCACTCTGATCAGGTGATAATTTTTCACGCTTGCCTGTATCAGGAAAGGGGATGGGTATTTTACCGGCCGCATCATTGACCAACTCGACAATTTTATTGCCCGAGTTTCTGAGCAGTCCTTCACTCAGGCCACGTATCTTGCCCAGCGTGTCCAGTGAGCGGGGTTTATGGCGTGCGATGTCAATCAGTGCATCATCACGCAGGATCCAGCCCTTGGGTCGGTCCTTGTTGCGGGCCGTTGTTTCACGCCACTGTGCCAGTGCCTGCAGGGTCGCCAGACTGTCGCCACGCAGGCGGTTACCGCCTTTTACTTTCAGCCAGGCCTGTTCGGGTGGCGCGTCGTACAGTGCCGGTTCAACCATGGCGGAAAAATCCTCGGCCAACCATTCAAGGCGACCCAGCTCGGCCAGCCTGGCAGTCATCTGATTATAGATTTCGACCAGATAGATCACATCATCCGCGGCATACTGCACTTGTTCGGCCGACAGTGGCCGCAATGACCAGTCTGCCCGGGTATGCAGCTTGTCGAGCTCAACACCGAGCACGGCCTTGACCAGGTTGGCGTAACCAACCTGTTCCGGATACCCCAGCAACAGGGCGGCAATCTGGGTATCGAATACGGGGGCGGGCAGGCTGCCCCTGAGATGAAAGAAGATTTCCATGTCCTGCCGACCGGAGTGCATGACCTTGGTGATGCGTTCATCGTAGAGAATATCGAGTAGTGGCGACAGGTCGTCCAGAACCAATGGGTCGATACAGGCAACAATATCTGCTGTTGCAATCTGCAACAGGCAAAGTTTCGGATAATAGGTTTTTTCGCGGAGAAACTCGGTATCCAGTGCGACCCAGTCAGCGTTGTGCAAGGCGGCACAAAAACTGTCGAGCTCACTCGCCGTGTCGATATAGAGAATTTCGTTTACGGAGGACACAGAAAACGGGGCCTGAATCAGGTATCGCCCTCTACGTCATCGACATCAATCTGACCCGTGATGCGCCGCCGGATATGTGACCAGGAGACACCAATGGCAAGAATACCCGAGAGTACCACTAGGACAATGTAAGTCACTGCCGTGAGGCTATCTGCATCGAACCAGCCCCAGTCGATCATCATCCACAGCAGCACGCCCAGGAAGGCTGCAGCAAGCAACAGGCCAAACGGTCCCAGGGACCGGAAGGTGGCGCGGAGAAGGATGGTCCAGCCGATCAGCAGCAGGACACCGGCCAGTGCGATCATGGGTGTCAGACTGTCGATATTTTCACTGACCCAGTGATAGTAGGAATATCCTGACGGGTTATAACTTGAAAAGACCAGTATGAACGCTGCCAGCAGGCGCAGTAAAAATCCGAACCAGTTAATCCCTTTAACAGCCATACAATTCTCCGCAGCTTCCAGCCAGTTATATAATCAATGCGTGCGAATTCTATGCGCAGCCCGGAACACAGGCAAGCAGTTCGCCCGCAGAAATGAAATGCTGCATAAGGTGACAAACTCGCTAGAATGCTGCACCGTTGTGGCATGTCGTGTTCGCTTTTTTTTCGGATAAGCTATATTCTGGATATACCCTGTATCTTATTATTAATATTTATAATTAATCATGAATATCAGCCTTATCAATCCATATGAACTGGGCCGCCAGCCCTTCGGACTCGCCGAGCCTACCGCCTTTTTACAGGCGGCAGGGCATACCGTACGCTGCTGTGACCTGTCCATACAAAAACTCGACAGCTGTCTGGATGAAAAGACGGAGATCGTCGCCATTTATATCGCCATGCATACCGCAACGCGAATTGCGGTCGAGGCGCTGCCAAAAATACGGCAACTTGCGCCGCGTGCCAGCCTGTGTGTCTACGGACTTTACGCACCCATGAACGCCGACCTGTTCCGCTCACTGGGCGTCGACACCATCCTCGGTGGCGAGTTTGAAACAGGCCTGGTCTCGATGGCAGAACGCGTTCAGGCAGGCAGGGGAGAGGCACAGACCGAACCGGAAACCTCGCTCGAAAAAATCACCTTTATTGCACCCGATCGCAGCAAGCTGCCAGCCTTGTCGCAATATGCCCGGTTGATCAATCCTGACGGTTCAGAAAAAACCGTCGGTTTCGCGGAAACCACGCGCGGCTGCAAGTACCTGTGTCGTCATTGCCCGGTGGTACCCGTTTATCAAGGCAGGTTCTATGTCGTGCCCAAAGACATCGTGCTCGATGACATCAGGTCACAAATAAACGCCGGTGCACAGCACATATCTTTCGGTGATCCGGACTTTTTCAACGGCCCCGGCCATGCGTTAAAAATCGTCCAGGCGTTACACCGTGAATATCCGGACATCAGCTATGATGCAACAATAAAGATCGAACACATCATTAACTATCCGGATGAAATAAAAACCCTCAAGGAAACCGGTTGCCTGTTTATTCTCTCGGCCGTAGAAGCGGTTGACGACACTATCCTGGAGTTGCTCGACAAGGGTCACAGCCGCGAAGACTTTATCAATGCGCTTGCCTTCCTGCGCGAAATTGACATCAACCTTGCGCCCACCTTCGTGGCCTTTACGCCCTGGACAACGCTCGATAATTACCTGGAACTGCTTGAGCACATCCTGAAGTTGCAGCTGATCGAGGCTGTTGCACCGGTACAGTTAGCAATACGTCTGCTGATCCCTGCCGGCTCGTATATCCTGAAACTTGAGGGTCTGGATAATATTGTGGGTGAATTTGATGCCGGCATTCTTGGCCATCCCTGGAGCAATCCGGACCCGCGGGTGGATGAATTACAGCAAAAGATACAGTCCTGGGTAACCAGGGCTGAATCAGAGGGACTTTCACGAGCGGAAATATTCCTTGAAATCTGGCGACTCACCCACGAGCAGGCAGGAAAAACCGTGCCTGAACTGGATATAGCGCAAGCTGGCAAACCGATTCCGAGACTGTCTGAAAACTGGTACTGCTGTGCAGAACCAACCTGTGAACAACTGGTCTCTTTCTGAAACCGCTAAAGGACTGATGCCACCCCCTTGAAAAAGATTATCTATGTCCCCGGCAAAAACCCCAAGCCACCGCCTTCACAACACCGTGAGCAACTGTTTCGCTGCCTGCTGCAAGGTGTGCAACGTATAGACCCGGCCATTGCCAACGACATCGCAGCCACCGACAGTTTTACACTGGTTGCATGGAATCGGCATTTTTATGATGCTGTCATCGATATTGAGCAGATAACGCCCTGGGTTGACCGGTTACTGGCACAACAGACCTTTCCCGAATCCGATATCGCGGCAGTACGCTCGATAAAATACCGGTTGGCGCGACTGCTTTACCAACTTGGCGACCACCTGCACTGGCTGATACCCCTCATACCTGACAAACGCATCAAGGCTTCCATCCAGGAAACCGGACGATATTTCAGAAACCACAACGACATTGCCTGCAAGATTCGTGATTTACAGAAACAACCGCTTAGGGAAGCCGCTGAAAACAATGATAAGGTGCTGTTAATCGGACACAGTATGGGTTCTATTATTGCCTACGATTCCATGTGGGAACTGCATCACCTTGAGAACATGGGAAACTGCGTAGATACACTGCTGACCATAGGCAGTCCCCTGGGTATGCACTATGTCCAAAAACATTTAAGCGGACTGAACAATAAACAGGTGCCAAGCTATCCCGGAAATTTACGCCAGTGGATCAATATTTCGGCACGAGGCGACCTGGTTGCACTGGATCGGTCGCTGGCCGATGATTTCAGGGCAATGATAGACAATCAGCAGGTTGAATCCATCACGGACTGGCGAGAGGATATCTTTAATCATTACCGGGACAGCAAGGGACTCAATGTACATAAATCCTACGGCTACCTGATCAACCCCGTGGTTTCGAGAACCATTACAGACTGGTGGCGTGCTGCATGAAGTCAATCCTGATAGGCCATCGCGGCGAACCCGAGACCTGGCCGGAAAATTCACTGCCAGGTTTTCAATCGGTACTGGAAGCCGGTGCCCGCTATATAGAAACCGATGTACAAATTACTGCAGACGGTATTGCAGTACTCAGTCATGACCCTTCCGTGCTCAGAGTCACCGGTACAGACGTGCAGGTCACTGCTACAGACTATAAGACCTTACGCGCCTTGCCTGCCGGCTGTCCGGAGCGCTTCGGTGATCAATACCGGGACCTGCACATTGCCCGGCTGGATGAACTGGTTGATCTGCTACAACAATGGCCGGATGCAAGGGCCTTTATTGAGGTCAAGCAAGCCAGCATTGACGCACATGGCATTCACAAGGCCGTCGAAACCGTCCTGGATATAATCGATCCAATCCTGCAGCAATGCATTCTGATCTCTTTCGACTATGGCACACTCGTCCATGTCCGACAGCACAGCCAACTACCCATTGGCTGGGCATTGCGTGAGTGGAGTTCGGACAGCAAGAGCCGCGCCATGAAGCTTGCCCCGGACTACCTGTTCTGCAACCGTAAACGCCTGCCTGCCGCGACCGAACCCCTGTGGCAAGGACCCTGGAAATGGGTTGTTTATACGGTCAACGTAGCCAGTGAAGTGGTGCCTTTTCTTAATCGCGGGATACAACTCATAGAAACCAATGTTATCCGTCAGTTGCTTGCCGACCCTGAATTGGAAGACCTCGCTTGTGACTGATCATTATGATGTCGTTGTCATCGGTGGCGGCATTCATGGCGCGGGGGTTGCCCAGGCGGCAGCCTGTGACGGCTACTCGGTACTGCTGCTGGAACAGCATTCACTGGCATCAGGCACATCCAGCCGCTCCAGTAAATTGATACACGGTGGCTTGCGCTATCTTGAAGGGTATGATTTTGGTCTGGTTCGCGAGAGCCTCACAGAAAGGACCATCCTGTTAAACATTGCCCCGGAGCTGGTCCGACTGCAGCCCTTTCATATTCCCGTCTATCCCGATACCTCAAGGCGACCGCTTACCCTGCGTGCAGGCCTCACCCTGTATGCCTTGCTCGGCGGCCTGAATCGGGCCAGCCGCTTCAGGACACTGGCAAAGCACGAATGGGGGGCACTTGATGGCCTTGACACCCGTAAGCTGCAAGCCGTGTTCCAGTACTTTGATGCACAAACCAATGATGCCGAATTGACACGCGCCGTCATGCAATCAGCCATTGAGTTCGGTGCGACACTCAGTTGTCCGTCAGAGTTTCTGTCTGCCACTATTGGGCAACAAGGCTGTGAGATTCTCTACCGGGAAAACACCCAAGAGAAATCATGCAGCGCAAATGCTGTGGTCAATGCAGGCGGTCCTTGGGTTAACACGATTACCGAGCGAATTAGCCCGACCCCTGCTCACATTGCTGTCGATCTGGTGCAGGGCACTCACCTGGTTCTGGAAGGCAGCCTTGAGAAGGGCTGCTATTATATGGAGGCACCACAAGACCAGCGCACCATCTTTTTACTCCCCTGGGGCAATCAAACCCTGCTGGGCACCACCGAAAACCTGTACACGGGTGACCCGGAGCATGTCACTCCGTTGCAGCAGGAAGTCGATTACCTGCTTGAAGTCATGCAGCATTATTTTCCGGACCGTGCACAACACGTTGATGACATGTTTGCCGGGGTGCGTGTATTGCCTGCATCAAACAGCGCAACTTTCAATCGCTCACGTGAGACGCATCTTCCGGTCGACAACCGCACACAGCCCAGGGTCGTCTCCATCGTGGGCGGAAAACTCACCGGATACCGTGCAGCCGCACAAAAAGTCATGCATCGCTTGCAAATGACCCTGCCCAAGCGGAAACAACAGGCAGACACCTCAACCTTGGTCCTGAAGCCTGTACCGTAATGCCAAAACTGATACTGGCTATCGATCAGGGAACGCACTCAACCCGTGCGATCGTCTTTGATTCACAGGGCCGTGTTGTCAGCAGCGCCCGGCAAGCAATCGCATTGCAGCGTCAGAGCCGAACTGAAATCGAACAATCGGCCATGGAAATCCTGCAGTCCATGCAGTCGGTAGTCGCAAGCGTCCTTGCTGACCCGTCTATCAATCCAGAGCAGATCTCATGCGCGGGCATGGCAACCCAGCGCTCCAGCGTCGTGGCCTGGCATCGCAACACGGGCCTGCCTCTGAGCCCGGTGTTAAGCTGGCAGGACCGCCGCGCAGCAGACAGCCTGCATCAACTGAGCGCTCAATCGCATACCATTCAGCAGCGCACGGGGCTGCACCTGTCTCCACATTACGGCGCCAGCAAACTGCAATGGCTGCTGGAAAACAATACAGCGGTTGCTACAGCTCAGAAGGACAACACACTGGTTATGGGACCCCTGGCCAGTTACCTGCTGCACCACCTGACGGATTATGCTCAAGAGGCAATAGATGATGCCAATGCCTCGCGCACCCTGTTATGGAATCTGAAGGAACGTCAATGGGATAACACTCTGCTTGAGATTTTCAACATACCGCAGCAGTGTCTACCGCAATGCCAACCCATCTGTTCCGACTATGGCACCATCAGCGATTCCACAATACCTGTCAGGGCAGTTAATGGCGACCAGAACGCCGCACTGTATGCACAGGGCCTTCCTTCCAGAAATACGATTACCGTTAACATCGGGACCGGTGCATTTGTCCTGTTGCCGGTTGAGGATCCATCGATAAAGCCTGAAGGTCTGCTGGCTGGCATCTCCTATAGTGACGAACAAACCGGCAGCTACTACATTGAAGGCACAGTGAATGGTGCAGCCGCCGCGCTAAAGTGGGCAGCAAAGTCATTCGAACCGGGTGAAATCGAGCAGCAGTTATCCGGCTGGCTGGATACGATCAAGGCACCCACATTATTCGTCAATACAGTCGGTGGCCTTGGTGCGCCGTGGTGGCAGGATGGCCCGGCCCCTCATTTTACTGATACCGGGGTATCCGGCCCGGAGGCTATGGTTGCCGTTGTTGAGAGCATCATCTTCCTGGTGCAGGTCAATGTAGCGCTGCTGCAAACGGTTAATCCTGCTGTCGATAAAATCCGGATCAGCGGTGGTTTATCCCAACTTGACAAGCTCTGCCAGAAGCTCGCCAACCTTTCAGGTCTTGCTGTCTTTCGCCCCGCGCAGGTGGAAGCCACTGCACGCGGCATTGCATGGCAGGC
>Ga0209013_10003984_pt1 | contig 13022 bp, 10 predicted proteins | sample Cruoilmetagenom2_FD_187291 | JGI IMG/M metagenome (GOLD analysis project Ga0209013, IMG submission 187291) | Oil polluted marine microbial communities from Coal Oil Point, Santa Barbara, California, USA - Sample 2 (SPAdes) (version 2) | ecosystem: Environmental > Aquatic > Marine > Oil seeps ... | reverse complement strand
TCAGTGATGCCGCCGGTTTATTTATCCTCGAACTTCAGCTTTGAAGGGCTGGGTGGTAAGCGCGAATACGATTATTCCCGCTCAGGCAACCCCACACGTGATGTACTCGCCGAGGCAATCACCGGGCTTGAAGGTGGTCACGGTGCTGTGGTCACCAATACCGGTATGTCAGCGGTAGTACTGGTTACTCACTTGCTGAAACCGGAAGACACCATCATTGCACCGCATAATTGTTACGGTGGTTGTTACCGAGCGTTCTCGTCATTGTCAGATGCAGGCCGGTTCAAAACACAATTCATAGATTTTACTGATACCGAAGCAGTGCGCAGGGCATGCAAAAGACAACGACCGAAAATGATCTGGGTAGAAACCCCCAGCAATCCGTTGTTACGGATTACAGACATACGCGCAATGGCCGTAATCGCACGAGAATGCGGAGCACTATTGGTCGTAGATAACACCTTCCTGACACCATTGTTACAGCAACCGCTCTCATTGGGTGCGGATATCGTGGTTCATTCCACCACTAAGTACATCAATGGTCATAGCGATGTCGTTGGTGGGGCGGTAGTGGCCAAAACACCAGCATTACTCGAGCAGCTGGCATGGTGGGCCAATTGTGTCGGTTCGACTGCTTCTCCATGGGACTGCAATCAAACCATGCGTGGTTTACGCACCTTACATGCACGCTTGCGTTGCCATGAAGAGAACACTCAGGCCATTGTCAGGGTGCTCGAGGCACATAGCGCTGTGAGGAAAGTGCATTACCCCGGTTTGCAAAATCATCCGGATCATAAACTGGCTCGTGCCCAACAATCCGGCAAATCCCGTCACTCTAGCTGAGGCCATCGCAGGCGAACCAAAGCTGCAAGAGGAGCAGAGTTCGGAACCACTTGTTGCTCGCTTGCTGGAGATTGGGCAGAAGCTCGAAGGCCTCTATCGGCACGCCTCTACACATGCCGCCGGCATGGTGATTGCTGATCGGCCGCTTGTTGAACTAGTCCCACTCACGCGCGACCCGAAATCAAATACGCCTGTTACCCAATACAACTGGAAGCTGGTCGAGGCCGCAGGTCTGGTGAAGTTCGATTTTCTCGGCCTAAAGACTCTGACAGTGCTCCAGAAGGCCGTCGATCTCGTCAAACGTGGACGCGACATCGAAGTCAATCTAGCCAAGCTCCCGTTTGATGATCGCAAGACTTTCGAGCTCCTCGCCAAGGCGGATACGGTGGGTGTTTTCCAGTTGGAAAGTACTGGCATGCGCGAGAGCTTGAAACGGCTCCGGCCCGACCGCTTCGAGGATATTATCGCTATGGTGGCGCTCTATCGACCCGGTCCGATGGACAACATCCCCACTTACATCAACCGCAAGCACGGCGAAGAGCCAGTAGATTATTTGCATCCACTCTTGGAGCCCATCCTCAAAGAGACCTACGGCGTCATCATATATCAAGAGCAGGTGATCCAAATTGCCCAAGCGATGGGGGGCTATTCGCTTGGCCAGGCCGATGTTCTGCGACGTGCGATGGGCAAGAAGGACAAGATTGGTATGGCCCGGCAGCAAGCTGAATTTGTTGCGGGTGCTGTCAACAAAAATGTGGAGCGGGCGGACGCGGCCTATGTCTTTCAGCTTGTCGATAAGTTCGCGGGCTATGGCTTCAACAAGAGCCACGCCGCGGCTTATGCACTTGTCAGTTATCAGACCGCCTACATGAAGGCGAATTTCCGCGAAGAGTTTCTCGCCGCCTCAATGACGCTCGATATGGGTAATACCGACAAGCTTGCTCTCTTCGCCTCCGAAGCCAGAAGGAGCGGTATCGAGGTGAAGCCACCGTGCGTGAATGCATCAGATGTCGATTTCCTTGCGGAGCCATCTTTGGCACCGGACCAATTTGGCGCCATTCGCTACTCGCTTGCAGCGTTGAAAAACATCGGTTCTGCGTCCGTCGGTGCGATCGTCTCTGAGCGCACCGCAAATGGGAACTATGCCACCGTTGCCGACTTTGCGTCTCGCCTCAACCCCAAGGCGATCAATAGGCGCGCACTAGAAACACTCGCTTCGGCGGGTGCCTTTGACAGCTTAGAGCCTGACCGTTCATTGGTGCACAACAACGTTGACGTTGTGCTCGCTATGGCGCAGCGTCGGCATTCAAACGCAGCATCCGGCACGGATGATCTCTTCGGAATAGGCGACGTGCCAATGCAACTAGACTTTCGGCCGGCGCAGCCCTGGATGCCGATGGAACGCCTCTCGCAAGAGTTCGATGCGGTCGGGTTCTATCTCTCCGGCCATCCGCTCGACCAGTACGCGTTGGCGCTAAAGAAATTGGGTGCGAAGACCTTTGCTGAGTTCGAAGCGATGACGGAACGCGGTGCAACCGAAGGCCGACTTGCCGGCATCGTTGTCTCGGCGCGTGAGCGCAGGTCGCAACGGGGTAACAAGTTTGCCTTTGGCCTTTTCTCCGACACCACGGGGCAGTTTGAGGCCGTCATCTTCTCCGATACCCTCGCCCAATGCCGACATCTGTTGGAGCCGGGCACGCCGGTTCTCCTCGTCGTTAACGCCGAACGGGACGGCGATACTTTAAAAATTCGGGTCGACGGCATGGAAGCGCTTGATAAGGCGGCAGCAGGAGTACAGCGTGGGCTAAAAGTTGTACTCGATCGGCGCTTCGTGCAATCGAATGCGGCGAGTATTGCAGCGCTCAGGTCGCGTCTTAAGCCTGGCGACAAAGGCGAAATTCGCATCGTTTTGGCCCTTGAAGATAGGGGGAGGGAGCTGGAATTTGTCCTCCCTGGTTGCTTTGATATCTCGCCTCCTCGCGCGGGGGAGTTGGCAACCGTACCGGGGGTAGTGGAAGTGTTAGAAATCTAATCGTAGATTTTCCCACGCGGAAATCCCTTCAGCGTACCAAGGGGGCGTGGAGACCGTGATACGAACAGCTCATGCAGTCACGTTGTTAATGGTGCTTACGGGTTGCCAACCTAACATGACGTCCTGCCCAGCAGCGCTGAAAGATGCCACCAGGCTCGTCCTCGTGACCACGCGGTCGATAGACGATACGCGTGCAACATTTCGCACTTTTGAGCGATCCTCCAAAATAGGGGCATGGGCTCCCGCCTCTGAACCCGAATCCGCGGTGGTTGGCGCGCGCGGGTTGGCGTGGGGCCATCCGTTTGCAAAGCTTGCTCAACCTGGTGAACCGGAAAAGCGAGAAGGTGATAAACGCACCCCGGCCGGCATCTATTCGTTTGGTGCAACGTTTGGGTTCGACCACGCGAAGCGAGATGGTCATTTGCTTCTGGCTTCGGAAAACCACTACTGCGTAGATGATGCACGCTCGCCGCACTATGGGCGCATCGTTTCAAAGAGCGTGGCAGGGGAAGGGATAAGCGGCGAGGAGATGGCTGCAAATGACGTCTATAGGCGTGGCATCGTCATCGATTATCCGCCCAAGCGGCAAACAAAGGCCGGCAGTTGTATCTTTCTGCACATCTGGGAGGGCGACGACATCGGTACATCGGGCTGTGTTGCCCTTCCAGAGGCCCGCGTTGCCCATCTTCAGAATTGGGCGACAAGCAACCCTACGGTGATTGCTATCCTGCCCAAAGCCGCACTATCGCGCTTTAAGAGCTGCCTGCCGCAATAACCTCCAATGACGATAAATTGGGCGGGGTCGGAGCCTGCATGCGGGTTGTCAACTCATTCTAACGAGCCTATAAGCCGCGCATCTCGCACGCGGACCCATTGCGTTTAGCAGATTGAAAGCCCTGCTAATCGCTCCGGTGGGCGGCTTTGTACGTCACAGGGCGCCTTCTTAAGGTTCGCGGAGGCTTAACCGGAAAAGGACGATTTAATGACGCTCCCCGCGTTCAATATGCGTCAGCTTTTGGAAGCTGGCGTGCACTTTGGTCACCAGTCGCACCGCTGGAACCCTAAGATGGCGCCCTTCATCTACGGTGCCCGCAACAATATTCATATCGTTGACCTTACTCAGACAACCCCGCTATTGCACCAGGCACTCGTCAAAATTTCCGATACCGTGGCTGGCGGCGGTCGTGTTCTATTCGTGGCGACCAAGCGCCAGGCATCGGATTCAATCGCAGATTCGGCGCAGCGTTCGGCACAATATTTCATCAATCATCGTTGGCTTGGCGGTACTCTAACAAACTGGAAGACCATCTCTCAGTCGATACGCCGCCTGCGCCAGCTCGAGGAGATCCTTTCGGACCCGCAGGGGCGCACCAAGAAAGAAGTCCTTAACATCACGCGTGAGCGCGACAAGCTCAACCAAGCTCTGGGCGGCATCAAGGATATGGGCGGTACGCCCGATTTGTTGTTTGTGATCGATACGAACAAGGAAAGCATCGCCATTAAGGAGGCGCGCAAGCTAAAGATTCCGATTGTGGCGATCGTCGATACTAATTGCGATCCCGACGGGATTGATTTCCCCGTTCCCGGCAACGACGACGCCGGCCGCGCCATAACTCTCTATTGCGATCTTATTGCGCGGGCAGCTCTCGATGGCCTGGAGCGCAGTCAGAGCTCCAGTGGTGTTGATGTTGGCGCTTCGGAAGCGCCCCCTGACGAAGCGCCGCCGGAGGCGGAGAAACCAACCGCTCCCACCGGGTTCCGGGGCATCGAAACGCCGCGTGGTGATGCTGACGACCTTAAGAATATCACTGGCGTTACCGTCAAAATCGCGCAGCGCCTCAACGATGCGGGCGTCTTTCACTACTGGCAGATCGCTGACCTCGATCTGGAACAGATGGCGCTCCTCGATACGCAGCTCAAGCTTCAAGGCCAGATCCAGAAGGATGATTGGGTTGGTCAGGCAAAGAAGCTCGTTGAGGCCACGGCGGCTTGAAGCACGCCATCGTGACCACTGTGACATCAACCTTTGTTCAAGCTGTGGGCGTAGCGTGAATCCGCCTGCCAACCAACGAGTGTAGCCATGACCACAATTTCCGCGAGCCTGGTTAAGGAATTGCGCGATAAGACGGGCGCCGGGATGATGGATTGTAAGAAGGCGCTGAACGAGACAGGCGGCGATATTGAGGCGGCTGTCGACTGGCTGCGCAAGAAGGGGTTGTCGAAAGCTGCAAAAAAGGCCGGCAGGATCGCAGCGGAAGGACTCGTGGGTATCACGGCATCTGGCTCGTCGGGATCGGTCGTGGAGGTTAACTCCGAAACGGACTTCGTCGCGCGCAACGAGAAGTTCCAAGACATGGTGCTGAAGATCTCCTCGCTCGCCGGTAAGGCAAAGGGCGATGTCGCCAAGCTGTTAGCGATGACGTACCCGGAACAGAAGATTACCGTCGAGGAGTACATCAAGGAGATGATCGCCGCCATCGGTGAAAACATGACGTTGCGTCGCGCAAGCACGCTGAGTGTGTCTGCTGGAGCCATAGGTACTTATGTACACAACCAGGCGGCACCAGGACTTGGCAAGATCGGGGTGCTGATGGCACTCGAGTCGGATGGCAAAAACACGCAAGAGCTTTCCGATTTGGCGCGGATGATCGCTATGCATGTGGCCGCGACAAACCCTGTAGCTCTAGATCTGTCGGGCGTGCCGGCCGAGACTTTAGAGCGCGAGAAAGCGATCCTCGCCGACAAGAACAGCGGCAAGCCTGAACACGTCCTGGAAAAAATCATAGCAAGTGGCCTGAAGAGCTACGGCAAGGAGCACTGCTTGCTCGAGCAGGCTTATATCCACGATCCCTCCAAGAGTGTGGCGCAAGCCTTGAAAGAGGCTGAAGGCAAGGTTGGCGGACCCATCAAGATTGCCGGTTTTGTGCGTTACTCGCTGGGCGAGGGGATCGAAAAGAAAGAGGACGATTTTGCTGCAGAGGTCGCTGCTGCCGCAGGCGGTTAGGCGAAACTGTCATTCATGAGTTAGTTAGAACCTGGCGGCCGGTTGCTGGCTGCTCAGTGCCGCATTGCGGCAAAGTGGCGAGGCAGCGGTCATGGCGGCGGACGGTTCTGGGCTGACCTACAATCGATTGCTATTGAAGCTCTCGGGCGAGGCCCTCATGGGCAAAAACGCCTTTGGCGTCGATATGGAAGTTGTTGACCGTCTCGCTCGAGACGTTGCCGAGGCAAGGGCTGAAGGGTGCCAGATCGCGGTAGTTATTGGTGGCGGCAATATCTTTCGGGGGCTTGCCGGCGCTGCCAAAGGCATGGACCGCGCGACGGCCGACTACATGGGCATGCTCGCCACCGTGATGAACGCGTTAGCGTTTCAGAACGCCCTGGAGCACGCAAATACGGGTGCTCGGGTCCTTTCCGCTATTCCGATGCCTACTGTCTGTGAAAGTTACGTGCGTTCCAAGGCGTTGCATCACATGGCTAGCGGTCGCGTGGTGATCTTTGCCGCAGGCACCGGAAATCCATTTTTCACGACGGATACCGCGGCGACGCTCCGAGCCATCGAGATGGGGTGTCAGGCTGTGGCAAAAGCAACTAAGGTCGATGGTGTCTATGACGCAGATCCACTGAAAGACCCAGGCGCCAAGAGATTCGACCGCCTGAGTTATGCTGAAGTCTTGTCGCGAGATCTCAAGGTCATGGATGGGGCCGCGATCGCGCTTGCCCGCGACAATGGACTTCCAGTAATTGTGTTCTCGATCGGGGAGGAGGGTAATCTCCTCAAAGTATTGCAGGGAAAAGCACGGGCGACTGTCATAGAAGGATCTGCTTGAAGGCCCCCGTTCGATCGCAGGGTTCATAAACCCTGGAGCCCAAAGAAGAACTGAGTGCCGGTTTGTTAATTGTGCTACGGCGTATCAAGCGGGCTGAAGGAGAGGAAATGCTGACCGGTCCATTCGATCTCAACGAGCTTGAAAAGCGGATGCGCGCGAGCTTCGAAGCGCTCAAGCGCGAGTTTTCCGGTTTGAGAACCGGCCGGGCAAGCACCCACCTGCTCGACCCCGTGCAGGTGTCTGTCTATGGCTCCAAGATGCCGCTTAATCAGGTGGCGACGATTTCGGTGCCGGAGCCGCGTACTATTTCGGTGCAGGTCTGGGACAAAAGCAACATCTCTGCGGTGGACAAAGCGATACGCGAAGCCAACCTCGGCCTCAATCCGGTAGTCGATGGCACGCTGATACGCTTACCCATACCGACCCTTACCGCTGAACGCCGTCAGGAGTTTGCCAAGCTCGCGCATAAGTATGCCGAGCAATCGCGTGTTTCGGTGCGGAACGTGCGCCGCGAAGGTATGGAACTTCTCAAGAGGCTCGAGAAGGGGGGCGAAATGAGCCAAGACGATCATCACAAAGCCTCTGCCAACGTGCAGGAGTTGACCGACGCACTCGTCAAGGAGATAGACGCATTGCTCGAGGCTAAGGAGGCCGAGATCCACAAAATATGAACGAAACGACCGTCCTGCGACTACGTGCAAAATGGCGCTTGCGCTTCCCGAAATCGAGGGCCTGTCCATAAACGTGACCGAAATTAGCGAACATACGGGGCAACGTGACGATGAGGACGCCCCCCCTCGTCACGTTGCCATTATCATGGATGGCAATGGACGTTGGGCGCGTGAGCGCGGCTTGCCGCGTACCCTTGGTCATCGCTCAGGTGTGGAAGCCGTGCGCCGCACGGTGCGCGCAGCAGCCGATCTGGGGATCCACTACCTGACGCTCTACAGTTTCTCTTCCGAAAACTGGTCGCGGCCTGCCGCTGAGATCGACGACCTGATGGGGCTGATGAAACGCTTCATCCGTCTTGATCTGGCCGAGCTGCACCAAGCAGGCGTCAAGATCCGCGTCATCGGTGAGCGATACGACGTCGATCAAGAGCTGATGAAACTCATCGATGATGCCTGTGCGCTGACACGGGAGAACCAGAAGTTAACGCTCATTATTGCGTTCAACTACGGAGCACGTGCTGAAATTGCGAGGGCGTCGCGCAAGCTCGCAGCGGCCGTCGCGGCCGGGACCTTGGCGCCCTCGGATATTACAGCTGACACGCTTAGCGATGCGCTCGATACGTGTGGCATTCCCGATCCAGAACTGCTGATCCGCACCAGTGGCGAGATGCGCTTATCGAATTTCTTGCTGTGGCAAGCAGCTTACACGGAATTAGTGTTCCTTGACGCCTATTGGCCGGATTTTGGGCGCGAGCTTTTAGAGGAAGCGCTGGCCCGGTATCGCGCCCGTGAGCGTCGCTTTGGCGGGCTTTCAAGGCGTTCAACGGCTTGCGGCGCACATCATGCCTGACAATTTGACAGCTTCGCACGCGGATGCGCACGGGGGAGGAAAACTGCCCACGGATTTGAAGGTGCGGATCATTGCCGGTTCGATAATGGCGGCAGTCGCTCTAGCTTTGACCTACGCTGGGTCCACGTGGTTTGCGCTGCTGGTCCTCGTTGTTGCGCTGGTGATAAGTTGGGAGTGGGGACGCGTGGTGCGCGGCGCAAGTTTCGATCTTGCATTTTTAGTTCATGCCGCTGCCGTGACGGTGGCCATCATTCTGGCAGCGCAGGGATATGCGGCGCTGGGGCTAGCCGTGATTGCCGCAGCTGCGATCGTTCTTGTCCCACTTGTCTTTGGACGCGGCGCGCGGCTTTCCGTTCTTGGTATGCTGTACGTCGGCGTTCCCGCAGTGGCCTTGCTATGGCTGCGCGGTGACGAGCCCTACGGTTTCCTCGCGGTGCTGTTGATATTCGCGATCGTCTGGGCTTCGGACTCGGCTGCTTATGCTGCGGGACGATTGATTGGCGGACCCAAGCTGTGGTCTCAAATTTCGCCGAACAAGACCTGGTCGGGTCTGTTGGGCGGGCTTGCAGCAAGCACAATTGCCGCAGCACTTTTTTCGTTCTTTATCGTAGGGGCCTCGCCTCTAGGGCTGGCGCTTACGGGCCTTGTGCTAGGCCTTGTAGGTCAAGTAGGTGACCTAGCCGAATCTGCGCTCAAGCGCATCTTCGGGCTCAAGGACGCGAGTGCTTTGATCCCGGGCCACGGTGGCTTCATGGATCGAATGGACAGCATTTTGCCCGTAGCGGTTGCTGCGGGAATGTTTGCCCTCGCAGTGGATCCGCATGCGCCGGCACGGGCGCTGTTATTTGGTATTTGATGCTTCGCGAAGAGAGGTAGCATGTCTCGGCTGTCGAGCGCTCAGGCGAAGTCGGAGATGCCCCAGCAGTCAATTGCACGGCGAAGCCTCAGCATTCTTGGCGCGACCGGGTCGATCGGCAAAAGCACGCTCGACCTCGTAAGCCGTTCGCCAGATGCCTTCGAGATTATAGCTCTCACAGCCCAAAACAATGCCGTCGAGCTTGCTGAAAGCGCCAAGCGGGTTGGCGCGCGCCTCGCTGTCATCGGCAATGAGCAACAATATGGAGAACTGAAGTCTCTGCTTTCCGGTACCGCTATTAGGGTGGCTGCCGGCCCAACTTCTATTGCGGCGGCGGCCGCAGAGCCTGCCGACTGCGTAGTGGCGGCAATTGTGGGGGCTGCCGGTCTGGAGCCAACCTTTGAGGCTGTGCGTCAGGGTCGTCGACTGGCGTTAGCCAATAAAGAATGTCTCGTCTCTGCGGGCGCAGTATTTATGACCGAGGTTGCCCAAGCCGGGACGGAACTCTTGCCCGTCGACAGCGAGCACTCTGCCGCATTCCAGGTTATCGGTGACGCGTCCCCGGAAAGTATAGATAAGCTTATACTGACGGCTTCCGGCGGCCCATTCCGCACCTGGGACGAGGCACGCATAGCCGTCGCGACACCAGAGGAGGCGCTGCGGCATCCGAACTGGTCGATGGGAGCGAAGGTCACTATTGACTCAGCGACGCTGATGAATAAGGGACTCGAACTAATTGAGGCGTATCATCTTTTCCCTGTGGATACAGACCAACTCGGTGTCGTCGTTCACCCGCAGTCGATCGTCCATTGCCTTGTCAGTTTTTCCGACGGCTCGGTCGTTGCGCAGCTCGCTTCCCCAGATATGCGCACGCCGATTGCACTTTCACTGTCCTGGCCGCAGCGCATGGTGACACCGACGAAAAAGCTTGATCTGGTGGCGCTTGGGAGTTTGACTTTCGAGGCGCCAAACGAAGAGCACTTTCCCGCCCTGCGGCTGGCCCGCGAGGCGCTGCACCGCGGAGCTACCGCGCCCGCTGTTCTCAACGCCACCAATGAGGTGGCCGTGGAGGCCTTTTTGGCCAGGCGCATTCCTTTTCCCGCTATTGCGCAAATTGTGGAGCAATGCCTTGATGTTGCTGAGTCGTGGGGGCTCGTTCGCCACGAGAGCAGACTTAGGGGTATATTGGATGTCGACGCTGAGGCCCGCCGACTGGCACATTCTATGCTTGATCGCTATGTGTAGGGCGCATTCTGGCCGCGGTTGCGTATACCCATTTGTTAACTAACTATGGGTGCAGTCCCGTTGTTGCGATGGGCCCATTGGTCGGGCAGGCAAGGGCCCAATTTCTTGGTCCAACTCTAGCGATACGGATGTCGGGTGCCTTGAGCAGCCATTCTGATAGCATAAAGGGAGACATATAGAATGGCGACTTTTGCGAGTCTGGCGGCGTCCACGTGGGACACTCTCGTCGTAGTCGCTTGGTTTCTGCTGGTGCTCAGTATCGTGGTTTTCATCCACGAGCTCGGCCACTTTCTTGTGGCGCGCTGGTGTGGCGTGACGGTTAAGACGTTCTCGATCGGCTTTGGCAAAGAGATATTTGGATTTACGGATTCCAAGGGTACGCGCTGGCGCTTTGCCTGGATCCCGTTGGGCGGCTACGTGAAGTTTCTCGATGACGCGAATGCTGCAAGCCAGCCCTCCACCGAATCACTTGCCGAGATGACCCCAGCCGAGCGGGCTGGCGCCTTTCAAACAAAACCCTTGTGGCGGCGTGCCGCCATTGTCGCGGCGGGGCCGATAGCAAACTTCCTCTTGGCGGTCGTCATCTATACCGCCCTCAACGCCACGATTGGCATACGCACAATTACTCCGAGCATTGGAGAGGTGATAGCGGACATGCCGGCCGCGGCAGCCGGTGTTCAGCCGGGTGATGTGATCAAGAGCATCGACGGTTGGACCATAGAGGGATTTGAGGATGTGCAGCGCATCGTAAGCGTCAACGGCGATCGAAAGCTCATGTTTGGCATCGACCGCGACGGAAAGATGCTTCAAATCGAGATAACGCCGCAGGTCCAAGACGAGAACGACACTTTCGGTGGGACCTTCCGTCGTGGCCTCATTGGCGTGAAGCCCTCGATGGCGCCGAATGCCATTGAGACCAAACGTGTCGGTCTACTGGAGGCGTTGCGGCTGGGCGCGCGTCAGACCTACACCAACATCTCGCAAACGGTGCAAGGGATTGGTGACATGATCACGGGACGCCAGTCCCCTGATCAGATGGGTGGGCCGATCCTTATTGCCCAAGTGACCGGCAGGGTGGCCGAACTCGGAGCCGTGGCGATGTTGAGCTGGATCGCCTTTGTTTCCGCAAATATTGGCTTTCTAAATCTTCTGCCAATTCCAGTCCTCGATGGCGGGCACCTTTTGTTCTACGCAATCGAGGCAGTGCGACGGCGACCACTCAGTCAGCGTATGCAGGAAATAGGGTTCCAGATTGGGATCGCTCTTGTGCTCATGCTGATGGTTTACGTTAGTTTCAACGATATTTTGCGGCACTTACGCCAATGGATGGGCGAAGGATAAAATACCGTTCAGTGACGTAAACTTGCCACTTCCACCTGGCTTTTTAAATGGTTAAAACTGAATCTAATAGGGAAGTGCGCCCAAGATAAAGAACGCTGGTCCTAGAGGTCCTTAAGCAGCACTTCGCGATCATGAAACGGGGCAGCAACTCGATGCCGACGAGTGCTGCATCCGAGGGGGCTCGGCAAATAACGAGGGCATATCCGCGAATGCCGGTGGTTCGGATCATGTCGATGGGGCTATTGCGCCTTGTTGTGCTTTTGGCGCTGGTCGCACCAGGCGTGGTGTGGATTGATTCCTTGGTTTTCGCGCATGAAGCCGCGGCCCAGGGAGCAGTCGTACGCCAAATTGACGTGACGGGTAATCGGCGCGTGGAGCCGGAGACGGTGCGATCCTACATGCGCTTCTCGGTTGGTGACACCTATGACGCCGGCAAGGTCAATCAGTCCATCAAGTCGCTTTTCGCCACGGGCCTGTTCTCGGACGTGCAAATCGATCGTGACGGCGGCACCGTCTATGTGACGGTCGTTGAGAACCCGGTCATCAGTCAAGTCGCCTTTGAGGGCAACAGCGAGATCGACACCGATACACTAGCCGCCGAGGTGCAACTCAAGCCGCGTTCTGTCTTCACGCGGGCGCGGGTGCAATCGGATGTACAACGAATTCTCGACGTCTACCGACGTCAGGGCCGCTACGCAGCCACGGTTGAGCCCAAAATGATCGAGCTGGAGCAAGATCGCGTCAATCTTGTATTCGAAATTGCGGAGGGCAAGGCGACGAAGGTGAAGGGCATCAACTTCATCGGTAATAATGCTTTCTCGGATACGCAGCTGCGGGAGGTTATCAGCACGACGGAGAAGGGCTGGTTCGACTTCCTGAAGGGCACCAGCATTTATGATCCAGACCGCATGAATCTTGATCGGGAACTGTTGCGCCAACACTACCTGAAGAATGGTTACGCCGACGCGCAAGTCACAGTGGCGAACGCTGAGCTCGACCGCGATGGGTCGGGATTTTTCGTGACATTCGCGGTGGATGAAGGGGAACGCTATTCATTCGGGCCGGTTTCGGTGGATAGCACCGTGGCGGCGGTCGATCCGGAGGCTGTGCGTGGCGAGATTAAGACCGAGGAAGGCGATACCTACAACGCCCAACTTATTGACAAGTCGACGGAAGCACTCACGCTCGCGGTATCCGAGAAAGGCTATGCGTTTGCGCGTGTGCGGCCACGGGCTTATGCCGATCCGGTCTCGCATACTATCTCGATGAACTACACGATCGAAGAGGGTCCCCGGGTCTATATTGAGCGCATCAATATCAGCGGAAATACGCGCACCAAAGACTACGTCATACG
>Ga0209013_10003983_pt1 | contig 13025 bp, 18 predicted proteins | sample Cruoilmetagenom2_FD_187291 | JGI IMG/M metagenome (GOLD analysis project Ga0209013, IMG submission 187291) | Oil polluted marine microbial communities from Coal Oil Point, Santa Barbara, California, USA - Sample 2 (SPAdes) (version 2) | ecosystem: Environmental > Aquatic > Marine > Oil seeps ... | reverse complement strand
CACCTCAGGCGAGCTGTTGAAATAACGGAAGGGATTGCGCATCGCCGGAGGCTAAGGATGCCCCCTGCCCGGCTCAAGCCAATTTACTCTGACAATGCCCCCTCCAGTCCTCGGGCACCACTAGAGAATCAGAAAAAAATTGGTCCAGGTGAAGCGGGGGCTAGACAGAGTGTTTTTTCTCTTCAAGATCGCGGTAACGTCCAGGCCGCGATCACATTCCGCGCTCTTTTGATAGTTCCGTATAGGCGGCATTAATAGCAGCAACTTTCTTGGTCGCGAGCGAAACAAATTCCGGTGGCACGCCACGCGCAATCATCTTGTCAGGATGATTATCAAGAACCAGCTTATGGTAGTGCCTTTGTAATGCGCCATCGTCGATGTCACGCGGCACCCCCAACACCTGGTAAGGATCCGATTTAAGCAAACCCACGTGTCGGGCTTTAACGTAATTGAATTCCGTCGGAGCAAACCCAAAACGCCGGGCTACATCATCCAGAAATTTCTCTTCACTAGGGTCGAACACGCCATCCGCCATGGCTATGTGAAAGAGGCCCTCAAGTATGTCTCCTAGAAGCTTGCGATTGCCCTTCAATAGAGACGCAAGTTGATCAGCATAAATCTCATAATCGTGGACATCTTGTTTGGCGAGGTTGAAGATGTGCGCAACGTTCTCTATCTCGCCCTTCGGCACTTCGAACACCTCTTTGAAGGCCATCACTTCATCGGGCGTGACGATGCCGTCGGCCTTAGCCATCTTGGCGCCAAGTGAGATCACGCCGACGGTGAATGCGACCTGATGGTGAGCATTATTATCACCATCATGATGGAGAGTATGACTTCCGGTAAGTAAACCAAGCAGACCGTGAACTCGCTCACTGATGTGCGCGCCTTCGAGGACTTCAGTCGTAGCGTGCGCCATTCTTGCCCAGATCGACATACTTCCTCTGCCTTTCAAGTCCAATCCAGTGCCCTAGCTTGCGATAGGCGCTTCAGGAGGGATCAACTCAAATTTGATAGCCGAGGCTAGTTGCTGAAGTCTACCGGCTCAGACTTTGCTCGTTCCACTCTAATGTCCGAAGTTCCTTTTGATAGTGGTCGTCTTATGCCGACAAGCCTGTACCCCCTCTGCAACCCACTCTCTGCAGTCTAACTTTTCAATCTAAGTCATTTTCCTAGTGAGGCTACGAACCTCTTCGTCTCCTCCCAGGCTCCATGATCGAATAAATCAACATGGCCTCCCTTTCGAAAAATCTCGATCCTCTTTGGCTCGTTGGCTGCTCGAAAAAGCCGCATGCCCATTTCTACAGGGATTATTCCATCGTGCTCGCCGTGAAGGACGAGAACGGGCGCCGTTACAGATTGGATATTTTCTTCGTTGTCGTATTTGTCCGTGATCAGCAGACTGAGCGGCAGCCAAAAATAGCTTGCCTTTGCGACATCGATGATCGACGTGAGCGGGGACTCCAGCACGATCGCAGCAAGCGATCTCTCCATTGCGAGGCGTATCGCTTGGCCTGAACCCAACGATTCGCCATAGGCGACTATTGTGCTCGCTGGCACACCAAGACCGACTAGGTAGTCATACGCCGCAATCGCATCGGCGATATTCTTCTCTTCAGTCGGCTTACCCCCCGAACCGCCGTAGCCACGGTTGTTTAGGTAGAACAAACCGAAGCCATCTTGCGTTATGGTATCGACACGGGGAGCCCGATTGGCGGCGTTCGAAGCGTTGCCATGAAAATACAGAATGGTTGGCTTGCCCTTTTTCGCAGGCGTATACCATCCGACCAACGTCACGCTGTCAGCGGTGATGAGTTCAACCTCCTCAACGCCCGTGAGGCCCAACTTGACTGGCGCAACACGAGTCGGATCGGGGAAATATATGAACGCACGGTTGGCAAAGTAGACCACTGCGCAAATGACGGCATAGATCGCGGCACCCCATGCAATCAATTCCATGGTCTTCCTGCCTTTAGCCATCACATTCAGATCTCGAGATCGCTGCCCTACTGGAGCCTTTGATGGTGGACAGTCGTCTATTCCCTAAGAATACAGTCAACTGAGTCCTCGATGCCCCGGTTATCAACACCATGATCTCGAAGAGGCCAGCCCTCCTCACACATGCATTCTCAGAGGTTAGGCGACGAGTCCTCTTCCGTAAGGCTCTCTGACGCATTGCTCTCGCAGGAGACGTTGGTTACGTAGAACTACTCATTCTTACGGACAACGTAGAGCAGAATGCGAGGTAAAGACTCTTGCGCCAACTTGCTCCTTGTTGAGTCACAGGACAAAGTACCCCGTTAGATTCGTGAGCCAAAAGATTTTCCGGATGGTATCAGCTCCGCAGGTTTCGGTCGCTCCAGCGCAGGGCCGTTGGCAGACATTGGTCGAAGTCACCCGCGGTCCGATGGTTGAAAGTCGTCATGATGGCGCTGCCGTCGTGACAGATGGGGCCGGCAAGATCGTCGCGGCCTGGGGTGACTTCGAACAACGCGTCTACCCGCGTTCGGCCATCAAGGCGCTGCAAGCCCTACCCATCGTCGAAACCGGAGCAGCCGAAGCGTTCGACATCAGCTCAGAGGAGCTGGCGCTGGCCTGCGCGAGCCACACAGGCGAACCGATGCACACAGCACGGGTCGCGGCTTGGCTCGAGCGAATCGGCGCTACTGTCTCCGACCTGTTGTGCGGCCCGCAATGGCCAATGCACGAGCCGACGCAACACGCAATGATCGCAGCGGGCGAACCGCCATCCGCGTTGCATAATAACTGCTCTGGCAAACACGCTGGGATATTGTCGACTGCGCGCCACTTCGGCGAACCGATGGGAGGCTATGTCGACATCTCTCATCCGACCCAGCAGCGCATCTTAGGTGTGTTAGAGGCCATGACCGGCCAGGAGTTGGGCCCCGCACCGCGTGGCATCGACGGATGCTCGCTGCCGACGATCGCAATCTCGCTGAAATGGTTAGCGGTGGCCATGGCACGGCTCGCTGCGCCGGACAATCTCCCGAGCGCCCGCGCCGACGCGGCGGAGCGGGTCAAGGCCGCGTGGAGTGGATATCCGGAACTGATGTCGGGGACCGGCCGGTTCGACGCTGCAATCAACCGCGCGCTGGCAGGGCGCGGGATGGTCAAGATCGGTGCAGAGGGCATGTTCTGCGCCTGCCTGCCGGCACTGGAACTCGGCCTGGCGCTAAAGATTGCCGACGGCGCGTCCCGCGCGGCGGAAGTGGCAACGGCGGCAATTCTCCGTAAGCTGGACGTGCTCTCTTCATCGGATATGGCCGAATTGTCGGCCTGGACCCGGCCGCTGCTCACTAATCGAGCCGGGATACAGATCGGCGAAGTGCGCCCGGTCGAAACACTGTAACCGGCTTGGACAATCGAGGTTCTTCTGAGGGACCAGCCAGTATGAGTTCGAGGCAAAAGATTGCAATCATTGGTGCTGGCATCGCAGGGCTCGCTTGCGCGCGGAGGCTGAGTGACGCTGGTCTGAAGTTAGTGGTCTTCGACAAGGGTCGAAACGCCGGTGGGCGCGCAGCGACACGGTGCGTCGCTGGCGATATTCAATTCGACCACGGAGCTCAGTACTTCACTGCGCGTAGCCCCGAGTTCAGCTCAGTCTTAGAGAGTATGTTGACTTGCGGTACTGCAGCACTTTGGGATGACGGGTCAAAGAAGCCACATTTTGTCGGTATTCCCGGCATGAATGCTTTGGCCAGATACCTCGGGCGCGATCTTGAGATTCACCAGAGTACCGAGGTGGCAACCGTACGTCGGGCGCGCAGCGGATGGGATGTTTATATTGGTGCGGACAGGCACCAATTCGACATAGTTGTTGTCACGATCCCTGCGCCACAGATCATCAATCTCCTTGGACAATCTGGTGCGTTTGCGGACGGACTCGAAGGCGTAGGTTTTGACTCATGCCTCACACTTATGGCTGCGCTCGAACCTTTAAGCGCTCGTCCGTTCGTCACGTGTGCCGATACTGACGATGCGCTTGCGTGGATCGCAGAAGACAGCAGCAAGCCCGACCGTGGAACGGAGGCCTGTTGGGTCGCTCAGGCGAGCCCTTCTTGGAGTGCCAAGTATCTAAACTCGGATAGCGAAGCGATCGTCGCGATGATGTTACCCATGTTGTGTGACCGGCTGGGTATCACCAATGCCAAGGTGCGTTACGCCACTGCTCATCGATGGCGGTATGCGAAGGTCAGCGAGCCCCTTGGAAAGCCCTTCATACGCCACACGTCGGGAACACTCTACGCAGGTGGGGATTGGTGCCTGGGTTCGCGGCTAGAAGCCGCTTGGACCAGCGGGCATAGCATTGCCCGCGACATTCTGGGGTTGGCATAAACTCAGCGGGTCGATCTCGGCAAACGCGATGCCTCAACCGCCAGAGGAATTCGTTCGCATCGGGTGAAAGTTCCGCTCTCGGGCAAAGCCCAGCGAAGAGGAGCGGTCATGCCCGAAGGGCCGGAAATTCGCCGGGCCCGCTGATACATAGGTCGACTTAAAGGTCTCAAGTGGATGTTGGGCTCTGGCTGGCTCGCGCCTGCCTCAAGTGTGATGGTCTCCCACGACAGCCCCGTCGATTGGCCGGACGAGCGCTTTCGCGCACAAAGGATCGCTCCGACTGGTTCGATCTCCCAGCCCTGCTGCATCAAGGCCTTGGTGCCATTCACTCGGGACCAGCCTCTATCGCATCGCGCTAGCGGTGAGACTTTCTCCCAACGACAAGCATTTGTGCCAATTCTCTTCCGCGCGGTGCACCTAGGTCTGCTGATGTATGACTAGCGATGAGCACAAAAAACCCGGGCGAGTTAGGCGCCCGGGTTTTTTGGATGTGCTTCGTGACGCGCTGTCTACGAAGCGTGCGTCTTCAGAACCTTTTCGAGGGGCTTATAGGCATCGCTTGCGGCTGCCTGGTACATCTCACCGATCTTCGAGACCTCAGCCGTCCAGTTTTCATAGGCCGTCTTGGCGTAGTTGGTCTGGATTTGGAGGGTGCGCTCAAGCGACTTAGCCTCAACCAACTGCTCCCAAGCGCGGGTCGCGTTCTCGAAAGAACTCTCCGTGTACTCCTTCAATTCTTGGCCGATCGCCTGAAAGCTCTTGGATGCCTCGCCATAAGCGCGGACGACGGCATCATAGTTGGCCTGACCAGCCTTCTGGAGCTCCTCGGTTGTCTTTTGCAGCGGTTCAAACATTTGGGTTCCTCCTACGGATTAGCGAGGGTTTTCATCCTGATCGGAAGAGATATAGTGCGCTGCACAATAAAAGGCAAGAATTTTTGTGCACCGCACCATTCCGCCTGCCCGGGATGCTCCCTGATCGGCCCAGAAGCATTCCCTGCTCCTCAAGAAAAATTCCCTGTTTTCGTGTTCAGGGAAATAGCGCCCTACCCATTGATCTACATGTGGAAAAGCCACGACTGGGCTCACTTCCTGCGCCAGAATTGGCAAACTTCCCTGTATTTTCCCGCTGAACAGGGAATGGGCGTCAGAGACGGGTTCGCAGATGACTGCCCCCACCGCCAAGATGTCCCCGATTTCCAGGCATTTAGTCGACGCCGGTACTTTCATCAAGCTCAGCATAAAATCGCTCATTCAGTTGGTTTGCAAACGGATTGCAAACGTGACCATTGCTGAATTGTTCTCCTGACGTCCGAACTCAGCCCAACAATAGACGTCCTCAGTGGTTGCTTGCGAGTCGGCTAATGACCCTTAGCGGACGAAGTAGCACCAGCTACTGCGGGAACTTTGCCCGTTCAGTTTAGTTGATCTGTCTCAACGAAGACGGCCCTAAGCAGGCCCAGAAAGCACCAAGTGCAAAAAACAGACGGTTCAAGGAGTATCCCCATGTATTTGAAGTCTCTGAGTGTAATCGTCGTTGCCACCGCAACGAGCGTTGCTGCCGGCTCCAGCTTTGCTATGAAAATAGAAAATGAGACGCGCAAAGCGCACGGAACATCATATCAAATGCTTGCCGAAACCCAGGGCATGGAGCGGCGTCAGGATCGACGCGACGTTCGCCAGGACGCCCGACAGGAAGAAGGGATTGTCGGCAAAGACAAGCGCGACGCCAAGCAGGAAGGTCGGCAAGAAGCTCGGGAAGAGCGCCAGGAAGGCGACAGCGTCGACAACTAGGGCGGAGAGAAAGCCAAACTCGGATGAACCACCCCAGTGCGGGTGGTTCATCCGGCAAGCACGAAGGGCGCGACGAACTAGGCCCCAATCTCAATTCGCCAAGTCCGCTTTTGGCACTTAGCGGACCTCAGTGGCGAAAGCGCGAATGTCGGCTTTAGGGGGAAGAGCGGACGTCGCCTATCCGGTTTTCAATGTCGGCTAATGACCCAAAGCGGACTTGAATACCGATATCCTCTAGTTGGCGATTTCTTCGCCCCGAAACCGCCCAGGTTCACCTCGCATATAATTCGATCAAACTAAGAGGAGGACCTGAATGACGTCTAATCGCTCAGGATCAATGTTTTCGTTGGCTGTAGTCACTTGCCTCGCTTGTGGGATCCCATCCGCGGTGTGGGGCCAAGCTGGCACCATTTCCAAGGGCATGCAGACCTACTGCGTAAACGACTACAAGAAGTTCTGCGGGCAATACGGCCTGCAAACCTCCGCTCTGAATCTATGCATGCGAAAGGCCGGCCCCAGTCTTTCGCCTGCTTGCGTGCGTGCTCTGGTGCAAGCTGGAAAGATCTCGCAAGCTGAGGTGAATCGCGTCAAGGCGCAGATGGGTCGTTAGAGGGTTTCAAACATGAATAGATTTGGCTGCTTCATTATTTCTGCCGCCCTCGGACTCACGTGTGGCGATGCCTTCGCTGTTGATAGTTGCACCAAGATAACGGCGACGGGTCATCCGGCCTATCCGGTGATCGCGTTCAGGGACGGCGACAACATCGCCGGTGCCGCTCCAGAACTCGTCGCGACAATCGCCAAGAAGCTAAAAGTCCCGCTTGAGTCGAAATACATGGGCTCTTGGAAGGAGGCGCAAGCAGCAGCCCGCGACGGCCAGGCCGATCTTATCTTTGGCATCTACTACAACGATGCGCGCGCCGGGTATCTCGACTACGTCCAGCCCGCCTTTATGTTTGACGACGTGGCGATCTTCGTGGCCAAGGGCAAGGAGTTTCCCTTCAAGGAGCAGAACGACCTCATGGGCAAGAAGGGGGTCACGAACGAAGGTGAGAGCTACGGAGACGAGTTCGATGCCTTCATGAAGGATAAGCTTGATGTTACGCGTACGGACGGTATCAGCGAATCCCTTAAGCAGCTTCTGGCGGGGAAGGCGGACTATCTGATCGCCGGCTACCATCCCGGTCTTGCTGAGGCGGCAAAGAATGGACTGAAGGACCAGATTGTCCCCCTCGACCAAGCTCTGCTCACCGCAGAGATGTTCGTTGCCTTTTCGAAGAAGTCGCCGTGCCGCTCGCTGGCACCTGGTTTTGGCCAGGGCATCACGGAACGGACCACGGACGGTAGCTTCGACAGGATGCTCAACGAGGCGACGACGACGTGGGACGACGCCCAGGCGAAATAATAATGCTCAAGGCCGCTGATCAGCCCAACTTGAGTGGTCCAGTTTGATTGTTAGTGCATGACCGGCGTTTGGTCCATATGGACAATGGTCTCCGGAGCCGGCGGACGGTAGCCCAGAGCACTATGTGGTCGTTTCGTGTTGTAATGTCTCCTCCATTGCTCGATCAGGATTTGTGCCTCGCGCAGTCTGTAGAAGATTTCGCCGTTCAGTAACTCATCCCGGAACCGGGCGTTGAAGCTCTCGCAATATCCGTTCTCCCAGGGTGAGCCGGGCTCGATATAGGCCGTCTGTGCGCCGACGGCAGCGATCCAATCCTGCACCGCTTGGGCAACGAACTCAGGCCCATTATCGGACCGGATGAACGCCGGCACGCCGCGCAGGATGAACAGGTCGCTCAGGGCATCGATCACATCGGCTGAGTTCAACCTCCGATCCACCTTGATCGCCAGGCATTCCCGGCTGAACTCGTCGAGAATGTTCAACGTTCGGAACGCCTTCCCGTCATCGGTTCAGCAATGGACGAAGTCGTAGCTCCATACGTGGTTGCGGTACTCCGGCCGCAGCCGGATACAAGAGCCATCGTTCAACCATAGCCAGCCCTTCTTAGGTTGTTTTGCTGGCACTTTCAGCCCCTCCCGCCGCCACAGTCGCTCGACACGCTTGTCGTTGACCTGCCAGCCTGCGTCCCTCAGCAGAGCAGCAATCCGACGATAGCCATAGCGGCCGTACTGGCGAGCCAGCTCGATCATGTCAGCTATCAGGCGCTCTTCGTCAGCACGGCCCACGGGCAGCTTCCTCTGCGTCGATCGATGCTGGCCCAACACACGGCAGGCGCGGCGTTCGGATACGCTAAATGCTTCACGTACACGACCGATGCAGACACGGCGGCGAGCGGGGCTCAAAAGTTGTGCTGCGCAGCCGCTGGCGCGGATCCCCGTGCGGCCTCCGCCAGGATCAGCTTGTCCAAGGTTAGATCCGACACCGCCTTCCTCAGCCGTTCGTTCTCTTTTTGAAGCCGCTTGAGTTCCTTTAGTTGGTCGGTCCCCATACCGCCGTACTGCTTGCGCCAGCGGTAGAAGGTCTGCTCGGTTATGCGAACCTCCCGGATCGCATCCACCCGCGCCATTCCCTGCCCGACAAGCACTTCAACCTGTCGCAGCTTCGTGACAATCTCTTCCGGCTTGTGTCGCTTCGTTCCCATCTTCGATCCTCCGTTTACTAAACATAACGGCGGACCACTTCAGTGGGGGAGGATCACTCGTGCCCTCTAGGTTGCTGGATTAAGTCGGTTGGCGGACTAAGAAAGTCAAATCGGCCTCCTGAAACCAGCATCCTAGACATCGACACGGATGAAGCCTAAGGGCTAGGGGCGGAAATTTCTGATCGATACTGCAGCGATTCAGGATCGCACTTCATCTGCTTCAATTCAGCCAGCTCGAGGATTGACCATGGCGCGCAAGCTAGCCCTCCACTGGCAAATACTCATTGCGATCGTTTTTGCAGCCATTGTTGGGGCGATCGTCAGGCATTACACGACTGATGGCGTCACCCCGGCGATAATGGGTGTCAGTTTTGTTTCGGTGTTCAAGTTTATCGGTGCGATCTTTCTCAACGCCCTAAAAATGATCATCGTGCCCTTGATCACTTCGTCGATCATCGTTGGAGTAGCCGGCATCGGGTCAGGTGGCAACATTGGCGCACTCGGTTGGCGAACGCTGGTCTTCTATGCAACCACGACTCTGGCTGCAATTCTCATTGGTCTGTTCGTCATCAACGCTGTTTCGCCTGGTTACGTTGATGGGCAACCCGCCGGTGACATTCTGGCGCTCGATGCGCCGGCAGAAGACATCAGCGCGAGGATCGAAGGTAAGGGCGCTGGTGATGTCGTGGATCTAATCAAGCGAATGGTGCCCCCCAATATCGTCAAGGCCGCGGCTGAAGGTCAGATGCTTGGTCTGATTTTCTTCTCCATTCTCTTCGGTTACTTCATGACTCGTCTGCAGCACGACGTTGCCGAGCCCCTATTCAAATTCTGGAACGGCATCTTCCACGTCATGATGAAGCTGACGGAATTCATCATGAAGTTCGCACCAATCGGAGTGTTTGGATTGATCGCGGCTGTGATTGCCGAAACAGGCTTTGCGGCGGCAAGACCGCTTGCCGTTTTTGCGCTCGCTGTTGTTACCGCATTGCTGCTGCACTCGGTCGTCACGCTCCCCTTATTATTGAGGTTTATTGGTAGCGTCAGACCATTCGCGACAATGCGTGCTATGTCACCGGCGCTACTCACCGCCTTCTCGACGTCTTCGTCCTCGGCGACCTTGCCTGTCACAATGGATACGCTTGAAGAGAAAGTCGGTGTATCGAACGAGGTATCAAGTTTTGTGTTGCCCCTAGGCGCAACGGTGAACATGAATGGTACCGCGCTGTATGAATGCGCGGCGGCCATGTTCTTGGCGCAGGCCTATGGACTGGAACTCAGTTTCGGCGTGCAGTTCACAATTGTGACTATTGCGCTGGTGACATCAATCGGTGTGGCAGGTGTGCCTTCCGCATCGCTTGTGGCGATCGCAATCATTCTCGCCGCGGTCGGTTTGCCTGTTGAAGCAATCGGTGTTCTGATGGTTTTCGACCGGGTGCTCGATATGTGCCGAACCAGCGTGAATGTATGGGGCGATGCCTGCTGCGCCACCATCGTTGCGAGGCTTAGGGGTGAGAGAACCAAAGTCGACATCGGCGACGGGTTATAGGACTGAGTTGCATCCCTCTATTTGGAGGCCAGGACTTCTTTCAATTTGGGCCCACGTTTGATCGAGGTGCGCGGCCCTGATCCCTAGGCGCCCCCGCATCACCGCACAGCTCGAGGACGAACGCAGTCTTACCAAGCCAAGCCTACAGCTCAGAGTCCCGGTGATAGTGTCGATGCCGTGAGGACGCTTACGGTTTTCGAGTTCTAAGACTCTCGTGCCGACCTGCACCGCCCAGTAGTTAAGCGTGCACCCTCGTTCGGCAATCTTTCTCTCACGATCCCGGTAGGTCATGCCCAGTACCATGCTGTGTCGATCAGTTGGTTTGCACTTTGGTTTGCAATTCCGCTTGGCCCAATGAACACCCACCACGTCTGCTTTTGAGGGTAAAGCGGCCATGGCAAATCGACCCGCTGATGTCCGCTTCTGACCCAATGCGGACATTCCTCGCCTTTCGGCGGCAGCTCTACTGTGCTATTCATGCGACTTGTGTGCCAACGACTTGGGGCGGTCCAATACGCAAATGTTCCGCTTGTTCGAAGGGATGAAGGGATCAAGTGACACCAGGGGCTGTGGATACAGCCTCGCCGTTTCTTGTGAGAGACACGTAGACGCCAGGCATGCATAACATTGAAGCTAATTCGCTAAGCAGGGGGCGACATGGTATCGGCAAAAATTTTGGTGCTTCTCTTGGTCGGTACCGTCGTAGGTGCACTAGTCGGACTGGCGCTTGGAGATATAATATCGCGACCCCTGCTGCTGGCTATCCTTTCCGGTTCAGCAGCTACCGTCGTTGCAAGCGTCATCAGAAACTTTAAGGTTAGCTTGGGCACGCTGGGCCCCGAATATTCACCCCTTCCATATGCAGTCGTTGTCTTCGCTGTTATTGCTTCGGTTATCGCAAGTGCGGGAGCGGTAAAGCTCGATGAGGCAGCGGGTCTAACATCACCGATTTGGATCGGAGCAACGGCGGGGCTGCTGTCAGCCATTCTTTTGGCGCTTCTATCTGTAACCTATCTCACGGGTCGAAAGTCAGCATAACTGGCACCAAGCGATCACTTCTATTGGCACTTAGCGGACCTCAATGCCGAGGCAGGCGATGTCTGCTTACGGGTGTAAAGCGGTCGTAGTGTTTCGGTAGTCCGAGGGCCGCTAATGACCCTGAGCGGACATACCCTTAGTTATGCGGCGGGAGTTGAGGGCTGTGTGTACCGAAGTAAAAGATCAGGAAAGCACGAAGGGCAAATGAGCGCGCGCGAGGCTAAAGGCGACATGGGCCTTGTCTGCTCTTTGAAAACCTCCCGCACCGGGCCAGTCTTTCATCAGGGCTATAACCTTCAGCTGAGGATGAACGGATAGTGAGAAAGAAGTTCGTGTGGTGGATTTTAGGGGTCTTGGCCGTGCTCTTGCTCGGTGCGGCCCTATTGGGGCCGATCTTGAGTAATGTTGAGCAACCAAAATACACACTGGCCGAGCGCAGCGGCAACATTGAGATACGCGACTACGCGCCAATGATTGCTGCCGAGACGAAAGTCACAGGAGATCGCCGCGAGGCGATCGGCGACGGCTTTCGCATCATTGCCGATTACATCTTTGGCAATAACACCGCGTCAAAGAAAGTGCCGATGACCGCGCCGGTCACGCAGCAAGGCAGCGAGAAAATCGCGATGACGGCCCCGGTGACCCAGCAAGGCGACGGCAAGAGCTGGCGCGTGGCCTTCATTATGCCCTCCGAATACACGATGGACACGCTGCCAAAGCCGAACAACCCTGCTGTGGAGTTGAAAGAGGTCCCGGCCAAGCGCTTTGGCGTGATCCGCTTTTCCGGGATGGGCGGTCAAGGGAGCCTTGATCGCCATGCCGAGGAGCTTCAGGCATTCTTGGAGGCGAGGAATCTCACGTTCCTGTCGCCACCAACCTACGCCTTCTACAATCCGCCCTGGACGCTGCCCTTTATGCGTCGCAACGAGGTGCTGATCGAGATCGCTGGTCCTTCGGATTAGAGCTCAGGCGACTGCAGAAGACAGACAGTCCGGTGAAACGGAGAGGCAAGAGTTATCCGAAGCTGACCCTCGCTGGCTTTTCACCCAAAGCAGACGTGCTCTATCGATGGACTAACGTCAGCTAATGACCCGAAGCGGACGTTCGGCCGGAAAGCCCGGGTCGCTGTGTTTTGCCGGCGCTTTCGCGCTTTACGCTCTAATGCTAGGTAGTTGATTGGTATAGCGATTATTTGCTTAGCAGCGCATTGTTTAGAGTGTTGCAGATGCGCCTGTTAGTGTAGCTTCGCGGCCTCGTTTGGACAATCGCTGCGTTAGCGGCGTAATTGAAAGTCTCATGCAGAGAGTCAAAGAGAGTGTCGAGGTCGATGCAGCTGCGGCTATCGAAGCCGCGGCGGAGGGCATTCTGATAACCACTGCAGAACTCGATGCTCCCGGTCCCACTATCGTCTACGTAAACCCTGCGTTCGAAAGGATCACGGGCTGGTCCCGATCCGAGGCCGTCGGTCAAACGCCCAGAATATTGCAAGGGCCGAAAACTGACTTCCAAGTCTTCGCCAAATTCAGAGAAAAACTGATTGCTGCGGAGATTTGGGAAGGGCGAACGATCAACTATCGAAAGGACGGCTCAGAGTTCTGGATGGAGTGGTCGATTGTGCCGCTAAAGACCGATGAAGGTCGAATATATCAGTATGTCGCAGTTCAAAGAGACGTTTCAGCTCGC
>Ga0209013_10003982_pt1 | contig 13027 bp, 12 predicted proteins | sample Cruoilmetagenom2_FD_187291 | JGI IMG/M metagenome (GOLD analysis project Ga0209013, IMG submission 187291) | Oil polluted marine microbial communities from Coal Oil Point, Santa Barbara, California, USA - Sample 2 (SPAdes) (version 2) | ecosystem: Environmental > Aquatic > Marine > Oil seeps ... | reverse complement strand
AGTGAAGAAGCGTTTGAGGTATTGGTGTTTAAAGGACAGCTCTACCTAGGAATGGAAGGGGATAACATCTACGGGGCCCGCATCTGGCGCACAAAGCCAGGTGTTCAAATCGCGACCAGCCAAAGTAGTTGGGAAGAAGTAGCCGCGGATCCATTTGGCTACCCATTTGGCATCCAGAATGTTGTTGAAGCTGACCATATCGACAGTTTAGCTGAGTTTAATGGGTATATATTTGCGAGTGTCGCAAATGGCGGCACCAGCAGTTATGGAACACGGGTTTTTCGCAGCCCGAATGGCGATTCGGGCACTTGGGAGAACACGACTGCGGCAATCGGACCAGGCTTCGGATCCACCGACAATATAAACTTCAAGGATATGCAGGTGTTCGATGGGCAGCTATGTGGTGGCACTCAAAACTGGTCGGTTGGCGCCCAAGTGTGGTGCACCTCTGATGGCATAACCTGGACGCAGAAAAATTTCAGCGGTTTTGGAGAATCAGCTGTAAATCCACGCAATACACAAGTGTGGTCTGGGCACGTATACGATGGTGCGCTGTATTTCGGAACCCACCATGTCGGGGCATTGTACAGCAATTATGACGATGACATAGGCAAGCTTTACCGCACATCGAGCCTCGCTGGCACCCCGATATGGGAGGAAGTGTTTAGCAGTGAATCGGGCAGCTATCGGGTAAACATCTTGGGAGAACTCGATGGGTACCTGTACATTTCGGCTAGAAGCGCAACCGGAATTGTGATCTACCGCAGTCTAGGGGGCGAACAGGGGGCTTGGCAGCAGGTCAATGTGCCAGGTATGGATGGGGATGCAAACAATTACGCAGTCGCAGTTGACACAGCAACCACTTACAATGACGCATTATACGTTGCGATTACCAACAAAATAACTGGGCTCGAATTATGGCGAACCACCGGATCGCTGGATGCCGAAGGAACACTTGTCACCTGGGAACAAGTCGGTGGCAGCGGCTTAGGAGATTCCAAAAATATACTCGCCCAACTGATCCCGTACAATGGGTACTTGTATGCCTGGACTGCCAACTACTCCACCGGACAACAGGTCTTGCAGGCTGAATGTGGGTATGAGGAGACCATCAATGTTGGAAACCCGGGTGTAGATTACACATTTGCCCCAGAAATTGGTGCCCAACTCCGGTTTCAGGAGCTCGGTTCTGTGTCTCAGGTAACTGTACGGGCTTACCCTGGAGCATGGGACCCAGAAGGATTAATTATCGATGGTGTCGTGCCTGTAAAACGCCACTATAATGTCTCAGTCAATGGCGTTGGGTACCAAGCAGACGTAACCTTAAAGTACGACCAGAGTGAATTTGAACAAAGCGAAATCGGTGATGAAACCACAACCTACCAGGCTATATGGAGTGGTGTCGAGTGGGAAGCTTGTCCGACGGGGCATCAAGATCGCGATACCGACGCCAACACGGTATCGTGTATCGATGTTAAAGATCTTACGAAAGTTTCAATTTCAGGAGGCACCAGTCCGACTGCAGTGCAGTTGACGACATTCAAGGCGGCACCACAGGGTAAGAGCCCTGAATGGGTTTCCCTGCTCATCTCCTTTTTGGGCGTAGGTTTATCCCTACTTCTATTGAAGAAACCATCACTCATTTCCAAATAACATCTAAAGCCATTTCGACAATCTCAGGTACTGGGGAATTCAGGGGACCCCAATATCTTTTGTATTTACTACAAATACCTAAATTGCCGACTGTGCGATCGCTGCGTTATACTTGCCAGAAGAACCGAATCAAAAATATTTGAGGAGTCAATTTTTGCTGAGTGCATCTCCTGGCACGTATGTCCTAAAACTATCGCTCTCGCAGAACCAGTGTGTAGGAATCGGCCAGCTTGGGCACTATTCATTTCAATCTGGCACTTACCTTTACTTTGGCAGCGCATTCGGTCCTGGTGGGGTTGCTGCCCGCATTCGTCGGCATATGGGTGCTAGCGGTAACCGGCACTGGCATTGTGACTATCTGATAGCTTACAGCCAAATTGAAGCAGTATACTTCAGCTACGCCCCGACAAAGCTTGAATGCAGCTGGACTCGGGCTGCAGCACAGCTGTCGTATACTTCATCGCCGGTACCCGGGTTTGGAGCGAGCGACTGTAAAGAACACTGCCGCGCCCATTTGGTATACATCTCCGATTCAGCCGGGAATACATTCCAGGCAAAAATCCTCAATTTACTTGCTTCTCAAACGTCAAAATGGCCAGTATATGTCCAAAGCTGCGCGGTTGCCAAGCATGCCCATGACCACTCCTGAGGTAAAATGTGGGTCAAATGATATCAAATGAATGCGGAGAGTTGGTTTGAAAAGAAAGCTGGTTGACTATATATTCCTATTTACTATAGCTGGCGTTGTGGTCTTCTTGGACCAATGGAGTAAGGCGACTGTGCGCGCAAATCTGGACCTGGGTGAGATTTGGGCGCCCTGGCATTGGGTGATACCTTACGCACGTATTCTCTACATTGAAAACTCAGGCGCAGCATTTGGCATTTTCCAAGGGATGAACAGCATCTTTTCCATCCTTGCGGTCCTGGTTGCCATAGCCATCATCTATTATTTTCCGCAGATACCGCCTGAAGATTGGTTAATACGATTAGCGTTGAGCTTGCAGCTCGGCGGGGCACTCGGTAATCTCACCGATCGTATTAATACCGGTTTGGTAACGGATTTCATCTCTGTGGGTGTTTTCCCGGTATTTAATATCGCGGACGCCAGCATCTCTGTAGGTACTGCATTGTTAATCCTGGGGATGTTGTTGAAGGAATGGAAAGATCGGCAACGACAGCCATCTTCAGAAGATGACGACGCCGAACAGCTCTCTTCATCAACCCCACCTCCGGCTGAGGAATTGCAGGGTGAGTGAACGGCGAATTAAGCTCGAGTATTCAGGCAACCAACCCGAACGTATCGACAAATATCTGGCAATGTGCCTGCCAGAACTCTCCCGTTCTAGGTTGCAATCCTTAATTAAAGATGGATATGTCAGTGTCGAGGGTAAAGCAATCTATAAGCCCAGTGAAGTCCTAAGCGGAACCTCGGTTATCGACATACATATCCCGCCTCAAACCCCAAGCGATCTGAAACCAGAAGACATCCCCTTAGATATCATATTTGAAAACGACGACTTGATCGTGGTTAATAAACCTGCTGGTATGGTAGTGCACCCATCAGCAGGGCATGATAGCGGCACGTTGGTGCATGCCGCCTTAGCTCATGCCCCCGATTTGGAGGGGGTAGGTGGTGAAACTAGACCAGGAATCGTTCACCGGTTGGATAAGGACACATCCGGCGCAATTTTGCTAGCGAAGAACGATCCAACTCACCACTGGCTGCAAAACCAGTTCAGCAGCCGCCAGGTAGAGAAAATCTATATCGCGTTAGTGGATGGCAGACCCCCTACACCTTCTGGGCGAGTCGAAGCGCCCATTGGGCGTGACCCACACAACCGCAAGCTGATGGCCGTAGTAAGCCCCTCAAAAGGTCGTGATGCAATCAGTGAGTATCGCACTTTGGAAAATTTTACAAAACATACACACCTCGAAATCCATCCCATTACTGGACGAACCCACCAGATACGTCTACATATGAAATTCCTCGGATGCCCAATCACCGGGGATAGGATCTACGGCAAAAATAAAACCACAGCACCCATCACACGCCAGTTTTTGCATGCCCAGCGGCTGACGATCAAATTGCGAGGCGAAGAAGAACCGCGCACTTTCGAAGCCGCGCTGGCTCCTGAACTCGAGCAAACGATTATCCGTTTAAAATCATCAGAAAAATAAATCCGACAAACGCCCGATCAAGATGACATCAGCAGATAGGAGTATAGGAATGGACTATATCGATCTACGTTCAGACACTGTTACCAAACCGACGCCAGCGATGCGAGAGGCCATGGAAAATGCGCCTGTAGGTGATGATGTGTATGGAGAGGATCCGACAGTAAATCGATTGCAGGAGATGGCGGCAGCACGTCTGGGTAAAGAAGCGGGATTATTTGTCGCTTCAGGCACAATGGGCAATCTTGTTGCACTACTCGCACAATGCAACCGTGGTGATGAAGTGATCCTGGGAGACAAGGCACACACTTTTCTGTATGAAGCTGGCGGTATCTCTGCATTAGGTGGCATTCATTCGCGGCAAATGTACAACCATCCGGACGGAACCATGTCAATCAAAGATATTGAAGCTGCTATCCGCCCTGATGATTCTCACTTCCCAATAACCAGACTGATTTCAATTGAAAATACACATAATCGCTGTGGCGGCGTCGCATTATCTGTAGAATACACCCATGCGGTCGGGGAGCTTGCGCGCCGGCATAACCTGGCACTGCATCTAGATGGGGCGCGTCTATTTAACGCCGCTGCTATATTGAATGTACCAGCAATCGATTTGACCAGACCGGTTGACTCGATCACTTTTTGCTTAAGCAAGGGGTTATGTGCGCCAGTCGGATCGGTTGTATGTGGTTCGAAGGAGTTCATCAAGCGTGCCCACCGCATCCGAAAGATGCTCGGTGGAGGGATGCGCCAGGCAGGTATTCTCGCGGCTGCAGGCATCGTCGCCCTAGAGACATTGACTGATCGTTTGGAAGAAGATCACTTCCGAGCTCAACAGTTGGCTGCAGGGTTAGAAACTGTACACGGAATAATTTTAGATCCAGGCACTCCTTATACCAATATGGTTTTTTGTGAGTTAGACGGCTCAATCGAAGCCGGTTCAACCCAAATAACCGCAAAACTAAGTGCACAAGGATTGCAGGTTGGAGCTGTAGGAGACCGCCGTTTCCGTCTTGTAACTCATTACTGGGTCAACAACCATGACGTCAAGCAGGCAGTTAAGGTATTCAGAACTGTTATGGAGTCGAACACCAAATAAGGTCACCTGCCAACACAAGTTCTAGCAGCGTAAAAGCTGTTATTTAAGGATTATCGATCGAAGAACAAACTAAGACCTTGAGTCAATCTTATCGACGATTGCCTGCCTGCGATCCATAACCAGCTATCTTAAAAATTTGGGCATGTTATAATAAATTTCGCTGTTTGGCGGGGTAGAAAGCTTGATTATTACAGGTATTGCACCTATCTTTCTTTCCCCTCCTACGGCACCATTATATTGCGATTGGCACCTACATCACCTAGCGCGTTGATATATAGAGGTTGTATTCACATATAACACAGAAAATTGGAGACAGCATGTCCGAGTACTATACTCTCGCACAAATCGATGAATTATCCGCCTCAATTCGAGAGCGAATTCCTCTCCAACCCAAAGTCGGCATCATCTTGGGCTCGGGATTGGGTGAATTAGCAGAATCGATCGAATCAGCAATCCGGATACCTTACAGTGAAATTCCACCTTGGCCTGTTTCGACAATAATTGGACATAAAGGTCAACTTGTTATTGGGAATTTGGAAGGTCAAGCGGTCATCACCATGCAAGGACGGGCACATTATTACGAAGGATATGATATGCCAAAAATCGGGCTGCCCATACGGGTAATGCAGCGGTTGGGTATTGAGTATCTTATTGTCACCAATGCGGCTGGAGGGGTAAATCCCAATTTTGTACCTGGTGATCTAATGCTTATCAACGACCACTTGAACTTGATGGGAATGAGCGGGTTAACTCCGCTTAGAGGACCAAACCTTGAAGAGCTAGGACCTCGTTTTCCAGATATGAGCCAATCCTACGACCGGGATTTGATTGCAGTGGCTCGCCGAGTAGCTGAAGACCAGGACTTTAATCCACACGAAGGTGTCTATGTTTGCCTGGCAGGACCATCTTTTGAAACACCTGCTGATTTACGCTTCCTGCGCGGGATTGGAGCAGATGCCGTCGGTATGTCCACAGTGCCAGAAGTAACAGTTGCCCAGCATGGAGGTACACGCGTTTTAGGTATATCGGGCATCAGCAACAAGGCGAATTTAGATGGTAATACGATTACCACCCACGAGGAAGTTATCGAAGCTGGCAAAGTTATTGCTCCCAAACTGCAGGCAATGATAAGGGGAGTCTTGCGACAACTGTAGCAACGGGGTTCAAAATAAAAATATTTGGTAGAAACACAATCTTGTGTTCCATCCACATTCTATTCTTACTAAATAATCACATTTGCCGGAACACTTTAAGCTTTGTCAAGGGTTTAGTGGCCGGATATTGAATGAAACTTTCTTCCCTGACAAAGCACTAGAGCGAAAGCAGCATAATACTGGTAGATAAGGCATCGCATGGAAGACGCACTGCGCTTTTTACGAGCCTATGAGGTGTGGGTATACTTATTATTGGGGTTCGGGGGGATAATTTATGTGCGAAAATTCATTCTGGCTTGGCGTGAACTGCGGGGGGCTGGTTTTGGCTTGGAGCGTGACAGCGCACAATCGCGGCTCAATCAAGCTGCCAGTATCATTGTCTTGGTTCTCACATTGGCTTTGATGGAATTTGTTATGGTGTCTTTTGTTGCTCCAACCGTACCAGGTGCGGTGCCTTTGCTGACACCAACGTTAGACTTGCTGGCATCCCCAAGCATCACAATGCCAGCTAGCACCCCAGAAATCGAAGCGACATCTTCGGCAATCGGAGTTACCAATACACCCATCCCCACCTCATCCGACAACGGCTGCATACCTGGCCAGATTGAGATAACTTCGCCGGCAAATGGAGAAGATATCAGCGGCGCCAGGGATATTGTTGGCTCCGCCGACATCCCTAACTTCGGATTCTACAAACTTGAAATGAAGAGACCAGAAGAAGGGAACTGGTTAACCATCCTGGCTGGGAATGAAAAGAAGAATGCAGACGTACTGGGTATCTGGAACACCAGCCTACTGCCACCCGGGTATCACCAACTCAGCCTCGTAGTAACTGACAACTTAGGGATATCACTGCCGCGCTGTACAATACAGGTGCGCGTCATTGAAGAAACTACGTAATGAAATAGGAAAAAACTATGCCTGAAATTGAAATCCGTCCCGCTATCGCATCAGACATACCGATCGTAATCAATATCGAACACAATTACTCTAGTGAATACGTGTGGCAAATGGAAATCAACGCTGATGATCGCCAGGTTGGTGTGATGTTCCGTGAAATTCACCTGCCGCGCTCTGTAATGGTGGAATATCCACGGACGGTAGCTAATCTATCTGATGAGTGGACACAAAGGTCTGGGATGTTGGTTGCCCTTCTCGAGGGAGAGACTGTCGGCTATATCAGCGTTATGCTCGAGGTCGCACCTGCGACAACTTGGATTAGAGATCTAGCTGTTAAAGGTCGTGCTCGACGCCAGGGAATCGCCAGTGCGCTTGTATTAGCCGCCCAAGAGTTTGGATTCCGAAACAACACCCGCAGAGTCGTAATGGAGATGCAGCCAAAGAATTATGCTGCCATCCGTTTAGCGCAAAAGCTTGGTTTCGATTTTTGCGGGTACAACGACCGGTATTATGCAAACAGCGATATCGCCCTATTCTTTGGCAAGCTCCTGCGTTGAAATAGGTCGAAAAGATATGGACAGATTGAGCGCAAGGAGTAGCCAACCTATATCACAGACAGGCATGTCATAGGTTAACAATATCGAGATGTACGCGAATATCATTACGTTCTTACAAACCTTTAACCAACTGTTATCAGCGGGGATTGCGATTACTGCCTTCTCACTGTTGTTATATGTGCTTTCATTCAATCTGCGGGACCGTGTAACGCGTTCATTTGCGATTATCTTGATAAGCCTGGTTATCATTTATGTTGCTGATGCTATCGGCTCTACTGCCTCAGATGCTTCCGAGTTGGATTTCTGGTTGCGCATTCAGTGGGTCGGTATTGTCTTTTTACCAGCCGCGTATTTGCACTTATCTGATGCGCTGCTTGCGACAACAGGTCAGCCTTCACGCGGCAGGAGGCGCTTAGCGGTGAGGCTGGCTTATCTGGTATCAGTTATCTTCCTGGTCACTCTACCTTTCGCGTGGTTGGTAGGACCAGTAGAGGTCAACGGAGAACCTGCCCCCCATCTTCAGAGAACAGCATTAACTTGGTTCTTCACCGTCTATTATGCTGGGATGATACTCTGGGCATGGGTCAATATCGTCCGGGCATACCAACGTACATCGACGAGTGCTGGGCGGCGACGGATGGGCTACTTAATGGTTGGCTCGCTGGCGCCAGCACTTGGGTCATATCCCTATCTACTTTTCGGTTCCGATATCGCCGCTAATCATCAGATAATTTTTTGGGGGACCACCACGCTCAGCAATATTCTGGTTTCTGTCTTGCTGGTCTTGATGGCTTATGCGGTTGCCTTCTTTGGCGTCCCGTGGCCAGACCGGGTAGTGAAAAGACGTCTGTTCAAGTGGATAATGCGTGGTCCAGTAACTGCGTCTTCTGTTTTGGCAATCACAACCATTGCGCGCCGCTTCGGGCAAAGTTATGACCTGCCTTACAATACTTATGTGCCAATTATTATGGTAGCGACTCTATTAATATTTGAGTACACCATCACCTTAGCGGCACCGATTTGGGAACGCTGGCTCTTCCATGGCGCTGACAGAAAGGAAATTGAACTTCTACAAAAACTCGAGGAACGCCAGCTCACATCTGGAGACCTGAAGCAATTCCTTGAAGCGGTCTTGGCAGCTGTGTGCGACCGTCTACAATCTCATACCGCTTTTGTGGCTTCAATAGGATTGCAGGGGGTAGACTTAGTCGTTACTGTAGGCGACAGACAGCATTTGGAGAAGGATGATTTATCGACTGAAGTCTTAGCACAAATTTCCCAGAAAGAGGTAGAGGATGGCTTATTCTCTTGGGGTGCATACTGGCTTGTACCGTTATTCTCACAAGCAGAAGATGATCGAGAATTATTAGGGTTGTTAGGAGTTGCTCACCAAGACCGGACAGAGATCGATTCTGAGCAGGCAGAGGCACTCGCACTGTTAACCCATCGGGCGGCGCAAGCGTTAGAAGATCGCAAATCACAACAGACGGTATTCAGCTCTTTAGAGGCATTAACACCTGATGTTGAGCTGATACAAAGTTTGCGCGCGGCCACCCGGTATGAGGGCCGTAGTTCCATAGCAGACACGTTAGCTGGTCAGCCTATCGCCATGGAAGAGTACAACATTTCCAGCGTAGTTAAAGATGCACTGACCCATTACTGGGGAGGTCCCAAGCTGACAGAGAGCCCGCTCATTAAACTTCAGGTCGTCCAACAATCAATGGACGAACATGGTGGAAACACTACCAATGCACTGCGCGCCACATTACGAGAAGCGATTGAACGTGTCCGCCCGGAGGGTGAGCGGCGGTTTACCGGCGAATGGATTTTGTATAATATCCTTGAGCTCAAATTTATGCAGGGGCGCAAAGTGCGCCAAGTGGCTCTTCGCCTTGCGGTCTCCGAAGCTGATCTATACCGCAAACAACGTGTAGCCATCGAGGCAGTTGCCAACGCCATCATCGAAATGGAACGCGAAGCTATCAGTGAAAACCAGAAGACAGTTGAAATGAATCCAGCTAAGGTTATGAATTCATAAAAAGGCGGGCTTAATGGTAAACAAATCGGCTTATGGATACCAAGAAGATATGGAGGGCGGCCTACCGCCATTGGATGAATCCTGGTGGGAAGCTGTGTTAACCGAAGATGAACCACAACAAGATGCTTCTACCATGTCAGGGGAGATACCTGTTCCAGGTGACAGCTCTTTAAAAGAAAGTGATGACCACCCTGCACTCCTGTCTGTTGACTGGGATGCAGCCCGGAAGTTATACCAACAAGACGAAGTATGTACGCTCAATGTCAGCGGTTTCAATCGAGGTGGCTTGCTAGTTAATGGAGACGGATTACAGGGGTTCGTGCCAATCTCTCATCTAGTAAATATCTCCAATGATTCGAAAATCGAGGAACCCCAAGATGTCCTGGCTGCGTATGTCGATCGACAAATTCAGCTCAAAGTAATCGAGTGCGATCAAGATCGGGGCAGAGTCGTCTTCTCAGAACGCGCTGCCCAAGCCACCGCGGGCAGCCGTAATGAACTGCTGAACAGTCTTCATCCTGGTGACACGATCAAAGGCAGGGTAACCAACATAACTAATTTCGGAGTATTTATCGATCTAGGTGGTGTTGAAGGGTTAATCCATGTTTCCGAGCTCTCGTGGGGCAGAGTTCGCCATCCATCTGATGTTATCCAGTACAATCAAGAAATGAGTGTCTTCGTTATCAGTGTCGATCAAGAACGCTCCCGGGTAGCATTGAGCGTCAAGCGGCTTTCTCCAAACCCTTGGGTATCCGCGGCAGAACGTTATTCCCCGGGACAAGTCACCGAAGCGACGATAACCAGTGTAGTACCTTTTGGTGCGTTTGCACGTCTGGAAGACGGTTTGGATGGTTTAATTCACATCTCCGAAATAGGAATGGATGATGACACTGAACTAGGTGACTGCTTCCACACAGGTCAAACCGTTCAGGTGCGCATTTTACACATTGACTCTACAAATCAACGTATGGGGTTGAGCACCAAACTAAACCAATAATCACCCTGGGGCGAATGATAACCAATAAACTGACAGCGAAATATTACTCCACATAACATGATCTATTAGCCGCCTCGGCAGGAGTGGGTAGATGAAAACCTGGTGGACAGGAGCTGGGTTGCTCGTCTTCGGTCTCTTGATCGGATTGCTTGCGACCGGGGTCATCTTGTTGGTGAGCAGCCAGCCTAAAGGCGAGCCGGTACACTTATCACCACGACCGACTGTGCCGCCAATTATTGTCCACGTTAAAGGTGCCGTAGTAAACCCGGGTGCATACAGCCTACCCCCCGGAAGCCGTGTAAAAGATGCACTAACGACTGCTGGAGGGTTGTCACTTGAGGGTGAAGTTGCATCTTTGAACCTCGCCGATTTCCTCCAAGACGGTCAATCGCTCACCATCCCTTCTGCAGCACCAACCAGCGCGCCAAATTTGAATCTGCTCCCAACCCAAGCGTCTCCAATCGAACATAGCGATAAATCCCACCAGCTGATCGATATTAACACTGCCTCGTTTGTAGAATTGGATTCCCTGCCAGGTATCGGACCAGACAAAGCTCACAAGATCATCGCCTACCGCCAAGAAAATGGCCCCTTCGCCACAATTGAAGCAATCCAAGAAGTATCCGGTATAGGTCCTGTAACCTACCAGAACATTAAGGACCTGATCTGTGTGGCAACCATGCCATGATAAAATCGCTTGCCTACCGGACAACAAAAACCCAAGACCGATTCTCATCACTCACCGGATACAAGGATGATTGCCCACTACCACCGCCAAATCACTCTCGCTTCCCTTAACAGCGAATTCTCCCCCGCCGCATTAGAAACGATCATAACCTACAACCTTAAACAAGACAGCCTGCGTGGTTTGATAGGGCATCCGGAATATCATTATGATGACAGCCTCATCGCAGAGGGAAATGAATATGTCCGGCAGCAAAGACACAACCTCTGGCGTGAATTATCGCGATCTTATGACCCGTCACCTGCTTGGCAGGCGTTCGGGCGAATTACACATGCTGTACAAGACTTTTATGCACATAGCAATTACGTCGCGCTTTGGATCCAAAAATCATCCGAACCCGATGGGAAATGGCAGCCCGCTCGCGTTCAACAACCACGTGCCCATCTCATCGACCCGCTGGATACACTTATCTTAGAGCACCCGGAATTAAAATCAGGCAAGATATACTACCCTTGGGAAGCATTGGCCTTCTTCCCAATATTTGTCCCCCTCTTGAAGCGCCTGCTACCACGTGATTCTCATACCTGGATGAATCTCGATAGCCCAAAAAGCGGATCACAATTCTATTTCGCGTATGAAGCGGCGCGCAAACGAACCGCTTATGAATACCAATTAATCCATCAAAAGCTGACCCCAGAACAAGCACTACGCTTTTCAGGCATGTGACAACCCACTGAAATTAATATCCAATATTCCGACCTTTCTAGGACCGCTCTTCAATTCAAATAGGAGCCGGACGCATGACAAATAATCAACGTCGTCGCACAACCACCAGGACAAGCTCATTCGGTTCCCCAGGTCGCAGCAGTCATGATGCCAGTGATTTCTATGAGAGCCGGCTTTACGAAAAGTTATCCGAGGAACAACCAGGACCATACATCGAAAACCCAATCCCTGCAGAAATCCTCAACCACATTCTCTGTGGAAGCGCAGAAAGAATGCACCAAATTCCTGATTGCAGCGTTCACTTGATGGTGACATCCCCACCCTACAATGTTGGAAAAGAGTATGATGAAGATCTTGCGCTGCAGGATTACCTCGAACTTCTCAAACGGGTATGGCAGGAGGTATTAAGGGTCCTCGTGCCTGGCGGGCGGCTCTGCATTAACCTAGCAAATCTCGGACGAAAACCTTATATCCCGCTGCACGCATTTGTCATTAAAGATGCTACCGAATTGGGGCTCCTTATGCGAGGCGAAATAATTTGGAATAAAGCTGCCAGCGCTAGCTCCTCAACTGCCTGGGGAAGCTGGTTATCTGCCGGCAACCCCACCCTGCGGGATGTTCACGAGTATATACTTGTGTTCTCTAAAGATACGTTTGGGAGGGTAAGAATTCCCAATCGGGCAGACACCATTGAGCGTGATGATTTCCTAGAATGGACAAAGAGTATCTGGACATTCCCTGCAGAATCGGCTAAAAAAATCGGCCACCCGGCTCCATTCCCTGTTGAGCTTCCACATCGGTTGATCCAATTATTTACATTTGAGAACGAAATAGTCCTCGACCCCTTTATGGGCAGCGGGCAAACTGCTATCGCGGCAATGCGTGCGGGGCGCCATTTTATTGGGTACGAGCTAAACGCGGACTACGTAAAGCTTGCCTACAAGCGCATTGCCCAACACACGACCTGACGGTCGAAATGCCTTATTTGAAGAAACCACCGCAGCTGAGATCGGGAGACCTGCTCTAACACCACCTGTTCG
>Ga0209013_10003981_pt1 | contig 13027 bp, 12 predicted proteins | sample Cruoilmetagenom2_FD_187291 | JGI IMG/M metagenome (GOLD analysis project Ga0209013, IMG submission 187291) | Oil polluted marine microbial communities from Coal Oil Point, Santa Barbara, California, USA - Sample 2 (SPAdes) (version 2) | ecosystem: Environmental > Aquatic > Marine > Oil seeps ... | reverse complement strand
CCAGCCGATATTACCTGGGAAACTTACCGGTCAAGCGGAGCCGGCGGACAAAATGTGAATAAGGTGGAAACAGCAGTACGTCTGCGCCATCAACCTACGGGATTGGTAATTGAAAACCAGGAAACCAGATCACAATTGAAGAATAAGGAAAATGCGATGCGCTTGCTGAAATCGCATCTTTATGAACTGGAACTCCGGAAAAAGCTGGAAGAACAAGCCAAACTGGAAGGAGAAAAGAAAAAAATTGAATGGGGATCACAAATTCGAAGCTACGTCCTCCATCCTTATAAAATGGTGAAAGATTTACGGACCAGTTTTGAAACGTCCAATGTGCAGGCTGTCCTTGATGGAGAATTGAATGCCTTTATTAAAGCATATCTTATGGAATTTGCCTCAACTCTTTAATAGAATTTGAATTTTTTCGTTATGCTGAAAATTTATCACAATCCAAGATGCCGTAAAAGTCGTGCTGCTCTGGAATACCTGTCGGGAAAAAATATCTCATTTGAAATACGTGAGTATTTAAAAGACCCGTTTACAAAAACCGAATTAGAAGAAGTATTACGAAAACTGGGCAAAAGTCCCTTTGACATTGTTAGAAGACAGGAAGATATTTACAAAAAAAAGTTGAAAGGGAAAAAACTGACCAGGGAGGAGTGGATCGAAACATTAATTCTAAATCCGAAATTAATTGAACGACCGCTTGTGGTATCCAACCATAAAGCGGTTCTTGGTCAACCTCCTGAAAATATTGATAAGTTGCTTTAATCAGTTTTGTTAAAATATTATAAACCAAAAAACTCAAATCATGAATTTTAGAATCGAAAAAGACACAATGGGTGAAGTCAAAGTCCCGGCTGATAAATACTGGGGTGCCCAAACACAACGTTCAAAAGATAATTTCAAAATTGGCGGTGAAACCATGCCTATTGAAATAGTCCGGGCTTTCGGATATCTTAAGAAAGCTGCCGCTTATACCAACGCGGAACTGGGAGTACTGCCGGAAGAAAAAGCAAAACTAATAAGCCAGGTTTGTGATGAGATAATTGAAGGTAAATTGAACGACCAATTTCCTTTGGTTGTTTGGCAAACCGGTTCGGGTACGCAATCTAATATGAATATTAATGAAGTAATTGCTAACCGTGCTCATGTTTTACGTGGCGGTAAATTAGGAGAAGGTAAAACTTTCATACATCCCAACGATGATGTGAATAAGTCTCAATCTTCAAACGACACTTTTCCAACAGCAATGCATATTTCCGCCTGCGATATTGTTTCTCATGTAACCATACCGGGAATAAACAAATTAATGGATACCTTTAATAGAAAGGCGATAGAATTTAAAGATATTATTAAAATTGGCAGAACCCATTTGATGGATGCAACTCCTCTGACCCTGGGTCAGGAATTTTCAGGTTATGCTTCTCAACTGAAACATGGATTAAAAACGTTGGAGTGTACTTTACCAAGTTTATATGAACTGGCACTGGGAGGTACGGCCGTTGGTACCGGGTTAAATGCACCAAAAGGGTTCGATGTTTTAGTAGCAAAAAAAATTGCAGGACTTACCGGATGTCCCTTTGTTACAGCGGAAAATAAGTTTGAAGCACTCTCTTCTCATTGTGCCATAATTCAAGTTTCAGGAGCACTTAAGATTGTTGCTATAGGACTTACGAAAATAGCTAATGATACCCGTTTTTACGCCTCTGGCCCCCGGTCTGGAATCGGAGAATTAATTCTGCCGGCTAATGAACCGGGATCATCTATTATGCCGGGGAAAGTCAACCCAACTCAAAACGAAGCCCTTACACAAGTTTGTACACAGGTTGTTGGCAACGATATAACTATTACCATGGCCGGAATGCAGGGACATTTCCAGCTGAATGTTTTTAAACCTGTCTTAATATCTAACCTCCTAAACTCAGCAAGACTACTAGGAGATGCATGTGTTTCCTTCAACGATAACTGCGCAGTAGGCATTAAACCTAATCTTGAAAAGATTAAATATAATCTTAACAACTCTTTAATGCTGGTTACGGCGCTCAACACACATATCGGTTATGAAAACTCTGCAAAAATTGCCAAAAAAGCACATAAAGAAGGCACTACTTTGCGCGAAGCTGCTCTGGCACTGGGTTACCTTACCGATGAAGAATTTACCGAATGGGTTGATCCCTCTAAAATGATTTAATTTTTAAAGATACCTGCTCAGTTTAGTCTTCCAGACTGCACTGAAAACAGTAACCATCCGCAGGATCCAAAGCGATTTTGCGGATGGTTATTTTTTTCTTAGTTCATCCTCGGGAATCTTATTCAGATGCCTCAACCGGTAAACAAACACGTGTTTGGCGACAACATTCTTCCGGTATATATTGATGGTGTCAGGAGGGAGAATCTCTTCAAAATACTGGTCGATGTTCCCGTAAGGTGACCGGTAATCGCGTGAAGTAGTCAGATAATAGGCATCCATCCCCTCGCTAAACCCACCATTGATCCGGTTGATCCAGGCATATTTATGGATCTGGTCCAGCCGCCCGATGCCATAGCTTTTCATTCCTATGGGCGAAGCCGCGTAATAATCAAAGTTTGCCAACGGAAACCAGAAATTTCCCACCAGAATGCTTTCTCCTGACATCAGGCCGTTGCTGCGGTCTTTTTCCACGATCTGCGCAAAATCCCTTCCTGCCTGGTCAAATCCAAACATGTCAAGCGAAGGGTCATCGGCGATGATGCCGAATTTTTCCTCTAGCGACTTGAAATTTATCCACCCGTAGTTAATCTGCCCGAATCCCAATACAATGACCAGCAGCATCAGGGAGAGGGAAGCTATGATAGCCATAGGAACACGCTTTGTTTTATTTCCGGTGATCTGATCTAACCAAGCTGCAACGAGCACCAGCAAAGTAGTATATGCCGGAGCTGTCCAGTGAGGTAAAGTCCTCCGGAACAAGGAGAAGGTCACTATAAGGGCGACTAGTGGTAATGAGACCAGAAGAATACTTCTCAGGTACGTTTTGTTCAGGTCCAGTTTCTTCCGGGCAATAACAATCAGCGTTATCAGGATCAGGATAAAATTGATCGGATTGTTATAAAAGAACTCGCCCACAAGTTCTGTCAGAAAATAATCAGCATTTAATGTGTACCCCAGCATGTCCACCCTTTCGCCGTGGTAAGCAAAACTGATAAAATCGTACCGGATATTCCAGATCAGTATCGGAAGACTAATAACAGCCGTAGCTGCCAGCGCGTAATACAACCATTTGCTTTTCAGCCAGGCGCGGTTATAAACAACGATGTATAAAAGAGCGCCGGCCCATAGAAAGATGCTCGTGTATTTCGATAATATGGCCAGTCCGGTTACAATACCCATTTGAAACATTTTTAGCCGGGCATTCGGCAGATTCGGACATGAAACTACTGATTGCAGTATCAGCAGAGTACTGAGCAGCCAGAAAAAACTCTGGGGCGTATCAGGCAGGATAAATATACCGGTGATAACAAAAGCATAAATGGATGCCGTGTAAAGTAACGCTGCAAAAAAACCAGTACGTTCATTTTTAATAATGTTACCAATCCGGTAAATGATCCATATGTTGACCGCACCTATAACAAGAGATCCCAGTCGAATAAAAAATTCACTGTCGAGTAAAAGGTTGAAGCTGAACAGTTGGATGGTCAGCCCCACCATCAACGGATGATCAAAGTGCGACCAATCGGGATACAGGGCAAACAGCCGGTAATAAACTTCATCGTTGCCAAGTTCAAGCGTGGCAGCAACATAGGCCCTGATGATCGTTGAAATTACGATCAGCAGAACCACAGATTTTCGGTAATAGGCAGCAGAATTCACTCGTTATCCGGCTTTTTTCTTTTGTTTCCATTTGGCAAATAAGAATGCCAGTGTTAACAAAATCACGAAATAAATAATCCGTAGCCTTAAGGTGGCAGCTGTATCGATGACGGCTGTTTTCAGTGATCGTGGTGAAGTGCCTTCATAGCGTACAACAGGGTTCAGATAAAGATCGTAGGTGTAGAAAAAATTAGCTTTTATCCGAATATATGGATCGTCGGGCTGAATGACATAGGAAGCGGTACGGACACCAGCAACGGTCTTGCGAACAGTGCCGTTTTCTCCGATAAAATCAATTTCTCTCGATTTCTGGCTGAATTCTACCGATAAAGTATCTCCTTTCAGTTCAACACGAACCAGATACGGCATTTGTTCTAACTTTTCTGCTTTTTCGGAAATTGTTGTGTCTTCGCTTAAATAGTAGTCAACGCCGTAACAATTTCCCGATTTTAAACTGGCAATAATTTCATCTTCGTCCGTAGTTGGCGCATTGATCAGTGTAAACTTGCGGCCTGTTTCATCAAGGTGCAAAATATCATGTGTGTCATCATCAGCAAGTATCCATGCCAACTGTCCCGATGACAAGGCGGCATCCCAGTGTTCTGTCGAAATATACAAGCCGCTCAATATTTCCAGCATATCATAATTTGTCAGGTAACGCAAGTCTTCCGGTGAATATCCGTTACGCAACGACGGGTGAGCCAAAGTAACGATGCGGCATTCTTTTTTCAAAAGGTCGATGACCCATTGTTTCATACTGCGGCTTTGCCAAAAAAGAAGATCGGTCCAAAGTACTTTTTCAGCATCAATACACACCTGGTGAATTTTGAACAGGTTATAACCATGTTCGTAGGTGGGGATAAACGAAGGCTTCTGTTTTCTATAATAATTTATTTTTTGGTAATCGGAGGTAGCCACATGGTCGAATCCCAATGAAGTATAAATACTGTCGATTAGTTTGTTGCTGTTTTTTCTTCCGTTCGTAAGACCCAGCCAGGCTTTCGACTGTACCTGAAAATTATATTTCTTCCACTGAGCCGAATCCATTTGCGCATATGGATTATACAACTTGTCGCCCGTAAATTTTACGGGTCCCGAGAACTTATATACCGGAGCCATCACATAAAAAGCAAACAACATACCGGCAACGATCAGGAGCATGTACAAAATGGTACGCCGGATGAAGCGCAAAAATCTTTTCATATTCGTTGTGTTCAGCGCAAAAATAGTACAAATACAACTACGAAATAATTATGACTTACTTCGTACCAAATACCTGTTTTTTCAGAGAAAATGATTATTTTTGCCGTCTTATTTAAAATTGTTCTAAATAGAATATTGATGAATGAAAGCAAGAACGAGAATATACTGGATCAGGTAACTAAAGAAGATTATAAATACGGGTTTTATACGGATATTGAAATGGATACAGCCCCCAAAGGGCTGAATGAGGGTATTATCAGGCTGATATCGGCCAAAAAAAAGGAACCCGACTGGTTACTTGAGTTTCGGCTGAAGGCGTTCCGGTACTGGCAAAAAATGAAAGAACCGGACTGGGCGCTTATCAACTATCCTCCTATTGACTATCAGGACATCATCTATTATGCCGCCCCGAAAAAGAAGAAGGAATTGAGCAACCTTGATGAAGTGGACCCCGAGTTACTGGATACCTTTAATAAGCTGGGCATCTCGCTTGAAGAGCAAAAAATGCTGGCCGGCGTGGCTGTTGATGCGGTGATCGATAGTGTTTCGGTGAAAACGACTTTTCAGGATACGCTGGCAAAACACGATATTATCTTTTGCTCCTTCAGTGAGGCGGTGCAAAACCATCCGGAATTGGTAAAAAAGTACCTGGCATCGGTTGTGCCTGTCACCGATAACTATTTTGCGGCGTTAAACTCGGCCGTATTCAGTGACGGTTCGTTTTGTTACATTCCTAAAGGCGTAAGATGCCCCATCGAATTGTCCACTTATTTCCGGATCAATGCGGCCAATACGGGACAGTTCGAACGTACTTTACTAATTGCCGATGAAGGCGGTTATGTAAGTTATCTCGAAGGGTGCACGGCGCCCATACGCGATGAAAACCAGCTACATGCGGCCGTAGTGGAGATCATCACCCTGGATGATGCCGAAGTAAAATATTCAACGGTGCAGAATTGGTACCCGGGGAATAAGGAAGGAAAAGGAGGGATTTACAATTTCGTAACAAAGCGTGGTTTATGTAAAGGCAGAAACTCGAAAATTAGTTGGACACAGGTAGAGACCGGCTCGGCCATCACGTGGAAGTACCCAAGTTGTGTGTTGAAGGGCGATAACTCCATCGGCGAGTTTTATTCGGTGGCGGTGACCAACAACCACCAGCAGGCCGATACGGGAACAAAGATGATTCATATTGGAAAAAACACGAAAAGCACAATTATCTCGAAAGGTATTTCTGCCGGTCATAGCAACAACAGTTACCGCGGCCTGGTACGCATCGGGAGGACAGCTGATCGTGCGCGGAATTTCTCGCAATGCGATTCGCTGCTGCTGGGGGATCAGTGTGGGGCGCATACGTTTCCGTATATAAAATCGACCAACGAAACAGCAGTAGTTGAGCATGAAGCAACTACGTCCAAAATATCAGAAGAACAATTGTTCTATTGTCAGCAGCGTGGGATAGATATGGAAAAAGCCATTGGACTGATCGTAAACGGTTACGCCAAAGAAGTGCTGAACAAACTGCCTATGGAGTTTGCCATGGAAGCACAAAAACTCCTGGCTATAACACTGGAGGGAAGCGTAGGATAAGAATTAATGTGAATAACAAATAGTAGAACATACGAACCATTAAACAATTGAATCAAAAAAAATGCTACTAAACATAAAAAATTTACATGTTGCCATCAACGGCAAAGAAATATTAAAGGGACTCGATCTGAGCGTAAATAAAGGTGAGGTGCACGCCATCATGGGGCCTAACGGAACGGGAAAAAGTACGCTGGCAGCAGCCATTACAGGGCGCGAAGGGTACGAGATTACACAGGGAGAAATCGTCTATAACGGTGAAGTAATCAACAATATGGCACCGGATGTTCGAGCAAATAGAGGCATATTCCTGAGTTTTCAGTATCCGGTGGAAATCCCGGGCGTCAGTATGACCAACTTTATGCGTACAGCCATCAATGCACAACGTGAATTCAATGGTCTTGCCCCTATTCCCGCAGGAGAATTCCTGAAAAAAATGGAAAAAATGAAGAAACTTGTGGACATCAACACAAAACTTACCAAACGTTCGGTGAATGAGGGGTTCTCAGGCGGAGAGAAAAAGAAAAACGAGATTTTTCAGATGGCCATGTTAGAACCCAAACTGGCTATTCTCGACGAAACCGACTCGGGCCTCGACATTGATGCGTTGAAAGTGGTTGCCCGGGGAGTCAATGAGTTAAGGTCGGACGAAAACGCTTTTGTTGTGATTACACACTACCAGCGATTGCTGGATTACATTGTTCCTGATTTTGTCCACGTAATGTACGATGGTCAGATCGTTAAATCGGGTGGTAAAGGTCTGGCACTGGAACTTGAAGATAAAGGGTACGACTGGATCATCGATCAGGTAGATGAATAAACGGGAAAATATGCAAAAATCAGATACAACATATAAACTACTGGAAGCATCAATAGTTAGCGAATTTGAACGAAAACAGGTGGAACTGACAGGGTTATGTCATCCTGCAGTGAGTCGTTCACGGATGAGGGCTTTCGAGTTTCTGAAAAATAGCGGCCTGCCTGATCGAAAAAATGAAAAGTGGAAAAACTCCCCATTTCCCGGCCAATACGAGGAGGAATTTCTATTGGATATTCCCCCCGTTTATTATGATAGAGCAATGGAGGAAATTTTTAAATGTGAAGTTCCTGGTTTTTGGGCCGATAAGTATTCCATGCTCAACGGGTGGTATTACAGCACGAAAGAAAATCAATTGATTACTACCGGTGAAGGTGTTGTTATCGGCAGCATATTGAAAGCCCAGCATCAATTCCCCGAACTGTTTGAAAAACATTTTGGTAAGATTGTCCGTGCCGACCAGGATGGGTTTACTGCAGCAAATACAGCGCTCTTCAAAGACGGCATGTTTGTCTATGTTCCGGATGGTGTGGAGGTTAAAAATGCGGTTCAGCTGATTAAGCTGATCAATCGTCAGGAGCCGTTGATGGTAAACTCCAGAAACCTCATCATCCTCGGGAAAAACAGCCGACTAACCTTCCTTCACTGCGATGATTCGGTGAATCACACACCCAGTTTCATTAATACGCTCACAGAGGTATTTGTAGGTGAGAATTCTTCTTTCGAGTTGTACAAATTGCAAAATCTTAATGACAGCACATCGCTGATCAACAATACATTTATACACCAGGAACAGGACAGCCGGTTGAAAGTAAATATCCTTTCACTCAATGGAGGGAAAATACGGAACGAGCTGCATGCCAACCTGATGGGACAGGGTGCCGATGTCGACATCAACGGTGTTTACCTGATGGACAAGCAGCAGCATATTGACAATCAGGTGTACGTCAATCACGCCGTGCCAAATTGTCACAGCAACGAATTGTTCAAAGGTGTTCTGGACGAAGAGGCTTCCGGGATTTTTAACGGTTATATTTATGTAGCCCGCGATGCGCAACAAACAAATGCTTTTCAGCGCAACAACAATATATTGATGACGCCTAAAGCAACCATCGATACCATGCCTTATCTGGAAATATATGCAGATGATGTAAAATGCAGCCATGGGGCAACGGTAGGCCAGTTGGATGAGGAAGCCTTGTTTTATATGATGCAGAGAGGGATCGGTAAAGAAGATGCACGTCTGTTGCTGCTGTTTGCCTTTCTGGCTGAAGTTACATCAAAGGTGTCTATTGAGGCGTTACGTATCAGCTATGAAGATATGATCAAAAGGCGACTGCAGGGCGAGTTATCCATTTGCGATAAATGTGTGTTGCATTGCAGTGTGCCTGATAAGCCGGTAGAGTTTGATATTGATCTGAGTAAAATATAACCCGATGTTAGATATAAACCAAATCCGCAACGATTTCCCGATCTTACAACAAACAGTGAACGGAAAACCGCTTGTTTATTTCGATAATGCGGCAACAACACAAAAGCCCATGCAGGTAATCGACAGAATGAGCAGGTATTACAAAAATGAAAACAGTAATGTCCACCGCGGCGTCCATTACCTGAGCCAGGTGGCAACGGAGGCTTATGAAGCATCCCGGACCTATATAGCCAACTACATCCATGCTTCCGACCCGTCCGAAATAGTATTTACAAGGGGCACAACCGAATCAATCAACCTCGTGGCCAGTGTGTTTGAATCGTTCATAAAAGAAGAGGATGAGATCGTCATTACCTCTATGGAGCATCACTCGAATCTGGTTCCGTGGCAGCAGTTGTGCTTCAGAACAGGAGCCCGGCTGGTGGTGGTAAAAGCAAGCGTTGACGGCGAGCTTGATACGCGTGAATTTGAAAAAGCACTTAATGATAAAACCAGGCTTGTGGCCATAGCTCATATTTCCAATGTATTGGGAACCATCAATCCCGTTAAGGAAATAACGCGTCTGGCACATGCAGCGGGTAGTGTGGTGGTTATTGACGGCGCGCAGGCCATAGCACATCTGCCGGTGAATGTGGCTGATATTGATTGCGAGTTCTATGCTTTTTCAGGCCACAAAACCTATGCCCCGATGGGCATTGGTGTTCTATACGGGAAGAAAAAATGGCTGGAAAAGTTATCGCCCTATCAGTACGGAGGAGAAATGATTGAAAGTGTCCGTTTTGATAAGACCATATTCAATAGTTTACCATATAAATTTGAAGCGGGAACACCTAATGTCGCCGGTGCTTTAGGACTTGAAGAGGCTATGCGGTACATAGCCGGTTTCGGTGTGGATGAGATCAAACAATACGAAGACAAACTGATGGATTATGCTACAGGTGAATTAAAAAAGCTTGAAGGCATGCAGATTATCGGTACGGCGAAACAGAAAGCAGCCGTTATTTCGTTTGTTATCGAAGGTATTCATGCTTACGATTTGGGAACCTTGCTGGATAAAATGGGCGTGGCTTTACGCACTGGAAACCATTGTGCCCAGCCGCTTGTCGAATCATACGGCTTAACAAGTACGGTCAGAATCTCACTGGCTATGTACAATACATTGGAAGAAATTGATATTTTTATGGGAGCTTTGCAAAAAGCGGTTTCCATGTTACGATAAACAGAAAAAATGACCATACAGAAAAAAGAAAACGCTATCGTCGAAGAGTTCCGCTTGTTCGACGATTGGATGGATAAATATGCCCATCTCATCGAACTGGGGAAAGAATTGCCCCTGATTGACGAAAAGTACAAAACCAACCAATACCTCATCAGCGGATGCCAGTCGCGGGTGTGGCTGTTTGCCGAACTGGATAATGACGGGAAGATCATTTTTACGGCCGACAGCGATGCAGTAATCACAAAAGGAATTATCAGCCTGCTGATCAGGGCTTTATCAGGCCACACGCCCAAAGAGATCCTTGATGCCGGTCTTGGTTTTCTGGACGAGATCGGATTGAAAGAACATCTGTCGCCTACCAGGGCAAATGGTTTGGTTTCCATGATAAAACAAATACAGTTTTATGCACGGGCCTTTCAGTTAAAATCGAGGATTAAAAAATAATAGGATGAACGAGACAGAGATCCGGGCTTTGGAAGAGCGTATTATGTTTGTTACAAAGAATATTTACGACCCCGAAATACCTGTAAATATATACGACCTGGGGCTTATATACGAAATCAAATCGGATAAAGACGGAAACGTAAAAATAGTGATGACCCTGACGGCTCCCAACTGCCCGGTTGCCGAAAGCCTGCCGGCACAGGTAAAGGAAGAGGTGAGTTTTTTGAAAGAGGTAAAAGATGTCGACCTCGAGATCACATTCGATCCTCCCTGGTCGCAGGACATGATCTCCGAAGAGGCAAAACTTGACCTGGGGCTTCTGTAAAATTAAAAGGAATTGGAACTTCTTTTACTTGCTATTCTTCCCTGAATTTAGTAAATTTGTTAGGAGAACTTTAACCAGTCATCTAACACACATGCTTTATGCCTTACGATCTGTTAACATATTTCGAAAAAAGACTCGCCGACACAAAACCCGTTAAAAAACAAAAAACGGCATTTATCACCATCTCGCGCCAGACAGGATGTAACGCGACAGGCATTGCCGTCGACCTGGTAAAAGCATTGAAGGCTGAAGGAGCAAAATGGAGTTACATCAATAAAGAGATTCTCGAAAATGCCGCTAACAAACTCCGCCTCAACCCTTCCAGAATCAATTATATTTTTGAAGCAGCGAAGAAAACACATGTGGATGAAATAGTGGCAGCTTTCTCAAGCCGGTATTACAAAAACGATAAGGTCGTTCGCAAAACCATTACCGAGGTTATAAGACACTATGCTGCCGAGGGCAATATTATCATTGTAGGAAGGGCAGGGGTGGCTACTACCAGCGACATGCCGGGAGGGCTTCATTTACGGTTCACGGCACCTTACGAATGGCGGCTTAACTCGCTGAAAAAAAGAAAAGAGTTTCAAAATAAAGACTTGGCAGCCTTTATCAGGATGCACGATATGAAGAAAAGAAAACTTATCGAATCTTTTTATGGGAATGACCTGAGCGAGATCCAGTTTGATCTGACCCTGAACTGTGCCGCATTTACACGCAACCAAATTATTTCCCTCATTACCAGTGCTATGAAAATGAAAAATTTGATTTGATCTGCCCGGAAACCCAAATAGTTTTTGCAATAGTTAATTAGTATTGTACATCTCCTCTGTAAAAAATCGCTTTTGACGGAAAAATAAAAAAGCTTCTTTTACCTAGGGAATTGCTGCTATCGCTGTGCTTTCCCATAAATTATTTTCATATGTTTATAGGAGTTTTGTGTGAAAAAAATTTATGTACATTTGATGCCTGAATCAATGTACATCAGAACAATCGCAGCCATGAGCAAAACAATCAGCTTATTTTTATTGGTGCTTTCAGGCATGTTGTTTTTTACGCGTTGCAGCAACGATGTGGACTTATATGCCGAATATAAAGAAATTACCGTGGTTTATGGTCTGTTGGATATTGATGATGACACCACCTGGATTAAGATAACAAAAGCATATACAGGTCCGGGTAATGCGCTTGTTATGGCACAAAACCCTGATTCGAGTAATTACCCCTATAAAGTTGATGCTAAGCTGATTGGGACTGTTAACGGAAATGATTTAGAACCGATTTCGTTGGACACAATCACCATTTACAATAAACAGGAAGGCGATTCGGTATTTTATTACCCGAAACAACTCATGTATTTTACAACAAGCCGGTTTGACCTCAATGCCAATTACAACCTGATTATTAAGACAAATGAGAATGAGGTGACGGCACAAGCACCCCTGATAGATGATTTTGTCCTGAGCTATCCTTATAACACAATTGATTTTGTAAACGATCATGCCATTAAATGGAACTCGGTGAAGAACGGCAAGCGTTACGAAGTAACTACCCTGTTTCATTACCAGGAATATCTGCCCGGAGTGTATGATGATACGCTGAATTTATCAATAAAAATTGAGAGTATTTATGCGAACCCGGTAAAAGTGTCAAACGATCTGGAAGGGGGAGAAGTGCTGGAGCTCAGATATGCAGGAGATAAATTCTTTTCTGAACTGGATTCCGAACTGGAAAAGGTTCCGAACATCCAAAGGTGGAGCGGGATGGTGGATGTAACCATAAGTGCTGGTTCCGAGGTGTTGCATTATTACATCGAAATAAATAATTCCGTTGCGGGGTCGTTGCTGCAGGAACTCCCCCAATATACCAACATACAGAATGGCACAGGGATATTTGCATCGCGCCACAATATAGTAAAGTCTGTACCGCTTTCGGGCTTCACCGAACGTGAACTTGTGGAAGAGTACAACCTGGGCTTTAAATACAAGGCAAAATAACCCGTACCTCTAACTCCTTTAAAAACAGTTGTATCCCTATCATTTCTTTCACGGTACTATACGATTCAAAAAACAGTCAACTGTCTTTTTGTCATTAATTTTTCCTGAAAAACGCCAGGCATTCCTTTGGCATAATGATTGACTAATCAAAGG
>Ga0209013_10003980_pt1 | contig 13028 bp, 12 predicted proteins | sample Cruoilmetagenom2_FD_187291 | JGI IMG/M metagenome (GOLD analysis project Ga0209013, IMG submission 187291) | Oil polluted marine microbial communities from Coal Oil Point, Santa Barbara, California, USA - Sample 2 (SPAdes) (version 2) | ecosystem: Environmental > Aquatic > Marine > Oil seeps ... | reverse complement strand
TCAAAAATTCGCAGCAGCTGATGGCCGTGTGGATCGCTTCAACAAAAAATACGGCATTAAAGAAGAAATTTCAGAAGACCAAGAAAACTAATATTGAAATACCTGTAGAGCATATTGCTTTGCAGGTATTTTTATTTTGGGGTAAATATGGTTTCCGTTAATAGTTCACGTATGTTATAAATAGAGATAGAAAATACATAGCACACAAGGAGATAAAGTATGGCGCAATTATTTTATAAACACGGAGCGATGAATAGTGGGAAATCAATAGAAATCTTAAAAGTTGCTCATAATTACGAAGAACAAGACAAACCTGTTTTAATATTCACACCAGGAATAGATACACGTGACGAAGTCGGTCATGTTTCTAGTAGAATCGGTTTAAAAAGAAAAGCAACAGCTATTTATGAGGAAACTAATCTATTTGAATTAGTCCAGGCAGAAACGATAAAACCTTACTGTGTTTTAATCGATGAAGTGCAGTTTTTAACAAAGGAACATGTTCTACAACTAACGAAAATAGTAGACGATTTAGATATTCCGGTAATGGGATTCGGTTTGAAAAATGATTTCCAAAATGAACTTTTTGAAGGTAGTCGCTATATGCTGATCTATGCCGATAAAATTGAAGAGATGAAAACGATCTGTTGGTTCTGTCATCGAAAAGCAATCATGAACTTACGTGTTGACGACCAAAGAAAACCTATCTACACTGGCGAACAAATCCAAATAGGCGGCAACGACTCCTACTACCCAGTATGCAGAAAATGCCACGCCAACCCACCGTTATAGAGTAGTATATAAGACCACTTCAAGCATATGACTGAAGTGGTTTATTAAAAGATTAAAATCTAAAATTACTACTGATTTTCGTTTCAGTCGGGGAACAAAGGCTAAGAACGCCACATCGTGTGGCAACGCCTTCGTGACCAACATCCTGTTGGCCTCCGCGGGGTGAGCGATGAGCTATCACCGTCGCTCCGCGTCGTTGTGATATCTCATCTGTCTCACTCATCCCGTCGGAGTCGCCGCCTTTCACTTCAATCAAAATAGAGTGTAGTACTCCACTCTACTTGTCAGAGTATATCGCTTAGATGATTAATAGCAGTCAAGTTAATCTAGAGATAAAACTATCTGCCCGATTAGGTACATTTTTTTATTAGGAAAGAAGTAAGTGGATTTTCTTTTATCTGAGTCCATTTCATCCTTACTTATATTAAGATAATACACTTATATAGGTGGTTTTATATCCAATTATTCGTTTATATAAAGTGAATCTATTTGATTGGAGCGCAGAGCGGCGACTCCAGTGGGAACAGCGCGCGCTGAAAGCCCCGCAGGAACGTAGTGACGAGGAGATTGAAGCCGTGCCCACGGAAAGCGTCCGCTCGGAGCGGAAATCACTGCAATTCACTGGAATTCAACATGTTTTTTAGAAGACCGGTCATCTTTTTGCCTGGTTTTTTTTTCTTTTTTTCTTATACAATTAAAACCTTTACATAAAAAGTAGCGGGAATGTTACTTTTTCTTTATAATAGGAAAGATATATACTTAAATGAACGAGGTGAGCTCGATGTTTGATCGATTACAATCGGTAGAAGATCGTTACAATAATTTAAACGAATTGCTTAGTGACCCAGAAGTGGTCAATGACCTAAATAAGCTGAGAGAATATTCCAAAGAACAATCGGACCTACAAGGAACGGTAGATGCGTACCGCGAATACAAAGAAGTTAAAAGTCAATATAAAGACTCGAAGCAAATGCTAGAAGAAAAGTTGGACGCAGATATGCGTGATATGGTGAAAGAAGAAGTAAGCGACTTAGAAGATCAAATTGAAGTATTGGAAGAACGACTAAGATTATTATTGATTCCAAAAGATCCAAATGACGATAAAAACGTTATTATGGAAATTCGTGGGGCTGCGGGTGGAGACGAAGCTGCGTTATTCGCAGGAAATTTGTTCCGCATGTATAGCAGATTTGCAGAAACACAAGGCTGGAAAATTGATATTATGGAATCCAGTCCAACGGGTCTTGGTGGCTTCAAAGAAATCATTTTTATGATCAACGGAAAAAGTGCTTTCTCCAAAATGAAATATGAAAACGGCGCACACCGAGTACAACGTGTCCCGGAAACAGAATCTGGTGGACGTATTCATACCTCTACCGCGACAGTTGCTGTATTACCAGAAGCAGAAGAAGTTGATGTAGAGATCCACGAGAAGGAAGTTCGTGTCGATACGTTTGCTTCATCTGGTGCTGGAGGACAATCGGTCAATACAACGATGTCTGCTGTCCGTATGACACATTTACCTACGGGGATTACGGTTTCCATGCAAGATGAAAAGTCGCAGATCAAAAACAGAGAAAAAGCGATGAAAATTCTTCGTGCCCGTGTAGCGGATAAATTCCGTCAAGAAGCACAAGCGGAATACGATGCTGTACGTAAATCAGCAGTAGGAACTGGGGATCGTTCGGAGCGAATTCGTACGTATAACTATCCACAAAATCGTGTAACGGATCATCGTATTGGGTTGACTTTGCAAAAACTCGATCAAGTGTTAGAAGGTAAAATGGATGAAGTGATTGATGCATTAATAATGGAAGATCAAGCAGATAAATTAGAGAGAATGAATGATACGAATGTGTAAAACAAATTTTGAGGCCCTAAAACGGGCTTCTTCTTTTTTAGATGAAAATAACCGTGAAAAAGAAGTTGCTCGATACTTATTGCAGCATGTGTTACGGAAAAATTACTCCGAGTTAATGATTGCTATTTATGATGAAATAACGGCAGAAGCATATGAAACGTTTTGGAGTTATGTAGAAGAACATGTAACTGGTCGACCTTTCCAATATATCATAGGACAGGAAAGCTTTTACGGTCGTGACTTTTTAGTGAACGAACATGTTTTAATACCAAGACCAGAAACAGAAGAATTAATTGAAGAAGTTAGAAAAAGAACTACTAAGCTTTTTGACAGAATGAAACCTATACAAATTGCTGATATAGGAACTGGAAGTGGTGCAATAGCAGTGACGGTTAAAAATGAAATCCCCAATGCATTTGTTACTGCAACTGACATATCCTCAGAGGCAATACTTGTTGCTAAACAGAATGCGAAACGCTTAGAAGTGAACATAGAGTTTAAGCAAGGAGATTTACTAGAACCCATTGCTGATCAAAAATGGGACGTTATTTTATCGAACCCTCCATATATCGGATCACATGAAGCAGAAAGCCTTTCCGACACAGTAATAGATTATGAACCCCATCTCGCTCTATTTGCTGCAGAGGACGGCTTGCAACTTTATAGAAAAATGGTAGAACAGCTTCCGAGTGTGATGAATGTTCCGAGTTTCATAGGTTTTGAGATTGGTTACACGCAAGGTCCAGTCGTTCAAGAAATGCTTCAAAATGCCTTTCCACGAGCACTAGTAGAAATCGTTCAGGATATTAACCAAAAAAATCGTTTTGTTTTTTGTACAATCAAGTGAGCATTCATTTGTTTGCGTTTAATTGTCTGATAATAAAAGTGGATGTGTTCGTTGGAACGCAAGGTGGCGACTCCAGCGGGAACAGCGCGAGCTGAAAGCCCCGCAGCAAAGACATTGGCCAAACTTAGTTTGACCAATGTCTTTGCGACGAGTAACCGCAGGAGCATATGTTTTCGCAGTGACGAGGAGATTGAAGCAGTGCCCGCGGAAAGCGTCCGCCTGAAGTGGAAATCAATTTTATCAGGTTTACAGTGATAATAAATTTTATTAAATTAATTAAATGACTGAATAAAATATGAATCTACTGGTAACAATGTTCCTAAGGGGGAATGTTATATGTTACCAGATTACGAGATTAAAAAAGCACCAAGTATAGGAAAACAAATAGATGCCTTGATATTCTTTGTATGGATGTTATTACTAATTCAGTTCTGTTTATTTTTACTTTTTCAACAAGATGAAGAAGTAGAAGGTATGCGGTTCCGATTAATAGCAAATAGCAATACAGTAGGAGATCAACAAGTGAAAAATGATGTGAAGCATCATATTGAACCAATATTGCTAAACTTCGAAAGTAATCCACAAGGAACGTATAACGAATTAGAAAAAGCTGTGGAGAAGTTATCAATAACTTTGGGCACAAATATTAATATTACTAAAGGGCAGGTAAGCTTTCCGCCGAAAGTTTGGAATGAAGGAATCTCTTCACAAGTATTGACAGAATCGATTGTAATTTCCATCGGTAATGCAAGAGGGGATAACTGGTGGTGCGCACTTTTCCCGAAGGTGTGTTATAAAGAAGAAGTGAAAGAAGAAAAACCTAAGTTCTTTGTATGGGAATGGTTAAAAAAGAAGTTTTCCACATAGTTATTAACAATAACAAAGAAGTTATCAACAATTTGTGGATAAGTACTCCAAAAAGGAGAGAATACTAGATGAAAACTACAATTATGAATGTGGATAACTTATCAACAAATAATGACGGTTATACACAGGCTGTGGATTTATTAATAAAAGGTCAAGTAGTAGCTTTTCCAACAGAAACAGTATATGGATTAGGTGCGATTGCTACAAGTGAAGAAGCAGTAGCTAAAATATTCGAAGCAAAAGGCAGACCACAAGATAATCCGCTCATTGTCCACATAGGTTCTAAAGAAGAGTTAAAAGCATTTACGTACAATATACCAAAACTTGCGGAAGTATGTATGGATACGTTTTGGCCTGGCCCGTTAACACTCATATTGCCACTAAAACCACATACTTTGGCTAAAAATGTGACAGCTGGATTGCACACAGTAGGTGTCAGAATGCCAGAACACACGGTAGCTCTAGATTTATTAAAACAATTAAAGCACCCTGTAGCTGCACCAAGTGCCAACAAAAGCGGAAAGCCAAGTCCTACAAAAGCTATGCATGTATATCACGATTTAGCAGGGAAAATCCCACTCATTTTAGATGGAGGAACAACTGGCATAGGCTTGGAGTCTACTGTGATAGATTTCGTAAGTGAAGTACCAACTATTCTTCGTCCAGGTGGGGTAACGAAAGAAATGCTAGAAAAAGTGATTGGACAAGTCGGAGAGGCAAAACTGACCGATCATAAAGAAGCACCTCGAGCACCGGGTATGAAATATGCGCATTACGCTCCTGAATCTCCTGTATATTTAATAGAAGCATCTAGAGAAAAAATAGAAGCAGCAGTAATAAAAATACATAATGAACAGAAAAAGGTAGCGATTATCGCAAGCAATTCATATAATCAGATAAGAGTAGATTATTTCTTTTCGTTAGGAAAAGAAAATCAGCTTAGTGATGCAGCGCATTTACTATATCAGGCATTAAGAGATTGTGACGATACAGACGTCGATATAATTCTAGTACCTGTTCTCTCTAAGGAAGGTGTCGGAATGGCTATAATGAACCGATTAGAAAAAGCGGCAGATGGTAAATGGTTTTAGAGAACAATATTGTATTCTCGCTCGACTATTTGCATACATTTAAGTATGCAAATAGACGGGGGAGATTTTTTTGTGGCGTGAAATTTTAGCAGGCGCCTTAATGTCTGTAGATGTACTTATATTATTTTCGTTGGTTGTATATCGTAAGCAAATTTTTACACTTGCTGCATGGGTGGCTTCTTTACATATGCTTTTTCCGTTAATTGGCTATTATGCAGGAGTTGTTGTACAGAATTACTTGGCATATGCGAGTCCTTATTTATCAGGTATTCTTTTATCGCTTGTCGGTTTACAAATGATTTTATCTCAATCTCCGAAACAAGTTCCTTTGCTGTCCCCATATTTACTTGCAGTATTTGCAAGTTTGGATACCTTTTCAGTTAGTGTTTCATTTGGTATGCTTAAATTAGAAAAGTTTGTATTTATATTTAGTGCTGGTTTCTTTTCTTATATAGCAGTATTTATAGCGCAAAAGATTATATTTAAACATACTTTTATGAATCGAGCACTTATATTGAGGTTAGCGGGTGTGCTCATTTTGTTAATGGGTATTCTCACGTTACGAAATATTTAACAATTTTTAATACAATTATAAGAATAATTAATATATACTAGAGATGAGGAAAAAGATCTATGAATATTATGTTTGTTTGTACAGGTAACACATGCCGAAGTCCAATTGCCGAAGCATTATTAAAGTCTCGAAATATCGATGGTTTGCAGGTTCGTTCTGCAGGAATCTATGCTTCTGATGGTGGAAGTATATCTCGAAATAGTCAAATGGTATTAGAACAAGAAATGATTCCATTTACACATAACACGACTTCTATAAATGAGACCTTAATAGACTGGGCGGATCTAATCTTGACAATGACTGCCTCTCACAAACATGCAATTATTTTAGGATTCCCTCATGCAATCTCAAAAGTGTATATGTACAAAGAGTTTGTAAGCCCCCAAGATATAAAAGATGTATCAGATCCGTACGGGGGAGATTTGTTTACATATGAAAGTACTTTTCGAGAATTACAAGTTTTAACAGATGGACTAGTGAACAAATTACAGGGGGAAATGGGATGAAAGAAAAAAAGAAAAAGCACAGTTTTGGACTTCAGAAAAAGATTGTGTTATTTGTTACGACTTTAGCATTCATTACTTATACTACAAGTGCTCTATTTATCCGCTTTATACAACCGATAATATTTGATGGAGCAACAAACTCTTGGGGATTTGAGATTGCCACATATGCACTAGGAATTTTATGGTCTGGTGTTTTAGCATACTTTTTCAGTGGTCTACTTATCAAGCCTTTATTCAACTTGGAGAAGGTAGCAATTTTAGCTTCAGAGGGAAAAATTGGTACAGATGTAGAAGTACCGAATTCGAAAGATGAAATCCAGTCGGTTGCTATAGCATTTCAGTCAATGCTAGTAAATTTAAGGGAAATGGTTCAAAGTATTGAAGATAACTTTGATAAAACAAATAAAACAGTTCAACAGCTGTCCGTAGAGTCGTCCGCTGCTTCGGAACAAGCGGAAGCAATTGCTCATACTATCGCTCAAATTTCACAAGGTGCTGAGCAATCCGCTGTAGCGGTTCAAGAAACAGCAGAATCTGTAGAAGATGTACGGGTATTAGCTTCGGAAGTTAATCTACGTGCAGTAAAATCTTCTGAACAATCGAGCGAAATGATTACTGGTCTATCCCAAACGAGAGAAGTTATTCAATCGCTAGTAAATGGGATCCAAAAAATTGCTTCAGGTAGTGAAGCGGCACTTGGAAATGTTCATCAATTAGAAGAGAATGCAGGGAAAGTGGAAAGCATTATTCAATTGGTCGGGGACATTGCAGCCCAAACGAACTTGCTTGCTTTAAATGCATCAATTGAAGCAGCGCGTGCTGGGGAACATGGTAAAGGATTTGCTGTGGTAGCGGAGGAAGTTCGCAAACTGGCGGATGAAAGTGCTAAAGCGGTACAAGGTATATCACAACTGATTTTAGCTATACAAACTGATGTACAAACAGTTGTCCATCAAATGACGGACCAAGTAAGCTTTGCAGTCGGGGAGGCTAAACGAGTTTCCGAAACGAATGAGGCAATTGATGGAATGTCTACAAAAATTCATGAGATGGCTGAATCCGTAGTGGAAATTTCATCATTAGTGGAAAAACAATTAACAAATATAGAAAGCACAGCACGTCAGTCACAAGAAGTAGCTGCTATTGCTGAAGAAACATCCGCAGGGGCAGAAGAAGTGCGTAGTGCTACGGATGAACAAGCTCGTTCTATAGAACAAATTGAATCGGTTTCATTTGGGCTAAAGCAACAATCAGAAGAGTTATTTAAAGTAATCTCGCAATTTGATCGAAAAACCAACTAATTCAAAAAACTAGATCCGAATAATGAACACGAATATTTAATGATGAAAAATTAATATAGTTCGTGTTTTCGTTATTAATCGTTAGATGAAACTTACTTTTTCTTTTATATTTCAGAAATTAGTGCAAATAACTTTAAAAAACACAACTCATTTTGCATGAGTTGTGTTTTTTTATATAGAAAAATGGTATGATGATATCGAGTAATAAAGTGAAACTTCTGTCAGTGGGGTTTTATTCATCCCCCACTACTGATGGAACAAAGAACTCAGGAAAATACCACCGCGTTATGTGGCAATGCCTGAGTGGTCAACTTCCTGTTGGCCCAAATTAATCGGCGATTTACAGGCTGTTTATCCCTCTGTTTCTTTTAGTTTCTCTTGCAAAATTTATGGTAGGGATATTACAGCATGTTAAACCGGTAAAAACAGAAAAGAGGGAACGAGTTGAAAATTGCAATTTCTTCCGATCATGGCGGAAATAATCTGCGTCAGGAAATAATGCAGCTACTTGAAGAATTAGGATTATCTTATGAAGATTTTGGCCCGAAAAGTAACGATTCTGTTGATTTTCCGGACTTTGCTATGCCAGTAGCAGAAGGTGTGGCAAATGGAAATTTCGATCGTGGTATTTTAATCTGTGGAACTGGTATAGGTATGTCAATTGCTGCAAACAAAGTTAAAGGGATACGCTGTGCATTAGTTCATGATGTATTTTCAGCGAAGGCTACTAGAAATCACAATGACTCCAACATTATCGCAATGGGGGAACGTGTTATTGGACCAGGACTGGCTAGAGAAATAGTTTCGACGTGGCTTGCACAGGATTTTGAAGGCGGCCGTCATTTACGCCGTGTAGAAAAAATTACAGAAATAGAAAATGCATAGAAGAAGGGATTCCTTATGGAAGCAAAGAATTTATGGGTAGAACAAATCGAACAGCTACTATTAGAAGTGGAGCAGCAAATTGAGTTTCATGAAAATGATTTATTTGTCGTTGGATGTTCGACCTCAGAAATTATTGGTGAAAAGATTGGAACTGCAGGCGGATTAGAAGTTGCTGAGGTTTTATTCACCCCTTTACAAGCATTTGCAAATCGCAACAAGATTCATTTAGCTTTCCAAGGATGCGAGCATATTAATCGTGCCCTTACAATGGAAAGAAAAACACAATTATATTATAGATTGTCAGAAGTCTCGGTAATTCCCGTAGTACGTGCAGGTGGTTCAATGTCTGCACATGCCTATACTCATTTTAATGACCCGGTTGTAGTCGAGCATGTCCAAGCACATGCTGGCATTGATATAGGACAAACCTTGATTGGTATGCAACTTCAACCAGTTGCAGTACCAATTCGCTTGTCCATTAAGAAAATTGGGGAAGCAACTGTTTCAATTGCGAAAACACGTCCAAAGCTAATTGGTGGAGAGCGTGCATTTTACGGATGAATTTAGAGGAGGAACGAATAGTGGAGAAAATTTTATCACAAGATCCAGCAGTATATGAGGCAATGTTAGCAGAGAAAAAGCGTCAACAATCAAATATCGAGTTAATCGCATCAGAGAACTTTGTGTCAGAGGCAGTTATGGAAGCACAAGGCTCTGTTCTAACCAACAAATATGCAGAAGGTTACCCTGGTAAACGTTACTATGGCGGCTGCGAACATGTAGATGTAGTAGAGAATATTGCACGTGATCGTTTGAAAGAAATTTTTGGTGCTGAACACGCCAATGTTCAACCACATTCAGGTTCTCAAGCGAATATGGCAGTTTACATGACTGCATTGCAACCGGGCGACAAAATCTTAGGGATGAATTTATCCCATGGTGGACATTTAACGCATGGTTCTCCTGTCAATTTTAGTGGGATTCAATATAATTTTATCGAGTACGGTGTTAACAAAGAAACGGAACTAATCGATTATGAAGAAGTTCTTAAAATTGCATTAGAGCATAAGCCGAAAATGATCGTTGCTGGAGCAAGCGCTTATTCACGTACGATTGACTTCGCTAAATTCCGTGAAATTGCAGATGAAATTGGAGCTTACTTATTTGTAGATATGGCTCATATTGCAGGATTAGTAGCTGCTGGTCTTCATCCAAACCCAGTACCACATGCACATTTCGTTACATCTACAACACATAAAACTCTACGTGGACCACGTGGAGGATTAATCTTAACTACAGAAGAGTTTGCAAAGAAAATTGATAAAACGATTTTCCCAGGAATTCAAGGTGGCCCATTAATGCACATAATTGCAGCTAAAGCTGTAGCATTTGGTGAAGCTCAAAAACCAGAATTTAAAGAGTATCAAGCACAAGTGATTGCCAACTCAAAAGCGTTAGCAGACAGTCTAACTGCAGAAGGAATCCGTATTGTTTCTGGAGGCTCGGATAACCATGTTATGCTATTAGATGTCTCAGCTCTTGGCCTAACTGGTAAAGTAGCGGAGCATGTTCTGGATGAAGTTGGAATTACAGTTAACAAAAACACAATTCCATTTGATACAGCAAGTCCATTTATCACATCGGGTGTCCGTATAGGTACACCTGCTGTTACATCTCGTGGATTTAAAGAAGCAGAGATGAAAGAAATTGCATCTATCATTGCTAAACTATTAAAAAATAACGAGGATGCAGAAGTACTTAAAGAAGCAAAAGAAAGAGTTGCATCCTTAACAAGTAACTTCCCATTATACGAATAAGTTAACTACACTAAAGCCAGCTGCGTAATTCTAGTAGCTGGCTTTAGTGTATATTAATTATGATCAATAAAATTCTAGCATATTGTACCGAATGTGATTAAAATAAAAGAAAAAGAATATTCGAAAAATAAAGGAGGTAGTGATGAGTTGCCGATGAAAGAAATGGATAGGGAAAATATATTGAATCTGCTTTGTCGGATGGGTATGCAATTTAAAACTGGATTTATCATCACGAATCCTTGTGAGCCAAACAATCCAATTGTATTTACGAATCCATATTTTTCCCAAATCACTGGCTATTCACAACAAGAAGTATTAGGAAAAAATAGTGCATTTCTCCATGGGGAAGATACGAACAAAGAAACAATCAATGAAATAAATGAAAGCCTAAAAAGAGATCTGTTTACGAACAAAGAAGTTTTATATTATAAAAAAGATGGGACTCCTTTTTGGAACGATATGGTTATCCAACCTATTAGTAATCAGGATGGACAAGTACTTTACCGCGTAGAGTTTGTAGTTGATATTACAAAAAGTAAGCAAGAAAACGCATTATTATACTTACAAAAAGAGATCTATACAGGGATAGAAAAAGGATATGAACTCTGTATATTGCTTCAAAAAATTTGTCAGGTGGCCGAAGGATTTTTCCCCCAAGGTGCAAGATGCAGCATTCTTGAAATTACAACTGATCAAAAAATGATGATTGGATCTGCAAATTCTTTGCCTAAAGAATTTAATGAGATTGTCAATGGGATGGCAGTCAGTCCGAATGTTGGAACATGTGGAGCAGCTGCATCGACTGGGCGATATGTAGTTACAGAAGATATGAGATTATCCCCAAATTGGGATAGCCTCTTGTATATAACGGAGAAATATAAACTAAGATCATGTTGGAGTTTCCCGGTCATCAATCATGAAAAACGAGTTATAGCTACTTTTGGTATTTACTTTTCCGATCCAAGAAGACCTACACAGATGGATTTAGAGTTTGTACAAACAATTACTCCGTTAGTTTTATTAACTTTAAAAAATGCAGAGCATCAAAAAGAGATTTTAAAATTAGCATATGTAGATATTCCGTCTGAACTTCCGAATTACAATTACTTTGTTACTGAATTTACTAAACGGATGGAGCAATCAGATGAAGGATTTTTGTTGATGATACAACCTTCTGAGTATGTAAATATAGTAGACTCTTTTGGCAAACAACAGCTTTCGTTTTTATTAAAACAGCTTGGTGACCGTTTTGCTGAAATCTCGAAGGATATGGATATAATTATTGCCAGAAGTTCAGAGGCATCGCTTATAATTGCAGGCAAATGTAAAGAATTAGAAATACCAAAGTATATAAATAACCTATTGAACACCACGAAAGAAGCATTTGTGTTAGATAAAATGGATTTATACATATCACTGAGAAGTGGAGTTGTCGCTTTTAAACAATATAATGGGGATTTAAGTGAACTCATTCGTATGGCAGACATTGCTCTAAGTCACTCCAGGAAAAAAGCAGGCAATTCGGTTGTCTATTATAAAGAACAGTATGGAATTGATATAGACCAAAAAATGTTTTTACAAAATGAGTTGGAGCTAGCGCTAAAAAATAATCAATTTTATGTGAATTTACAACCGAAAGTTAATCTCAATACAGGTGAGATAGATAGTTTTGAGGCATTGGCTAGATGGAATTCACCTAAATTGGGGCAGGTATCTCCATTCGATTTTATTGAAGCTGCGGAATCGATAGGGAAGATTCAATACATTGATATGATTGTTTTGGAAAAAGTTCTGGAATGGCTCCAAGTTCGAAAGCTTCGAGGACTTCCTCTTTATAAAGTATCTGTTAACATTTCGGCTAATCATTTTTATGAAACCGATTTTGAACAGAAAATAGCTAAAATAATTCAACAATACGAAATTGAACCAGTTTATATATGTTTGGAATTGACTGAAAGTATCGGACTTTTCGATTTAGAGTTAGCTAAGTCCAAGTTAAAGGGACTAAAGAAAATCGGCGTTAGTAGCTCGGTGGATGATTTTGGTATGGGATTTTCCTCCTTAAGTTATTTACACCAGTTACCAATAGCAGAGATGAAAATCGACCGAAGCTTTATCCAAGAGATTCATAAGCCAGGTACCAAAACAATTGTACAAACGCTTATACTACTCGCAAAGAATCTAAACTTAACGGTAGTAGCAGAAGGAATAGAGACTATAGAACAGGTGAAAATACTAAATGATTTAAATTGTCCGGTTGGTCAAGGATTCTATTTTTACAAACCTATGCCCTTAAAACAAATAGACGCAATATTAAAAACGTAGGATTACTGTTTGTATCCTGCGTTTTTTGTTATAATTAATAGAATTTAAATAAAACAAAAGGAGTTGCTGCTAGTATGCCGAAAGTATTTGTATTTGACCACCCTCTTATTCAACACAAACTTACATATATTCGCGATGTAAAAACAGGCACAAAAGAGTTTC
>Ga0209013_10003979_pt1 | contig 13030 bp, 8 predicted proteins | sample Cruoilmetagenom2_FD_187291 | JGI IMG/M metagenome (GOLD analysis project Ga0209013, IMG submission 187291) | Oil polluted marine microbial communities from Coal Oil Point, Santa Barbara, California, USA - Sample 2 (SPAdes) (version 2) | ecosystem: Environmental > Aquatic > Marine > Oil seeps ... | reverse complement strand
TTTGAGTTGCTGGAATTCCCGGATACTTTCTTCCGCCTGAGTTTCCAGATCGAAAATTTTCTCGGCAATCCGATAGAGCGTGAGCCCCGCATCGGTTAATACCAGCTTCTTACCGAAACGGTTGAGCAGTTTTATCTCGTAAAAATTCTGGATTCGTTGAATCGCCTTGGTCACCGCGGGCTGGGTAATATTCAGTTCCCGGGCCGCCTTGCTGAGGTTGCCCCTTTTAGTGGCCAGATAAAAAATTTTTAGCTGATTGAGATTCATGGCTCGTGACCCTAACCTACCTTACCGTATTTTCCTGATAAGATCCAGATTTTTCGGGTCATCCATGGCGCCAGAAGATGGCCAAAAACATTTACTCCTTGGTATGTGAAAATTCCGGATTTTTGATAATTCTTTCCTATTCCGCCGAAAAAAATGGAAAACAAGTCGCTATTTCAATCATATTTTATTGAAAGACCCTTGACTTTCGTTCATCAATTTTGAAAGCCATAACAATATTCAATCCATTCCCCTCTATGCCTTTGGAACCTGGCTGGAAAAAAACAGGTGCCTCTCATGATAATTCTATCCATATCCTGATGGCATCCTGAATGAACCGGGCGAAACCCACAGATGGCGGGAAGGCTGATAGGATAAAATATTGACATTCATCCCGAAATATGCATTACTCATGGTAGCTCCAACCGATGCAATTTCTAAGTTTCATGTTCAAATGTGTGATTTAGGTCAGCGTTAGATCAGGTTAATCACATTGACATAATTATCAAAACCAACGCCATGAAATGCCCAGAATGCCAATTTGAAAATCCGGAAGATTTCCATTTTTGTGGAAAATGCGGCTGCCAATTAAGTATTCCCTCCAAGCAACCTGGTATAGAACAATCATTAAAAACAAAACTGGAACGAATCCAGCGATACCTTCCCAAAGAGCTGGTAAAAAAAATCTTATCTCAACGAGATGAAATCGAAGGCGAGCGAAGACAAGTTACGATCATGTTTTGCGACATAAAGGAGTCCACACCTTTAGTCGAAAAGCTAGGCCCAGAGAAAGCTTTTTCTTTTTTAAATCAGATTTTTGAAATTCTCATTCATAAAACTCATGAGTACGAGGGGACTGTGAATGAAATGAGGGGGGATGGTATAATGGCCCTTTTTGGGGCACCGTATGCCATAGAAAATGCCCCCCAACGTGCGCTTCAGTCAGCGTTAGCCATCCACTGGGAAATAGCACGTTTTAATGAAGAGAGTGGTTATCATAGCGGATTTCCTTTGGTTTTACTTAGGATCGGGATAAATACCGGCCCTGTTGTCGTGGGCAGAGTGGGAAATGACCTTCGCGTCCAATTTACCGCCGTTGGGGATACAATTAATATGGCTGCGAGGATGGAACAAATGGCGGAGCCCGGAACAACTTATGTGACCGCAGACACTTTCAGACAGACCAAAGGGCTATTCGAGTTTAAAGCCCTGGGGAAAAGGAGAGTTAAGGGCAAAAAAAAACCTTTGCCCATCTATAAAGTTTTATCCAGGAATAAAGATGTCGATCGCCCTCGCCTGGGCTCTGAACGAATGATCCGTTCTGAAATGGTTGGCAGGGATAGCGAGCTTAATCGACTCGCCCTTCAAGTCATGAAGGCCATAAATGGCAAAGGCTCGGTGGTCAATATTATTGGCGAAGCGGGCATCGGAAAATCAAGGCTTATTGCTGAATTGAAAAAGCTTGATGTAGCTGATCAGATTGCTTTTATTGAGGGAAGGGCAATTCCCATAGGAAAAAATTTAAGTTATCATCCGATTATTGATTTTTTAAAGCAATGGGCACAAATCAATACAGAAGATGGGGAGGCGACCGCACTGAGCAAGCTCGAACATGCTGTCACAAGCGTTTGCATGGAAGATTCGTATGAGGTGCTTCCATTTGTGGCGACCTTAATGGGGATGGCTCTGCCCGGAAAGTACGCGGAAAGAATTAAAGGTATAGAAGGCGAGGCTCTGGAGAAATTAATTCTGAAGAATGTGCGGGTGCTTTTAATCCGGGCAAGCGAAATTACTCCGCTGGTTATTGTGGCGGAAAACCTTCATTGGGCGGATACGAGTTCCATTGAGTTATTGGGAGCTTTATATCGCCTGGCGGAAACGGAAAAGATTCTTTTTGTCAATGTATTTCGTCCGGGGTACGGGGATACAGTCGACAGAATCATCAAAACCCAAAAAAAGAAACTATCGATTCATTATATCGACATCGTCCTTACACCGCTAAATAAAAAGGCGTGTAAATCATTCATTACCAGTATGTTAAATCTCAGTGATCTGCACCAAAACATCATTGATCGAATTACACGGCGCACCGGAGGTAATCCGCTTTTTGTTGAAGAGGTCGTGAGGTCGTTAATTGATGAAGGTGCGTTGGATCTGAAGGATGGAAAATTTCAACCAACTAAAAACATAAGTAACGTAACCATTCCTGATACCATTATTGATGTACTGATGACCAGAATTGACCGGTTGGATGCAGAAACCCGGAACTTGCTGAAGTCAGCCTCAGTTATCGGCCAAGAATTCTTCTACCGGATACTTTCAGAGGTGGCAAGCAAAGTCGAAGATATTGATGATAGATTATCCTATTTAAAAGAGATACAGCTTATACGGGAACGAAAAAGGATGGGTGAGGTCGAGCACCTTTTCAACCACGCGCTTGTTCAGGAAGTCGTCTATGATTCTATTTTACCTCAAAAAAAGATAAAACTGCACCTGAAAGCTGCGGCTTCTATTGAAAAAGTCTTCGGTGAGCGGCTTAATGAGTTTTATGGCATGCTAGCCTATCACTATAGCAAAGCAGAAAACCTTGATAAAACGGAAGAATATCTGATAAAAGCAGGTGAAGAATCTCTGAAAACATCGGCATCGAGCGAGGCGCTGCACTACTATCAAGAGGCACTAGAGCTTTATCTAAAAAATTATGGTACTGATTCTAATTCTGAAAAAATTGCCATATTAGAAAAGAATATTGCACTTGCATTATATAACAAGGGGCAGCATGTTGAAGCCGTAAAGTATTTCGATAAAGCACTTAACTACTACTGGGGAAAATTACCAAAACATACGATATCCACAATATTCAGGTTTTTATCAGGGTTTTCCCATCTTCTTGTAAGCTTATATCTTCCATTCCTGAAGTTTAAAAAGATTCCCACACCCATAGACAACGAATCTATAGATCTATTCTTTAAGAAGCTTAAGGTCTTGGCAATAATAAATCCTAAAAGATATTTTTTCGAATCTGTGTATTTTTATAGAAGACTCACCCAGTTCGATTTAACAAAATGTGAATTAGGCGTTGGCATGTTTGCGGGTGCCAGCAATCTCTTTTCCTTTACCGGCATTTCATTCGGATTAAGCAGAAAAATCCTCGATTTTCTCAAGGGAAAAGTTGATAAAAATGACATTAAATCATTTATTATATATGACTTTTCGGAAACGCTACACAAATACATGGAGGGTAATTGGAAAACAATAAAGGAGTATGATAATGATTTGGTTAATAAAAATCTAAGTATTGGCGAAATTTATTGGGCATCGCAACACATTTTCTGGCATGGTCTATCTAAACTCTATCAAGGTGATTTACAGACTACGAAACAGTTCATAAATAAATTATGTGATCTCTTTAATGTATACGAGAATAACCTTTCTATGCTCCTTCAATATCTGTTGAATACCACTCTGTTAATGGAATCTTGTAAATTCCATGATGCTTTGAATCAAATCGAAGAGGGAATTGAGTTTGGGCAAAAAACTGGCCAGGGTACAATGCTATTGGAAATGTACTCGCGGCAAGCTCACATACATGTTCTGATGGAAGAGATTGAACTTGCGGAAAAATCTTTAAAGCTCGCGGATAAAGTCAGGCGCGAAACTGAAACAGTTCCCTGGCAGTTAACCGATTTTTTTAGAGGGCAATTTGAGTATGATCTCTATCGATTAAATGAATCCATAAGAAATGGTAGCAAAAGCAAGGCTTCTCAATACCGGAAGATGGCCAACAAGTCATGGAAAAAGATGTTAAGAGTAACAAAGAAGGTGACTCAATATCGTGCCGATTCATATAAGTTAAAAGGTGTCTATTACTGGTTGATAAACAAGCAGGAAAAGGCGATTAAGTGGTGGCAGAGGGCTATTGAGGAAGGTGAGCGCCTTGATGCACGACTTGAACTTTCAAGGGTTTATTTAGAAATCGGGAACCGGTTGCTCGAACCTGGAAGTAAGTATAAAATGCTTAACGGGATCACTGCAGAAGAATATCTGGAAAAGGCAAAAGTACTATTTGAACAGATGGACCTTGAATGGGATTTAGATGAACTGGGTCGAGTGTGCAGGGGTTAATTGGGTATCTGCTTCTGAAATTAACATGATTATGTAGCAACATTTGACATGGATGTCTTGTTTTGTGGGTGGGGCTGATACTGAATGGGAAATAAGCTTGAAACTTTCTTGTCATCTTGTTCCGAAATGGACTTCGGTGCTGTCCATCTTTCAGGCCAGGAGAAAGATTTCTACAGGAAATTCAACAGCGAGATTATTTCACTCTGTGATTCCTTACCTGAATCGGTTCAAACGGATGCATTGTTGTTTTTTATGAAATATTCAGGTTTATCAATAGGCCAGGAGCTCAATTTTTTTAAAAATTATTATGTTCCAAGCTGGTCAGTAATTTATTGGCTTATCCAATGTTTGCCTAATAGTAAAGAATCGTTACAGGGGGAAATTAAAAATGCAGTAACCGCCCACTCGATGGCCATGGTCCTTCACTCCCTGGATGATCATATTAACGACGGTGAACTACCTGCTTCTCACCTGACCCTTCTCTTGCGAAGCCAGGTGTGGATGATAATGATTAATTCGCTAAAAAGATTATCCGTCGGCCTTGATAAAGGTGAAGAAATCGTCCGCGATTTCATAGATGACTATTACTCAAGTATCTTGGAATCAAACGATATGAACACGCTGGAACACTACTGTGATCTTTTCAAGAAACAAATGGCAACATGGTTGATAGTCCCTGTACTCATGACAAAATTGATAAAGAATGATGAAGAATTTACTGTTGCTGTTCAAGCTGCCTATGAATCTTTTGGTATTGCCTGGAGGTTGCTCGATGACATTAATGATATCGAAACGGACATGAATCATGGCGCTCATTCCTCCATATATGTCTGTCTCCCTGAAAAAATAAAAAAACTTTGGGATAAGAATGAAAGGTCAGAATCAAAGAATGAAAATGTTTATTCTGATATCATTCGTGATTACATTCTTGACAGCCGTCTTATGGCGAGAATCCAAAAGAAAATCGTCAAAGAACTCCAATCAGCTGCATCTATTTCTGAGAGTTTTCATTTAACTGGTCTGGCGGGCGAATTCCGTTGCCTTCTGGAACCTAATAGAGGCTGGCAGAACCCTATATGACTAAAATCACCAAAAATGAAAATTATGAGGGCACATTTAAGGAGAGCCTCAGTATTGAGGTAACAAATTGCTGCAACAGCGCCTGCCGGCACTGCTTTGTACGTGCAAGGATTACTGAAACATCGAGTTTGTCAATTGATCTTGTTAGAGAGATCATTTCCGAGGGATATTACATAGGTTACCGTCATCTTCACATCACAGGTGGCGAGCCTCTGCTCTGGGAAGGATTATTTGAAGCCTTGGATTATGCATTTTCACTGGGATATAAAAAGATTCTAATAAATAGCAACGGAACCCTGCTGACAGAGGATTTTATTAGACAATGCTCGGGCTATGATGGGCTCTCAATTTCGGTGAGTTTAGAGGGATATAAATCGTTGCATGATAGGGTGCGGGGACATGGTTCTTACCAGTCGGTTGTAAAAGGCATTGAAAGGGCTTTAGATGCTAATATGGATATTGTTATTTTTACAACTGTCGGGAAAACCCTTCTTGCAGACTTACCTTACTACACTGATGAATTATATGAGACATTCCCAGATATCAAGTGCCTCAGCCTTATACAACTGATCCGGGCAACAAATGATGGGTTCGACCTTTCGAGTGAACTTCTTGATCCGGCTGACTTTTTAAAACTCGTTCGAATGGTATCGCTTTTAAACCTCCAAGGTCACAAAACAGAAATTCTAAATAATCCATTGGCAATTGTTGTTTCAAAACTCTTTGAGATACCCTGGGTGCCATGGGCGCTGCCCCTGCACCGTAACGGGCACCTAATTGTCATGGCGGATCGAAATATCGCTCTTTCCCATTCGACTCGTAATAGCTTTGGCAGATACGAATCAGGGATGATTGAAAAGGTGCTTTCTTCCAATGAGTACCAAATGGCTGTTGCGCCGGATAAAAAAACATGTCCCTCATGCAGGTATACTGAGTTGTGTAAGAAAAATGGAATGATTCGGCCTTCGGAATGGTACAGGGATATGCATTCCAAGGTTCCCTATTGCAAGAGAGTCATGGATAGGGCAGCGTTATGATATTAAAAGGTGGCTTCAAGTCATTACGTGATTAATGTATTTACCCTTAACATGTTTATTTAATTATATAAACTAATAAAAAACCGTAGGTTAATCATTGTTTACATTACATTTAAGACGTGATATTGGCTTTTACTATGATTCCATTCAATAATACAGAAAACAGGAGGTAGCCATGCCAAAAAGATTTAAGGATTTCATCGTGGATGTATCACAGCCAGGAAATGAAGAGCTATTACAAGGTTTTTTTAGCATTGTCTCACGACCTGATTATTCAGATAATGATCTTCGAGATTATTTTAAGAATACAGAATACAAGCCAACCAATAAAGAATATGATAAAATTTATGAGCTCCATGATACCTTTGAGGATATGTTTGATTGTGAATACAAGGACTATTAAAACTACTTGATGACCTTCGCGCAGCAATTAATTAAATACCGTCTAAAACGGATTCGCTGTATGCAATCCATTTATAGGGGATTTCACTTAATCGTAGACGTAGAAGGTTAATCTCACTAGATCTCTATCGTTGGATCTCCAATAATGTGATACATCTCGATTTGTTCTTTTGTGTAATGTCCAAAATCGTGCTTATTGAGTTTATTAAAGCCATGTTTAACTAGGAGGTATGCCTTCGCGTAGTTCAGGATGTCGCCAAGCCTTTTGTATTTAACCGGATAACTCGCATTAGTTTTAGGAAAGGTTGAAATAATTCCGGGCCAAATGGCATCAAATAGTGCCTTTACAATACTATCATTGCGCCATCTTTGTGAACCATCATTTGCTGCAATAACTGAGGCGGCAATCCCATTCATTGTTAGAATTTTCTCTGCAAAACATTGATCCTCGGGGCTGAACTGGAAACGGCCAGTATTGCAGCTGATATTGAAAAATACGCAAATTTTATCAGGTGATATCAATTCTAGATTGTCAATTTTTAAGCACGGGGTCATCCATCCCTTTGGATCGCCATGGCCTGTCTGGGCGACTATTTGCTGGCCATTATTGATAAACTCAGCTACCAATTTGGTTGCATCATCTTCATCAGTTTGCATTATTTCTTTTACTTCCTGGGAGACAGGAGTGCCATCCCTATACAATAACGGCTCCTGACACTGGGATAAGTATACCCGATTCACCTCATAACCCTGGCATATCATATGCGTCCTGATATCTTCCATGGTTTTCACACAATTAAGTTCAGACCTTCCGTCCTCCTTATTGCGTTTACCATCTGTACCAAGACAGTCCTGGAAGTAAGATGCAAGGGTGATCCTCTTATAATATTCGGGATCATTTGGTTGTTTCGTTTCGTAACGAATAATCTGATCGACAACATCCATGCCTTCTTCTTTGCTCTTGACGGGGATCCGACCACCTGAAACGCATGGCAAAATACATTCTGAGTCGCTCGCATCTTTATGTGTAAAGAAATAATGATCTGTGTGTTTTTTATCATCTTCATCATTCTGTGAAATCGAAATTTTATCCACATGTCCAAAAAGTAGGACATAACGCAGCCGCGGAGAATGTTTAATTCTTTCATCTCGGATGTATCCCTTTATGCTCTCGGCAGTATTTCCAATTTTATCTATGGAGACAGTTTCTGTAATAAGGCCACGCTTCTCCTTCCATTCCTTTAGCTTTTCTGCCGGTTTTTTGAGATTACCCCCATAAATAATAAGAAATTCGGTTTGTTTTTTCTTGGCAGAGACTTCCCCACCGTTAGGTTGAATAATCAGTGTCTTATCGAAAAAATTTTTATCCGGATTGAGGATAAGGTTGCCGAATGCCTTAAGGGAATTGGTGTGATTCATCAATGCAGATTCGATTCGTCTTTCCTGTTCTGCCATTTTCTGGGGTGCCACCGTAATGTTGACTATGATCTTTCCATATCCGCGTAACAGCCTTTTTGCCGGGTTATACTGCAATGGCCTTACATGAACCAGGATAACTTTGTAACCATCCATATAATAATAATGAGGGCAGCTGATTTCTACAACTTCATCATTTCTTGGCCAAAATTCATCTACTTTATACTTACGTTCATCAAAATCAATCGTTTTATCACCCTTTACCGATTCCTCCGCCCATGCTATCAGAACTTTCTTCTCATACTCCTTAAGGTTGTATTTCGAGTGTTTGATATCTTTTTTAACATCAACAACACCGTAGCCAGGGGGAATCTGAACAAATCGTCCAAAAGAGGGCAGAAGGGGCTCCTGGTCCTGTGATAAAAAGCCAGATCCTGAAATCTTAACCTCTTTAAAATGTTCCCATCTATTATATCTCCTACGTTTAAATACTTTTCGTTTATCCTTAGAAATAGTAAATCCAGGAAAGAAATAGCGTATCTTTATCTTGATCTTTTTCCCTTCATTATTATATTCAAGCTCAACCAAGGGTTCATCGCTGAAGCCTTTATTGCCTGATGTATAGAGTGGTATTATTTGTCGCATTCGTGACTCCTCCCTATTGGGTTAACATAACAAACCCTTTTTCAGTTTTATCGGAAATATATTTCCTGCCAAAATCATTACTTAAGGTGCAGTGCGGATGATTTCCCATTTGAGGGTTGCAGCGATCAGGAAATTACTTCTCTGAAAAAAAAGCCTTCAAGGATATATGAAAATCCCTTAGAGGCTTATTATCGGTTCCTTCCGGTTAGATTTCCCATCCTTACCTCCAGAAGGTTAAAGCCATTTGGTTGGCTTATTTTTTTAGGAAGACTGAAAATGATTGGTACTTAGTTTGTATTAATAGCTGGCTTTTGTCAAGTAACAATTCATTTTGGTGGGGACTTTGTATATTGTTATAATATGGCTTATCAATTTTCCTTCCAAAAGGTAAAGTCACGTGATATAAATATAGCTTATAAAATTCTGATCTTCTAAGTTAATCGTTACCTATGAAGGCTGCATTAATAACACCGTTTCTCCATCATTTACCTCTACACCCAAGTTCTTATCTCGGGTATGGATCCGCAGTTTTAGGCAAAAGATTTGAATTGGATATTATAGATCTAAACACGCAAATATATTCTAAGATTAGAGCCAGACTGAAAAAAACGCTTTTTGAAATTGATACTAAAAAAGTTGTGATGGATAGTTTTGATCTTCGTCCTCTTTATGATCGATTGCTAAATAGTGTAGAGAGGGAATTGAAACAAATATCTTGGAAAGATTATCAAAAAATCTTTATCACTACCCCATCCTGGTTTGTTACTGTCCCTACAGAAGATATTTTGAATCTTTCCAATCATATTAGGATCGAATCTCAGCATAGCGAAATATTTTTTTTTGGGAATTCCTTGGGATCATGGACGGATGAAAAGAAATTAATAGAGCACAATATCCAAATTCGCCATCTAAATGATCTTTTCAAAGTGAATCCTTGTAATGAACCTGTCAATTACGATTCCTTGCCAACACCTGCATATGAAAATAGAGAGAAATATATTTTTGATATTCTCCCCTTCAGGTTGAAGCATGGTTGTAACTGGGGAAAATGCAGATTCTGTTCATTAGCCAAAGGTTGGAATTCCGGCTATTTGGAAAGATCGGCGAATAAGGTTGTTGAAGAAATAGGGGAGCTCATCGATAATTATGACCCTAAAATGCTCGTTTGCAGGGACAATTCAATAAATGGCAAAAATTTGCTTGAATTCTGCGCCTGTTTCGAGAAGTTCAAAAAGCCCTGGATAGGAATGGCCCGGGCCGATTTATCAAATAAAGAGATTGAGGCACTGCAAAATGCAGGTTGCAGACTCATCTATTTCGGACTGGAGTCTGGAAGCGATCGAGTCCTCAGTGAAATTAGCAAAGGGATTGATTCAAGACAGATGTCCCGTTTTATCAGGGAGCTCTATGATCACGATATAATGCCGGCCCCATCGTTATTTGTCGGGGCCCCCGGTGAAACTGAAGATGACTTCGAAAAGACCGTTCGGTTCATCTTAGATCATAAGAATTTCTTAGATATAATCAATTTATACCCGTTCAGGATGACGCCTGCTTCAGAATATACACTTTTAAAAAAAGAATCGAACAAGAATACTCTAAACAGATTAAAAAAACTGATTAGGGTATGTGAAGATACGGGCATCAAGGTATGTATCGGTGAACAGAGCGCTGAATACGTTTTGTTTAAAAGGGTTTATCCGGGTCATACAAATTATTAATCTTCCCAGAGGCCTTGTGCCATTTCTGCCGGATGAACAGGCTCAAAAGAATCAACTGCGGGTCGGTAACGGGCATCATGGTTTCCATGCGGTGGACAAGATCGAGGCCCATCCAGTCGACCGAACCGAGGAAGAATTCCGAGTTTCCGCCGTTTTCAAAACGATAGATACATCCGTGTTTCAAAAAACGCCCGATTGACATACCCAAAGATATTCGATATCTGATTGTAAGTCACCGCTATCTACTTGAGAATGCTTTAACGACACGGAACATATCGTAACTTTTCCGAATATTGCACACAAAGCGGAATCCCAGCTCATACCGCTTTTAAAAAGCAAGCGCTTATCAAATTTAAATAAGCATTTCATTCAACGAAACTATTCACACAAAAAGATGCTTCGATGATGAAAAAGACGAATCACCAACATCCGGTGCAAGATGACATGTGGATAGGAAAAGATCCGCATGCCGAAGAAAGCGAACTCCGATGCTGGCATGACAAAGAGCTGGAATTGATCGTCAGAGTCGGTCAAACCCTGAATTCCATTCTAGACATGGATCAGGTTCTCACCGTTTTTCTGTCTGAAGTCCGAAATCTACTTAATGTCGCCGGAACTTCAGTCTGGCTGGTGGATAAGGAAAGTGGTGACGTTATCTGCAGGCAGGCTGCCGGGGTTAATGTCGAAAAAGTGCGCGGCTATCGTCTTAAACAGAAAAATGGCATTGCCGGGTGGGTGTCCACCTCAGGGCAATGTGTCATGGTACCCGATACACGCGAGGACCGGCGTTACCACAACGGTGTAGATCAAAAAATGGAGATCGAACTCAGATCAATCCTCAGCGTTCCACTGCTGGCAAGGGGTAATATCATCGGGGCCATTCAAGTGGTGGATATGCTGCCGAATCGTTTCAAAGCCACCCATCGAACCTTGCTCGAAGCTTTGGCCGGCACCGCCGCCGTAGCCATTGAAAATGCTCGGCTCTTTAGAGATCTGGAGAAACAGACCGACACGCTTCTGAAAACCAACGTCAAACTCGAACAGGAAATTGACCAGCGCAAAAAAGCCGTGGCCGAGTTGAACAAATACAAGCGGCAGCTTGAGAAAAAGGTGGAAAGGCAGACCGTGGAGATTGGCCGGAACCGGAAGGCCCTGGCCGACTTAAAAGGCGATATCAAACGGGGGTATCGCTTCGGCAAAATCATCGGCAAAAGCGATTCGATGCAGGCGATTTACGCCCTCATTCAGGATCTGGCCGATGTGCCCGCGACGGTTTTGATTACCGGCGAGAGCGGCACGGGCAAGGAGCTGGTGGCCGAAGCGCTCCACACCAGCGGCAGGCGGCAGGATAAACCGTTTATCAAGGTCAATTGCGCGGCCCTGTCGGAAAACGTGCTGGAGAGCGAGCTGTTCGGGCATATCAGGGGCGCCTTTACCGGGGCCGACCGGGACAAGATCGGCCGGTTCCAGAAGGCCGGTGACGGCACCATTCTTTTGGACGAATGCGGGGATGTGTCGCTGCATTTTCAAAAGCGGCTGCTGCGGGTACTCCAGGAGCGCGAGTTCGAACGCCTGGGCGACACCAGCACCCTGCCCATGGACGCCCGGGTGGTCGCGGCCACCAACCAGGACTTGATGGAAAAAATCAGGCAGGGAACACTTCGGCAGGACCTTTACTATCGCTTAAAGGTCGTGGAAATCAGGCTGCCGCCGCTACGCGAACGCAAAGAAGATATCCCTTTGCTGATTCACCACTTTCTGGATATATTCAACGAGGAGCTGGGTAAAAAGATTGAAAGTGTTTCTCCGGAAGTGTTGCGAATCCTGATGGCCTATCACTGGCCGGGCAATGTCCGCGAACTTCGAAATACGCTGGAACATATCTGTATCCTGTGTAAAAACACCACCATCGTCGAGGATGATCTTCCGTCGGATTTTCCCGGCCATGATCTATCTTATGACCAATCGTTTCAGGTTCTGTCGAATAAGACCCCGCCATCATCCGAAAGCCTGCCGGACGATAAGGAAACCCTGCTGAAAGCGCTCGAACAGGCCCAGTGGAATAAAACCCGCGCCGCCAAGATCCTGGGCATCAGCCGCCGGACGCTGTATCGCCGGCTGAAGGAGTATCAGATCTGATAGTATCGTAAAAAGGCCCATCAACAGCGATAATTATCTGGCTTTAGACAGGATCGACGGGATTTGCAGGATTTATTTATCAAGCCATTCGATCGACACTATATTTTCTATTCTTTTGAACTCCGGATCACCTGGCAGCCATCTCATCGATTAAAAAACAGGTCAAATTCATTGATCCGCTTCACGGATATTATTTTTTAA
>Ga0209013_10003977_pt1 | contig 13030 bp, 9 predicted proteins | sample Cruoilmetagenom2_FD_187291 | JGI IMG/M metagenome (GOLD analysis project Ga0209013, IMG submission 187291) | Oil polluted marine microbial communities from Coal Oil Point, Santa Barbara, California, USA - Sample 2 (SPAdes) (version 2) | ecosystem: Environmental > Aquatic > Marine > Oil seeps ... | reverse complement strand
GGGCAGGGGTCTGGGATTCACGGGAGGTACGCTCGACAAACTGGAGGCGATCCCCGGCTTTCGGGCAGACCTGAGCCCGGCGGAGTTTCGTTACCAGCTTGGTTCCATAGGCATCGTGGTCACAGGCCAGTCAGCCGAGCTGGCGCCCGCCGACGGAAAGCTCTATGCCCTCCGAGATGTGACCGCCACGGTGCAGAGCCCGCCCCTGATCGCCAGCTCGATCATGAGCAAAAAGATCGCGGCCGGAGCCAACGGCATCGTGCTCGACGTGAAGGTGGGACGGGGAGCGTTCATGGAGACCGAGCAGGAGGCCGTCGAGCTGGCCCAGCTTATGGTCGACATTGGCGGCGGCGTTGGGCGCAAGGTTCGGGCCGTCATCTCTGATATGAGCCAACCCCTGGGTTGTGCCGTGGGTAACACCCTGGAGCTCAAAGAAGCGCTGAGCACCCTCCAGGGAAACGGACCGCCTGACTTCAGGCAGAACTGCCTGGTAATGGCCAGCCAGATGCTCCTGATGACCGGCCAAGTCCGCGAGGAAGCAGAAGCAACTGAGCAGATGGAACAATTGCTGGAGAGCGGCCAGGCCCTGACCAAGTTCCGGAAGTGGATCTCGGCCCAGGAGGGAGAGGTGGCCTACCTGGATGATCCACAAAGGTTCCCCACTGCGAGCTGCGTTCAGGAGGTAACTGCCCCCCGCTCCGGATACGTAGCTGCGCTGGATGCCCGAGAAGTTGGCCTGACCTCGATGCTCTTGGGCGGTGGTCGCGCCAGGAAAAGTGACGAAATCGACCACGCTGTCGGGATCGTGCTCCACAAGAAGATAGGAGATAGCGTGGAAGAAGACCAGCCCCTCCTGACCATCCACGCCACCGACTGCGCAAAGGTAGCAGGGGCGCAGCAGCGGCTGCTGACCGCCTACCGGTGGAGCGACGAACCTGTCGAGCCGCCGCCATTGATCCACCACATTGTCGCGTGACGCCACTCGTGTGGTTGCCTGCGGTCAGACGTGGCGATTGGTACACCTCTACCAATCCGTAATCGCCCGCTCGGCAATGACCTCCCGGTACACGCCGCGGGTCAAGCGGGCGATGCGCTCCCAGTTGAACTCCTCGCGTACCACGCGATAGGCGTTTTCCACCCGGGCGGCCGACCACTTGGGATGCTGCAACGTGTGCAGGATACCCCAGGCCAGCGAGCCAGGGTCATCCGGACGGGCCATGATACCCGTTTCTCCATGCTGGACCACCTCCTGCAGTCCACCCACCGCGGTCACAACAACAGGACACTTGGCAGCCATGGCCTCCAAGGCGACAATGCCAAAGGGCTCGTACAAGCTGGGAAACACGGCACAGTCAGCGACCTTAAAGAGGCGATCCCGGTCCTCGTCCGAAATAAAACCAGTGAACAGCACCTTCTCTTCCAGGCCCATGCGCTGCGCCAGCGCCTGCAGGGGTTCCAGTTCTGGGCCCTTGCCAGCAACGACGACCTTGGCTGATGGCTGCTCGGCGAGAACGATGGGTAGAGCGCGTAAGAGAACTTGCAAGCCCTTCTCATGGACCACCCGCCCCACATAAAAGATGATTTCCTCGAAGAGCATCGCGTACTCGGTGCGGAAGCGACTGAAATCCTGGCCCTCCAGCAGGTCAAAGCGCGTCGTCTCCACACCGTTGGGGATAACGTCGATCTTGTCTCTTGGGCACTGGAAGTAGTCAGAAATCTCGCTGGTCATGTACTCGCTGCAGGCGATGATGCGCCAAGACTCGTGGGTCAGCCGCCACTCTGCTTGATCGATGGACCGCGATTGATCGCTGGCCAGATGGCCGCGTCCGCGCCCACGCTCGGTGGCGTGGATCGTGCTCAGCAGAGGAACCTTGTACTTGCGCTTCGCGCTAGCACCCACAAATGCCACCAGCCAGTCGTGGACGTGAACCAGATCGAAAGGGCCTGCGTCCTCCCAGAGCTGATGCGCATACTCTTCCAGGTGGAGGTTGGTCTCTTTTGCACTGGCGAAGAAGTCGTCCCCAAGAATAGGAGGCTGCACACGATGGATCGTGACCCGGCCTACACGCTCCAGTGGCTCACCGCCTCCCCAAGCGGGCGTAACGAGGTGCAGTTCCACCCCGGGGAGGTCGCCCAGTGGCGGGAGAAGTTCTACCACATGCTTGCCCAGCCCACCGACGACGTGTGGTGGATACTCCCAAGAAAACATCAAGATACGCATGCTCGCCCCTCGATAGTAGCTATTGCCGTTGATCTACGTCCAGCGCTGTCTGGACACCGATTCGGGAGGGTCGTCCCTCAGTTCGGGCCGCCGTGTCCAGGGCATCCAGCAAGCGATTTGCAGCCTCATAGGCCCAGCCCGCCACGACGCCTGGCGGTTCGCCGCCTGAGAGCACCAGATACGCATCCCTGAATGCTGGATCCTCCGCCTGCGAGACCCGGTAGCCCTCAGGGTCGGCCCCCGGCGTCAGGAAGACCAAGCCCAGTCTTTCGTACTCGGGCGTCGCCACGCGGGCGGTCTCCAGGGACCACCCACCCAACACGCCCAACATATCAGAATCGACGGCCATTTTTCGCGCCTGGATGACGGCCTCCTCTGGCTCGTCAAAGTCGTTGAGGGCCACCAACTCAACCCAGTAGCTCGCGCCGACCCCCCCTGCATCATTTCTCTGCTGCACCGCGAGACGGACAGCATGCAGCGCCTCGTAGCCCAGATCCCGGTGCAATCCTTCGAATGGCGCCGACAGCCCGACCTTGACCGTTGGTTTGACGCTTCCTGGAAACGCACAGCCAGTAACCAGCAGGCAGCAGGCAATGGGCAGCAACACGCCGCACTGGAACCGGGAACCGTCTAACCTGACCCAGGATCCATCATGCGTGATGCGTGGCAAGGCGTGCTCCTATGGCGTGTACTGTTCCTGATTTCTCAGGTGTTCCTCCAGCGTCGAGGCAAAAATGTGGGATCCATCCCCGATGGCGTGGAAATAGAGATAATCTGTCTGGGCCGGGTTCAGAGCAGCCAGAATAGAGGCCAACCCCGGGCTTGCTATGGGTCCTGGAGGAAGTCCCTGCACCACAAAAGTGTTATAGGAAGACGCTACTGTCTGCCCCTCGCCAGGCAGCATGGGATTCCACCAGTTGCCAGTCTCTGGGTCATAGCCTTTGGCGTATTGCACCGTTGGGTCAGCACTCAAGCGTAGGGCGGTCTCCTCAACAAAGGCCGGGTCCAGACGATTGTAGTAGACGCTGGCGATCACGGGCCGTTCCTCTGGCACCACCGCTTCGCGTTCAACGATGGAGGCCAGGATCATGACATCATAGACTGTTATGGGCCTTTCGGCACCCAAGGCCAGATCAAAGAGGGTCCTGCCGGCCAGCCGGCCCTCTATCTCGGGCGCAACCCGTGCATCAAAGGTGGCCAGCATCAAATCCGCAACAACCGCTGGCGTTGTCTCAGCCGAGAATTCGTAGGTGTCAGGAAAGAGAAACCCCTCCAGCGAGGCATCCGCAGGCCGGTCCGACAGCCAGGGATAGCCGTACTGGCCAGTACGCGCGTAGGCCACGAAATCGTCTCCACGCATCAGGCCCTGTTGCTCAACCAACCAGGCGACCTGCTCCATCCGCCAACCTTCGGGAATCGTGATCATGACTGTGTTGGCGCTGGCGTGCTGCAACGATTCGGCGATCTCGTGCATGGTCATGTTCGCCCGCAGCGAGTAAGTACCTGCCTCCAAACTCACGTCAAGCCCGTGATAGGTCATGAACCGCCGAAAGACCTCGCCATCCACGACCAGTCCTTCCTCCTCCAGCCGTGCCGCCACGCCAGCGGCAGTCTCACCCAGTTCTACGACAAAGGTCACCGCTGTGGGATCATCACTGGCCGGGAGATTCAGCTCCTCCTGATGGGAACTCAAGTAAAGGCTCAGAAAGAAGGCATCAACCGAAGCGAAGGACAAGTCCATGGGGGAGCCGTTCTCGGCTCGTGCGTTGGCCTCGAGCGTACTGATCATCACCTGGGCGCCAAAGAGAACCGCCAGAGTCAGAGCACCCACCGTGCCGACCAAGACCACGACGCGCGATAGGTTGCGCAGCCAGTCCGGGATCCACCGCCGCAAGGGGCGGATCTCGGTCACAAGCACCACCAGCATGGCGCCCACCCAGGCCAGTGCCGCGATCTTGAGCCATTGCAGCAGAGCAATCAACGGGCGCCCTCCTCCCCTATGGATAACCGGTCAGGCCACTTCGCGTCCAGGTAATCTTGAAGGATCACGGCTGCGGCTGCGGCGTCAATCCGCATCCTGCGCTCCCTGGACCGGCGGCCAGCGGAGATCATAGCCTTCTGCGCCCGTTGCGTGGAAAGGTATTCATCCCAAAATGCTATGGTCACTTCCAGTTCCTCATCGCGCAACGCCTGAGCCAAAGCGAGCGCATAGCGTTCGACGCGCGCAGCCTGCGCGCCAGCGCTGCCATCGGCATTCAGGGGCTGGCCAATCACCAAGCCACCGGCACGCTGCTCCTGCACCAAGCGCGCGATCTTGACGAAATCTTCGGCCTTGGACTTTCGGTGGATGACGGCCAGTGGCGTCGCAATCAGCTCAGTCTCGTCAGAGACAGCAACGCCCACACGTCGATCCCCTACATCCAGCGCCAGGTACCTCATTCCATCACGGCTTTCAATATTCCTCAGTCCTGGACACTTGGCCTCAACCCAAGCCACCAGTGCCAGGCGGCGCCCGTCATCTACTCTAGCACGATCACTTGAATGCGAAAGGGCGGAAAGGGTACGCGATCCAGCCAATCCCAGCGTTTGATCCAATCCGGCATCACCACCACCTGGGGTGGTGCGTCCAGGGCAAACGAGTCCGCCAGTATTTGGCTGGCTTCATCAGCGGGCAAACCTGCTACAGCCGAGCGCGCAGCGCTCTGGTCCACATCGGCCACCAACTGCGCCGAGGCTGTCACGTCGATAAGCACAGCCCGACCATCCATCCGCACCTCTTCGCTGTGATCAAAAGACACTTCCTCCGACTCCAACTCGTAAGTCGGGGGGATCTGTTCTTTCAGAGAATCGTACGCCATCAGGTTGGCGTTGGCCTGGTCCACGGCCGTGCCCCTGGCCAGAATGCGCATCTGCAAGTGCAATACGTCAGCCTGGGTATCCAGAAACTGATCGTAGGTTTCTGACATGATCTCGAATGTCAATGATTCGGGCGGCAAGAACTCTTGCTCACTCAACTGGCTCTGCAGCTCCAGAAAGGCATGCTGCTGAAGCTCGTCGAACACCTGCACATTGAGGCGATCCATGTCAACCCGGGTGACGACGCCCACCAGCTTGACGCCACCCCCTTCGGTAGGCGCCTGGTTGATGACGCTTACCTTGCCCCGCAATCCGGGAGTCTCTATCTCATTGATCGTCGCTGCAGCTACGTTGCCCACCGGACCAGGCACCAGGGCTTCAATCTGGACCTCTGCCCTGGACCCGACGCCGGACTCTAGTGTGGCGGTTGTGACTGTCTTGAAGCGCACGGTGGTCCCCGTAGAAGTGCGGACGAGGGTGCTCGTCAGGATCTCCTGGGGGAGCACTGTCTGATTGATGAAGGTAACCACACCGCTTGCCGGCGCATCCGGCGCATCTTTCTTGCTGATTGTGGCTATATCGCCCGTCCGTTCCACCTGCACCTCCACGATGCGGGCCGGAATCGTCAGAGCGGCGGAGTCTGGCCTGCTCACCTCAGGGTCAGCTCGAAGTTGAAGCGTCGTCTCAACGGGCTGGCGAAACGGCACCAGGGTGACCTTGGCCTCTGGGACCAGGATGGCACCGAGCGCCACAATCAGGAGCAGAAGGAAGACAGAAAGCAGAAGACCCAGAAGGCGGCCAGCCCAAACGATCGCCCTATCGCCGTAGCCTGTATCCCCCCGTCCGGCGCGCAGACCAGCCATCCGATCAACGGCTGCCTGTTCCGCTGACGAACGCTGCGGGGACCTGCTCCTCCACCTGCCGCGCTGTCCCTGGCGAGTGGAGGTGGCGAGAGCGATCCCCTCTTCCTTGGCCATTTGGCGCGTCCGACCATCGCGGGTGACAAGCGCCACGTCCAGGGCCAGATCCTCCGCATAGCGCCTGAGCACTCGTAGGTTGAGGGGGTCACGGAGCGGCTGGTAGCCCTTGGGCAGCACCAGCAGCGCTAGCTTGGCCTGCACTCCCTCCAATAGGTGGCGGATCGCAGGTAGATCGTCGCCAATGTCAAGGTATATGACTTGCTGCATTATTTATTCGCGGATTTTCGATCTTGAGAGTCCGGATGGACAGGTCGCCACACGGCCGAGGCAAGCCAGCGCCCACGGCTGCCCGCCATCCGCCTAGCCAGAGCCACGTCCTTCACACAGCTCACGAAGAATTCGCGCCGGACGGTCCTGGAGACGGCTCTGGTTGGCCGCCCAGGCAGCCAGCCCCAAAGCTGATACATCTCCTGCACCCCGGCCCAAGTCGGTACGGTTCATTACCCCAGCCACATCTGTAGGTCGCAGTCGCTCGACCAGTGGATAGCGTTGAAAGTGCAGTCCATCACTCCAGGCCAGGGCGCAGGCAGCCTCCATCACCTCTGGCAAACCACTGCCGCCTCCCAGCAAATAGAGCCGCTCGGGCAATGGTTTCTCTCGGTGCAGCCTGGCCAACGCACTCTCTGTTTTCTCCAGCCAGGTCCGCAGTGCGGGAAACATGGCCTCGAGCACTTGCGATTTGTCACGGTCGGTCAGTTGTCCGCTGGCATAGGCTCTCATCAGGCGTTCAGCGCTGTCAGACGAGAGATCCCATGCTCGCATCAGGGCTCGCGTCAGCACGGCGCCTCCTACAGGAATTGAGGACACCGCCACCGGTTTTCCAGCCTGCCACAGGGTCAGACTGGTCGTGGACCCTCCAACATCCAGGAGGATTCCTCGAGACTCAGACAGGCCGGACACCAAAGCCATCGGCGCGGCTGTAATGGTTAGCATCGAGAACTCGAGGCCCTCTGCTACCTGCCGCCAGAGATCGATGGTCTCCGCCCGGGCCAGGGCAGCAAAAACCTTCGCAGCGATCTCCCGTCCCCGAAATCCCACCGGGTCTGTGACCGCCTTGCCATCCACCTCGAGGGCGACCGTCGTGGCATCAACCAGCAACCAATCTGCACTCTTGCGAGCGCGAGAGCTCTCCTTGCCCTGCCCAGGGATGCTCCCGGACGGGGCAGCGTTTCGCAGCTGGTTAATGGTCAGACGCAGAGCCCGTCCCAACAAGGCCCGGAATTCCTGTTCCTCAATGGGGCTTTCCGGCAGGGCTCTCCGCTGAGTCACCGCCCACGCTCCTGCCTGCATTTCCGATGCCGGCAATCCCACGAGCATTTGATCTGTCAGGGGCCAGCGCGGAACACGGGCCAACGCCATCTCCTCGGCCCGGACTAACATCCCCCCACAAACCGGGAGAAGGCGCTGCATCCCACCATCAATCAGGCTGGGCCCCTCATCCCAACCCCACAACGTGGACCGCCCGTTGGCCACCTCCACCAGCAGAAGGCGGATGCGAGATGCTCCTGGATCCACGACGCAGTAATTCGCTGTTGGGCCAGCAGGCCCTGCGCGTCGCTCGCCCCTTTTCGATCCCCGCCAGACACCTCGCATCACAATGCCCCCTAGCGCCGCCCTAATCGGCGACCCTAGCCTTGCTCGCCTTGCTCGCCATCCTCCACCAGTTCCCCAACCACTTGAGGAACCAAGCTCAGTGCATCATCCAGGCGGTCCGGGTCACGGCCGCCGGCCTGGGCCAGCGTTGGCCGGCCACCACCACCCCCACCAACGACTCGCGCCACCTGCTTGATCACAGTACCAGCCTTCAGGCCTCGCTCCACCAGGTCTGGAGTGATGGCTGCCACAAAATTGGGCTTGTCGTCAATGACAGCACCGAGCACAATGACAACTGACCCCAACTGATTGCGGAACCAGTCGGTCATCTCCCGGAGCGTATCCATGTCGGTCGCCTGCACGCGCGCGGCTAGAACCTGAATACCCTCCACCTCCTGAACCTCCTGCAACAAAGACTGGTATTCGAGCCGGGCAAATTCCCGCCGCATTTCGGCTATCTCTTTCTGCCGGTCATGAAGCTCGCCCATCAGGCGCAAGACGGCGCGATCCACCTCCTCTGGCCGAGAGCCCAGGTGGGTGGCGGCGTCATCGAGTACGCGGAGCCGGGCTTGCACCAACTGCTGGGCCCCTCGCCCGGTCACCGCCTCGATGCGCCGCACGCCTGCCCCCACGCTCCCTTCCGAGACAATGCGGAAGAGACCAATATCGCTGGTCTGCTGGATGTGGGTGCCGCCACATAGCTCCTGGCTGAAGGGCTCCTCAGGCACACCAATTTTGACGACCCGAACATGGTCCCCGTACTTTTCGCCGAACAGGGCCATGGCCCCCGAGGTCACAGCATCCTGGTACGTCGAGTGCTCGACCTCCAGGGGATAGTTAGCCAGGATCGCGTCATTCACCGATTGTTCCACCGCATCCAATTGATCTTGGGTCAGCATAGCCCCGTGGGTAAAATCAAAGCGCAGCCGGTCTGGGGCTACCAACGAACCCGCCTGTTGGACATGCTTGCCCAGAATGTACCGAAGCTCGCTGTGGAGCAGATGTGTCGCAGTGTGGTTGCGGGCGATGTCCATCCTGCGCTCTGCATTCACCACTGCCCAGACAGGATCTTCGACCGATGGCCGCCCTTCAACCACTCGCCCGCGGTGCACAATGAGCCCCTGCACCGGCTGCCACATTCCGACGATCTCTATCTCCCAGCAAGGGTCATCCTCGCCTTCGACGTACCGGGCCAACACCCCTGTGTCGGATACCTGGCCTCCGCTTTCAACGTAGAAGGGAGAGGCTGCCAACACAACCTCAACCTCGTCGTCTTTTTTTGCGCGGCTCACCAGCTCCCCATCGCGCAGGATCGCAAGCACAGTCGTCTCTACCTCGATGGTTTCCCGGCTGAGGTACTCAACGCCACCCGGCCCAATCCGGCCCTGAGCTTTCAGATCTTCCGCCAACCGGGCGTACCGTTCAAGATCCTCACCATCAACTGGCACAAACTGCTGCGCAGCTCGTCCGCGTTCCCTCTGCTCCTCCAAAGCCGCGTCAAAGCCGTCCTCGTCCACGGTAAAGCCATGCTCCAGGCCCACGTCCCGGGTTAGATCAAGCGGGAAACCAAATGTGTCGTACAGGCGAAACGCGTCGATGCCTGGTATCAGCGTCTCTCCCTTGTTCTCCAGGTCAACCATGATCTGATCAAGCATGACGAGACCCACGTCCAATGTGCGCTGGAAGCGCTCTTCCTCCTGGCGGATTACGTTCAAGATGAACTCGCGCCTGCGCACAAGATCGGTATAGTGATCGCCATAGGTGTCAATCACCGTCTCAGCCACGTCACTCAAGAAGAGATCTGTGAACCCAATCTTTCGCCCGAACCGAGCGGCCCGCCGTAGGATCATCCGCAGCACATAGTTGCGGCCTTCGTTGCCAGGGATCACGCCGTCACCGACCAGAAACGTCACCGCGCGCCCGTGGTCGGCAATGACCCGGTAGGACACCATGTTCTCCTGAACCTCTTCATCGGTATGGCCCAGCAGCTCTTGAACCCGTTGAAACACCGGCGCAAAGAGATCGGTATCGTAGTTGGCCACAACCCTCTGGGCCATGGTCACAACGCGCTCCAAGCCCAAGCCCGTATCAATGTGCTTGGACGGCAGTTCGGTCAGCACTCCTTCGGCATCGCGATCGTACTGGATGAACACCAGGTTCCAGAACTCCAGGTAGCGGGCACAGTTGCCGTTCACCGAGCACGTATGACCCTGTTCACCCTGCTTGTCACAATACTCCGGCCCTCGATCGTAGTGGAGCTCGCTGCAAGGCCCGCAGGGACCGATGGGTCCCATGGACCAAAAGTTGTCCTCGCGCCCAAAACGGAGGACGTGATCAGGATCGATGTCTGTTTCGCTGAACCAATAGCCCAGTGCTTCCTCGTCGGCCGGCAGCTCGCCCTCATCATCCTCAAAGATGGTGGCCCACAGCCGCGCTTTGTCCATATGCCACACCTGGGTCGCCAGCTCCCAGGCCCAAGCAATGGCCTGCTTCTTGTAATAGTCGCCGAACGACCAGTTGCCCATCATCTCAAAAAAAGTGTGATGGTACGGGGATGGGCCCACCATCTCGAGGTCGTTCAGGTGGCCGGAGATGCGCATACATTTCTGCGCATCGGTGACCCGGGGGTGTAGAGGCTCCTCCAAGCCCAAGAATAGGTTCTTGAACTGGTTCATGCCGGCGTTGGTGAGCAGTAGCGTTGGATCGCCCACCGGCACCAGCGATGCGCTGGGTACGATAAGATGGTCCTTGCTGGCAAAAAAGTCGAGAAAGCTCTGTCGAGCTTCGGCACCCGTCATCCGTCTCATGGCTTGTCACTCCCCAGCGATACCATACACAGGCCGGCGGCCAATTTCCTGTCTCTCACCGCCAGCCAGCGGCCATTGTAGCCCAAGTCATAGTAGATGTCAAACCTGCTGCGGCTTGCACCGTTGGTCAATTTGGTGTATAAGCAAGGTATCGTGCGGTGCGTGGATCGTGTTACGCGTTGCGTGTCAGGAGCAGGACCATGAGCAGACAACTGATCGTCAACGCCGATGACTATGGACTGGCGCCGGGTGTTAGCCGGGGCATCCGCGCGGCGTACAGGGAAGGGATCGCTACCAGCACGACGGTAATGGTCAACCAACCTGACATCAAGGATCAGATGGCCGAAGCACTGGCCAACACCGGGTTGGGTCTTGGTCTGCACCTCGTGTTTACGACCTGCCGCCCGGTGCTCCCACCTGCCCGGATCCCTGGGTTGGTGACCGCCGAGGGCTCGTTCCTCGATCAGCACAGTGTCTGGGTCAACGCGGAGCATATCCCGTTGGGCCAGCTTGAGGCTGAACTGGTTGCTCAAGTTGAACAATTTGCGTACCTGACCGGGGTGTTGCCCGATCACCTCGACTGCCACCACTTTGTCCATCTCTATCCTCCATTCTTCCAGGTTTACGCAGACCTGGCAGCCCGGTTCAACCTGCCGCTCCGGGTGCCTTTCCCTCTCGAGACCGACTTTGTCCGGGCGGTCCAGACCCTGCCCTTTCTGGAAGGCTTTCCCCGTGACCTGGTGCGGGGCATGATCGCCACCAACAGCGCCCTGGTCAGGTCTCGCCAGCTGGCCCACCCAGATCGCTTCATTGGCACCTTCTTTGGAAGGAATGCACTGGCGCTGGACCATCTGCTCGGCCTGCTGGACACCCTGCCCGAAGGTGTGAGCGAGCTGATGTGCCATCCAGGCTACGACGACCCGGCCCTGGCGGCCAGCAGCTATCGTTCCGAGCGAGAGACAGAACTGCATCTGCTCACCCATCCAGCGGTACGCGCACGCGTCGTAGACCGGGATATCGAGCTGGTCACCTTTGCTGCCCTAGGAAAACGGCCATGCGCGTAACCTTGGGCCGTGCGTGGCAAAGGCTCATCGCATTCGGGTTCAAGCTGCTGTACAACGATCTGGCCTGGCTCTACGATTCCGTCAGTTGGATCGTGTCCCGGGGCCTGTGGCGGAGGTGGCAGAGGGCTGCCTGGTCGTACCTGCCTCCCGAGGGCAGGATCCTCGATGCTGGCTGTGGGCCTGGACATTTCCTAGCCGACCTGGCAACTGGCGGTTATCAGCCTGTTGGCCTCGACCTTTCGCCGGCGATGCTCCGTCTGGCCCAAAAAGGACTGCTGCATGTCGGGGAAGCCGCCTCTCTTTGCCGGGGACGCGCACAGGCACTTCCCTTCGCGCCCCAGTCCTTTGCCGCCGTCGTCAGTTCGTTTCCCACCGCTTATGTCTATGACCCAGATTGGATGCAACAGGTCTACCGCGTGCTGCAAACCGGTGGCCGCCTGATCGTCGTCGAGGTGGTCTCATTCCCCGGCAGAGCGCCCCGATCCCGGTTCCTGGAGTGGCTCTACCAGGTCACTGGTCAGCGGGCCCCCACACCCGATCTCCTTCGCCTGTTGGAGAGGTCAAACCTGCCAGCCTGGCGAGAAACCGTCGTGGTGAACGGGAGTACCGTAAGGCTGGTACTGGCCATCAAGCGCTAGCGCAAGCAATGCCAGCCCATTTGACAGATTAGAACATATGTGCTATGCTGGTGCCATTGGCAGGGCCTGTAGCACCGATGCCCCTGCTGCCGTCACTGGTTGACGCTTGGCACGCTTCACAGTATACTATGAACAGTTCAGCCTTGATAAGGAGCGCAGAGAATGCCAGAGATCAGCGTGGCAGTGGTCCAGATGTTCCCTCAATTGGGCAAGGTTGAGGATAATCTCGTCGCCATGGGCAAGTTCACTGACCAAATCTGTACCGAACACAACGTAGACCTGATCGTTTTCCCCGAGTTGGCAACGACGGGTTATGAGATGGGCGTGCGCTTTACCGATGTAGCCCAGCGCCCGTCGGGGCACGCCGTCAACCTGATGGCCCAGCGTGCGGCCGATTACAGCACCCACATCGTTTTTGGCCTGGTGACAAAGGAGAAAGTAGAGAGTACGATCTACAACGCCGCCATCCTGATCGGCTCCGATGGCGAGATGCTGGGCGAGTACCGCAAGCTCCACCTGCCTGCCGAGGAGCGGCTGGCCTTCCGCGCTGGTTACCGCTTGCCCGTATTTGAGACCACCTTTGGCCAGGTCGGCATCCTGCTCGGCTGGGACCTGGCCTTCCCTGAAGTCGCCCGCAGCCTGTCCCTCGACGGTGCTGAACTGCTGTGCGTATGCGCCAACTGGGGCCATTCCCCGGCCCAGGACCGGGCCACGTTTGTCGAAGAGTGGCGGACCTACAACCAGGCGCGCGCCTCAGAGAACGCGATGTATGTCGTAGCCAGCAACCGCATCGGCGAAGAGTACAGCTACCAGTTTCTAGGGGACAGCATGGTGGTCGGCCCCCGAGGCGAGGTCTATGCTTCTATCGAAG
>Ga0209013_10003976_pt1 | contig 13031 bp, 8 predicted proteins | sample Cruoilmetagenom2_FD_187291 | JGI IMG/M metagenome (GOLD analysis project Ga0209013, IMG submission 187291) | Oil polluted marine microbial communities from Coal Oil Point, Santa Barbara, California, USA - Sample 2 (SPAdes) (version 2) | ecosystem: Environmental > Aquatic > Marine > Oil seeps ... | reverse complement strand
TACACCTTTATCAATATTGTTGATATTGTGAATGCCGACTCCATTCTTTAATGACATATCAAACAATTTCATCTGATTATAGATACTTTCACTCTTATTTGTAACATCAATATTTCGAATATAATCGAATTCTTCTTTGGATAACCTTTTTTGGGCAATTTTAATTAAAAGATTTTTATCCATCTATACCTCCTAGTTTCTTCTATAGAATATTTAATGATTCCAAAATAATTGTAATTTCAGATTAGAAATAAATCCAATCACAAAAGTATATTATATCTCTTTAATCCTGGATTTCTGTCCTGGAACCGATATGGATTAAGCTTTTTTGTCCTGCTATCTAATGTACTGCCTCAATCCGACGCATCATCAAAAGACATGTTTTTATACATTAATAAACAGTTGTTCGTGAAATACCTTACATATTCGCAATTCCTGCCACTTTAAACCTTGCTCTAATAATTAATGTACTATCATAATCAATAGTAACTTTTCCACCTTTCCACTCCTTCAGTAAAATGATATTTAAACTTTTTGATGTGGTCTAAGATGTCCAATCTTATTTAGCAAAAACTGTCTATTTTAGATTAGCAGTTACATTAGTATCGCTGTGATAAAATGAGACTAATGATATAACAAAAAATAGAATTCTTTTTGAAAAGGGTGGAGTAATGAATAAACAACAATTGGCTTCAAAAATTTGGGATTCAGCCAATAGAATGCGTTCAAAGATTGAAGCGAACGAGTACAAGGATTATATTTTAGGCTTTGTCTTTTACAAGTTCTTATCAGATAAAGAAGTGAAGTTCTTAACGGAGAATGATTACTCGAAAGAAGATATCAAGAATCTAAAAGAGGAAAGCGTGGAAGAAGTAGCATTCATTCAAAAGGGAATTGGGTACTTTATTGAGTACGATAATTTGTTCTCGACATGGATAGAACTTGGGAAAGATTTCTCTGTGGATAATGTCCGTACAGGATTGTCCGCATTCAATCGTCTCATTAGTCCAAGTCATAGGAAAGTTTTCGACCGCATTTTAAATACTTTGGAAACTGGGTTGAGTAAATTAGGGGATAGTTCTGGTACTCAGACAAAAGCGATTAGTGATCTAATTCAATTAATTAAAATTATCCCTATGGACGGCAAACAAGATTATGATGTTCTTGGTTTTATTTATGAATATTTAATTAGTATGTTTGCTGCAAATGCAGGGAAAAAAGCAGGTGAATTCTATACACCTCATGAAGTTTCTGTGTTAATGTCAGAAATCGTTGCGAATCAGTTAAAAGATAAAATTGAAATTAAAATCTATGACCCAACGAGTGGTTCAGGTTCATTGTTAATCAACATTGGTCAATCTGTTGCAAAACATTTAAACAACGAAAATAATATTAAGTATTTTGCCCAAGAACTGAAGGAAAATACTTATAACTTAACTCGTATGAATCTTGTTATGCGTGGAATTATACCTGATAATATTGTAACGCGTAATGGTGATACACTTGAAGAAGATTGGCCATTCTTTAATGATAATGACCCTATAAACACGTATGATCCACTTTATGTTGATGCAGTGGTTTCAAATCCGCCATATTCACAAACTTGGGATCCTGCAAATAAAATAAGTGATCCAAGATACGCAAACTACGGCCTAGCGCCTAAGACGAAAGCGGATTTTGCTTTCTTACTTCATGATTTGTATCACATTAAACCAGACGGGATTATGGCGATTGTTCTTCCCCATGGTGTTCTATTCCGCGGAAATGAAGAAGGCGAAATACGTAAAAATTTGATTGAACGAAACAATATAGATGCCATTATAGGATTACCAGCGAATATCTTTTTTGGAACAAGTATTCAAACTATTATTATGGTGCTAAAACAAAAACGTACAACAAATGACGTTTTAATTATTGATGCTTCAAAAGGATTTAGCAAAATGGGTAAAAACAATGTATTGCAAGCATCTAGTATTAAGAAAATTACTGATACGGTTAATCAGCGCAGCGACATTGAAAAATATTCCCGTGTAGTGAGTCGAGATATTATTCGAGCAAATAATTACAATTTAAATATTTCACGTTATGTGGATTCTACTGAAGAAAGTAAATCTTGGGATATCTATGCATCTATGTTTGGCGGGATTCCTATATATGAAATTGAGAAGTTAGGGTCTTTCTGGGAATCATTGCAGAACCTTAAAGGTGAATTGTTTACAGAAAATGGGTCACCATATGTTGACTTAACAACAAGTGATGTGAAGAAAACCATTTCTGAAAATGTCGATGTAGTTAATTTCATAAACAATTATCACGAGTCATTTGATGGGTTTGAGGGATATCTTAATAAGAAGCTTATTGACCAAATTACTTTAATAAATATTAGTAAAGAAAAAACGAATATTAGTGATGATATCTTCTCACGTCTCTCTTCGATTCCTTTAATAGACAAATATGAAGCTTACCAAGTCTTTAATGACAGGTGGGCAATGATTTCAGTAGATTTAGAAATTATTCAAACTGAAGGTTTTGAAGCAACGAAAAAAGTTGATGACAATATTGTCTTGAAGAAAAAGGATGGGAAAGAAGTTGAAGTGCAAGAAGGCTATATAGGGCATGTATTTCCATTTGATTTGGTTCAGGCGACAATGCTGAAAGAAAAAGCCGATGCTATTAAGGCATTGGAAAATCGTTCAGCTGAAATTACATTTTGCTATTCTGAAATTATTGATTCACTTTCGGAAGAAGAAAAAGAATCAACAGCACTGAATGATACAAATGACGCCTTCGTGACTTCTGAAGTAAATAAAGCACTCAAAACTGCTTATGCAGATATTGAATCAGAAGAAATCGATGCGTTAAACGAATATATTAATTTGCTAGATGGAAAAGCGAAGAAACTAGAAAAAGAAAGTTTCATTGCCAGCCATTCAGAAGTTACCTGGTCAAATATTGAACCGAATAAAGATGGCACATTCGCGAAAACAAAGGTTAATGCATACTTGAGAGAATTACAATCTAATTATAAATTCCCTAAAGAGTCATTCGCAGCAAAACTTGTTTTAGTCAGTGATTTAATGGCAGAAGAAAAAGAATTAAAGATACAATTGAAAAAAGATTCTGCGGAACTTCATATGAAGACGAAAGAAACAATTGAGAACTTATCTGATGTTGAAGTTTGTAAGTTACTTGAAGAGAAATGGATAACTCCACTCATAATAGATTTAAGTGAAGTACCAAAAAATGTTATTTCAGAGCTTATATTAAAAGTTGAAGAGCTAGCAGATAAGTATGCAACGACGTATTACGAAGTTGCGAGTGAACTTGCAGATACAAAGATGACTTTAGCAACATTAATTGATGACTTATCAGGTAGTGAATTTGATATGAAGGGGCTTAGCGAGTTCCAATCGCTACTTAAGAGTGAATAACATGAGTGAAAGTAAAAAATACGCCGCAATTAGATATGGTCAATTCACTGACTCTTGGGAACTGAAGAAGTTAGGTGATTTGGCTAGTTCATTCGAATATGGATTAAATGCAGCAGCTAAAGAATTTGATGGTGTGAATAAGTATCTTCGCATAACGGATATCAACGAAAACAGTCGGGAGTTCGTTAAAGAAGGTTTAACTTCACCTGATATTGAATTGGATAAAGCAGATAATTATCTACTTTCAAAAGGCGACATTCTTTTCGCAAGAACAGGTGCTAGTGTTGGCAAAACTTATAGATACAGGGAAACTGATGGGAAAGTTTACTACGCAGGATTCTTGATCAGAGCTCATATTAACGAAGAGAATGACTCGGAATTTGTTTATCAGAATACACTTACTGACGCTTATAACAACTTCATAAAAAAAACGTCTCAACGCTCTGGGCAACCAGGTGTTAATGCTCAAGAATATGCTAGTTTTAAACTTGAAGTACCTTCAAAAGAGGAACAAGTAAAAATTGGCGAATTTTTTATTAAAATTGACGAGCTTATCACCCTTCAACAACTCAAGTATGAAAAGACAGTAAATATGAAGAAAGCTATACTTGAAAAAATGTTTCCGAAAAATGGAGAAGATAAACCAGAAATTCGTTTTAAAGAATTTACTGATGCTTGGGTGCTGTGTAAGTTATCTGATGTGAAGGATGTTAGGGATGGAACACATGATTCTCCTAAGTATGTTCCAAAAGGACATCCTTTAGTTACATCAAAAAATTTAAAAGAGTCTGGTCTTGACATGACTGAAATAACTCTAATTTCTACTGATGATTTCATTGCAATTAATAAACGTTCTAAAGTTGACATAGGTGATATTTTATTTGGAATGATAGGAACTATTGGTAACCCTGTAATCGTGGATATAGATGGTTTTGCAATAAAAAACGTAGCGCTAATCAAAAGTGGTGGAGCAGTTTCAAATATCTTTTTAATTCAACTACTGAAATCTTCAGTTTTTGATAAATACATCCGTAATGAAAATGTTGGAAACACTCAAAAATTCTTAGGATTGAGTAAAATTAGAGATTTTAAATTTCATATTCCAAGTTTTGCTGAGCAAGAAAAAATAGGGATGTTCTTCAAGCAATTAGACAGCACTATTACACTTCATAAGCGTGAGTTGGAAAAAATGAAAAATATAAAAAAAGCACTAGTTCAAAAAATGCTTGTTTAAGGGGGTATAACAGTATGATTTTTACAAAAGAAGTAGTGTTTGAAGAAGCTTTGGTCAACTTGCTACTTTCCCAAAAAGGTTGGGAAGAAGTAATTAAGCGCCCTACTGAAGAAGATTTAATCCGCAACTGGGCAGAAATACTCTTCCAAAATAATCGAGATATTGATCGTTTGAATAATGTACCATTAACTGATAGTGAAATGCGACAAATTATAGAAAAGATTACTGAGCTTCGTACACCGTTAAAACTTAATGGATTTATCAATGGAAAAATAATTTCAATTACTCGTGATAATCCTAATGATAAATTACATCTTGGAAAAGAAGTTAGTTTAAGAATATATGACCGTTTAGAAATTGCTGGTGGTCAAAGCCGTTATCAAATTGTACAACAACCGCAATTTCCTACTAAATCAAAAATATTAAATGATCGTGGTGGAGATTTAATGTTGCTGATTAATGGAATGCCTGTCATACATATTGAGTTGAAGCGTTCTGGTGTTTCTGTTAGTCAAGCATATAATCAAATTGAGAAATATGCTCATGAAGGAATTTTTACCGGATTATTCTCATTAGTTCAAGTATTTGTTGCTATGGAACCCGAAGAAGCAGTTTACTTTGCTAATCCAGGACCAGACAGGAAATTTAATTCTGATTTCTATTTCCATTGGGCTGATTTCAATAATGAACCTCTGAATGGTTGGAAAGACATTGCAGGTTCTCTTTTGTCTATCCCTATGGCACACCAATTAATTGGATTTTACACTGTTCCAGATAGTGGTGACGGAGTGCTTAAGGTCATGCGTAGTTATCAGTATTACGCATCAAATGCGATTTCTGATAAAGTAGCAGAGACAAAATGGGACGGCAAGAGCATGCTCGGTGGTTATATTTGGCACACTACTGGATCAGGTAAGACCATGACAAGTTTCAAATCTGCACAGTTAATTGCTAACTCAAAAGATGCGGATAAGGTTCTGTTCCTTATGGATAGAATTGAACTTGGTACGCAATCGCTCGAAGTGTATCGCGGATTTACCGACGACAACGAAGAAGTTCAAGCGACAGAAAACACAAGCGTACTCGTTACCAAATTAAAGAGTTCGAGTCCTGCGGATACTTTGATTGTGACGTCCATTCAAAAGATGTCGCGTATTAAAGATGATGAAGGCGGATTAAATGCTAAAGACCTGGAGGTAATGGGATCAAAACGGATTGTTTTCATTATTGATGAAGCACATCGTTCAACGTTTGGAGAAATGTTGATTGATATTAAAGAAATGTTCCCGTTCGCTATTTTCTTTGGGTTTACCGGGACACCGATTCAAGAAGAAAATCAAAAGAAAATGAATACAACTGCAACAGTTTTCGGAGACGAATTACATCGTTACAGTATCGCTGATGGGATTCGAGATAAGAATGTTCTCGGTTTTGACCCATATAAAGTATTGACTTATAAAGATCGTGACCTTCGGAAAGAAGTAGCACTCCATCAGGCAAAAGCTAAAACAGAAGAAGAAGCGATAAGAGAACCCCAAAAATCAAAAGTCTATTATAAGTATCTTAATTCTACACAGGTCCCAATGGCAGGGTATAAAGATTCATCAGGAAAATATAACAAAGGTATTGAAGATTACGTTCCAAAGTCTCAATACGAACTGGAAACTCATAGAATAACAGTTGTAAGTGACATCTTGGATAACTGGGTGACATTGAGCCACGGCAGCAAGTTTCATGCGATATTTGCGACGAGTAGCATTCCTGAAGCTATAATGTATTATCGATTATTAAAGAAAAATGAAATGGGGTTAAAAGTAACCGCGCTGTTTGATCCTAATATCGACAATATGGGTGGTGCCGAATTTAAGGAAGACGGTTTGGTTGAAATTATTGAAGATTATAATAAACTATATGATCAAGGCTTTTCTTTTGCGACGCACGCGAAGTTCAAGAAAGATATTGCTTCTCGTCTTGCACATAAGAAACCATACGTCATAATTGAACGTGAACCACATAATCAAATTGATTTATTAATTGTAGTTGATCAGATGTTGACGGGATTTGATTCGAAATGGATCAATACTTTATACATGGATAAAGTGATGAGGTATGCCAATATTATTCAGGCTTTTTCACGTACTAATCGTTTATTTGGCCCTGAGAAGCCGTTTGGTACAATCCGTTATTATCGATACCCAAGTACCATGGAAAACAATATAAAAGAAGCAGTAAAGCTATACTCAGGTGATAAGCCTATCAGGTTATTTGTTCAGAAGCTTGAAGGTAATTTAAAGAAAATGAACTACATCTTTGAAGAAATTAAAGACGTTTTCAAAAGTGGAGACGTTGAAAACTTTGAAAAGTTACCTGAAGATCTTACAGCAAGAGGAAAGTTTGCTTCGTTGTTTAAGGACTTCAATGAATATCTAGAAGCTTCTCAAATTCAAGGTTTCAAATGGAAGAAACCAGAGTATGAATTCTCTCATGGGCAAGGAAAACCAATTACATCAGTTGTGATGAAGTTTGATGAAACTGCCTATCTCATTTTAGCTTTGCGCTACAAGGAACTATTTAGCGGCGGTGGCAGTGGTGGTGGCGAAGGCGAAGTGCCGTTTGAAGTGGAAGGGTATCTTACTGAAATAGAAACGGGTGCAATTGATGCTAACTACATGAATTCTCGCTTCCAAAAATATCTCCGTTTGATTAATCAAAAAGAATCCACAAGACAATCCGTTGAAAATGCGTTAAATGATCTTCACACCACATTTTCAACATTAACACAAGAAGAACAAAAGTTTGCGAATCTATTCATGCATGATGTTCAAAGTGGAGACGTTGTCGTAGAGCCTGGTAAGACACTTAGGGATTATATCACTGAGTATCAGGCAAAGGCAGAAAATGACCAGATTCATAAATTTTCTGAATTTCTAGGTCTTAATGAAGCTGAATTACGGAGATTGATTAGTCTGAAAATCACAGAATCAAATATCAATGAATATAATCGTTTTGATAACTTAAAACAAACCGTGGATAAAAAAAAGGCTAAGTCTTTTCTTGAAAAAGTTGAAGGCAAGTCAATTAAGGCATTTCAGGTGAATATTCGTATTGATGAGTACCTACGTAAATTCTTACTAGAAGGCGGATTTAATTTAGAAATGACAGATGAAAATGTCCAGTAAATCAAAATGTACATATTAGTGTTTACATTTATTTGCAATGCATAATTCAGACTCCATATTGATTTGACAAGGAGACTTTGCGGGCTAGATTCACGAGCCAAGGAGCCAGACTTCCTACAAGAATCTGGCTGCCAAAGTAGACTTATATGCCCGCCTCTCCATGTGAAATCTTGCTCATCGAAATTTATTTTTTTGTAATTCTCTACATTGACTTCTTGCATATCGATTGTATGTTAGTTTAAACTCCTCGGTAACCGTAATCTTCGGTTGGCCAAATATTGTGCAGTTTTGTAAAGCCTCATCAATTCCTTCAAGATGCCGTTTTCTAATTCGCTCTTGTTCTACAAATGTCCCTAAGCTGTCTTTGTATTGAGTCATGTCTAATAGAAAGAGTATCGACCCTACTTTTACATAATAAGATTACCTGCGTTCTAAAAATCGAAAAATAGTTGTTCGAGAAACGCCCAACCTTTCAGCGACATCTTTAATAGGTGTGCCTCCATCAATAAGAGCTTTCATCATATCAATATCTTTCAACCCGTATTTCTCTTGACATCCGTCAAGTCGCTCCATTGCTTTTGCTGCCACGTGTACTGCCATGGAACGTTCTTGAGTAAGATTTCGTCCAAATTTAGCAAATGCAGCAAAGATGAAACATCAGTTGCCCGGTGGCATTGCTACGTTCCGTAGTGATTCTCTTGAAGACTGTGAAAACCATGCTTTGATCATTCAAGTTGTTGACGAGGCCAATCAAGTTTTGAATTTTTCTACCCAGAAGATCTATCACCATACAACTATGGAATCCTATTCTAAGTAGCGATAACCCATCTTATCGCTATTTGGGAAGTAGAGCTCGTTATAACAAGGGAATCAATGATTACTACAAGGAGAATTAGGGTGATTAATTGGTCTAGCAGTGGCAAAAGGAGAGGAACGCTCTTGATAAGGGTTTTTAACTTTATAATCTAAATAGGTTAAGTCAATGGAGAATTGAAGCAAAGGTCCAGGAACAAAAGATGAAAAGAGACAAAAGATAAGCAAGCTTTGCCAGGCTGTCGAGACTTTCTCAACAGAATGTAAAAGCTCCACGATTATAAATCGTAGAGCTTTTTGAATGGTAAGCAATAGCAATATATAGTATTACTCAAAAATCTGAAGGTTTTTCGCATTGTCCAACACATTTTCTGAATTCTCATTTTCAGTAATCCATCTTTCGACGCCCTCTAATATAGCCTCACAATATGCTTTTGGATTTAAACGAGCAGTATCTCCGAATTGAGAAAAAACACGGTTTGGGTTTGTTGAATCGAACTTCACCTTCTTTATCCCTAATGTTTCATTCTTGTATTTTGACTGCTTATAAATCTCTTGAGTCCCAACCCTTCCATTACCGTTGTGAAGAAAAGCACAACGTAAAGCATAAGCATTTACTCCAGAAAAATATTCTAACTAAATTTCTTCTATATCTTCATCGGTTAGAGTAGAAGGACTTCGAAACCAATCTAAATATTCATCCACGGTATTAGCATTTTTAAGAGTCTTTGACTGATGTACTTTCGTTTTATAAAACGTAATATGCTTATCAAACCATTTGATATAAAAATTCCTACCTTGAACTCCTTCTAATGAAACGCATATATCGGGCAATGTACAAGCAGCCATGAGCGAAAGATACCAATTTTCCGCCTCGATTCCTTTTTTTAATGCGTCACAATAGGGATCTAATACATTTCTTAATTCCATTTTATTCCCCCATAAATTAAAGATCTGTCTATTCTCATTTTAATGTATCTCTTCAACATGAAGATATACAATTTTGAAATTATCTTCCCAGTGCATTGTTAACTCATAATCTCTAAATGTTAGCCTACTAAATCACCTATTACCAGATATGTAAATAATGGTATTATTATGATAAAACGTTTGATAGGAAAAAGGAGCGCTTGGATGTATATAAAACACATGAAAATAAAAGGTTATAAAAAATTTAAGGATTTTACTATAGACTTCAAAGAACATATAAATGTGTTGATTGGGGAAAATGAAGCTGGTAAAAGCACAATTTTAGAGGCTATTGATATTGTGTTAAATCAAAAAAAATTTAATTCTTCAAGTAGTTTAGAAAAATATTTTAATATTGAAAATGTTAATCAATATAATTTGTCACCTTCTATTGATACTCTCCCTAAAATTGAAATTGAGCTATTTTTTAGTGATGAAGAAGATTTAGATTATGAGTATTTTAATGGACTCCACTCATCTTCTAAACCAGTACCTAAGAATGGCATTACTTTTACTTACAAGTTTGATGAGAATTATCGTGAAATTTTAGAGAGTATGTTTGATGATAGTTATTATGAAAAATTCATACCGACCGATTACTACATGGCAGAATGGGTTACTTTTGCTGGCAGAAAATATATTAATAAAAAGTCTCCTATTAAAAACGTCTTAATTGATAATTCAATTAGAAAAAATAACCTCTTTGATTCTTATTCAAAAAGAATTTTCAATAATAATCTAGAAGTAGCAGATAGACAAAATCTTTCATATCAGTTCAGAAAAAACATTCAAAATTTTATAGATGAAAATGAAAAACAACTAAACATAAAAGATTACAATTTTGGAATTGATGAAAACAAGACAATATTAGATAATTTACTGGATTTAAAGAGTGACGGGATCTCAATTCAAAACAAAGGGAAAGGTAAGGAAAATTTAATTAAAACTGAAATTGCATTAGAGGTTGAGAGTGATTTAATTTTGTTAGAAGAGCCAGAAAATCATTTGAGCTATATCAATACACGAAAGTTAATAAAAGACATTGGATATATGTGTAACGAAGCTCAAATCATTATTACTACTCATAATCCACTAATCGTTAGTAGATTAGATTTACGAAATACAATTTGGATTAATAAAGGAAAATGTAATTCATTAAGTAGCGTACCAGACGAAACTGCAGACTACTTTATGAAAACAGATAATATGCAATTATTAAATTTTATATTAGCTGAGAAAGTAATACTTGTAGAGGGAAATAGCGAATACATCTTGTTACCACAACTCACAAAGAACTCTTTAACTTTTACTTTAGAAGGAAAAAATATCGAAATTCTATCTGGCGGAGGCATTACTTACAAGCATTATATTGAACTCTCTAAAGTTATTAGGAATAACCTTTTAGTAATTACTGATAATGATGGGGATTTAGAAACTATTGAATCTATTCAAGAGTTAAATAAAGGTTTCGGTAACTGCGGTAATAATATTTGTATTAAATGTTCTCCTTCTATCGATGAATTTACTTTTGAAGTTTGTCTTTTTAAAAAAAATCAGTCTAACCTTAAAACTATATCGGATTTAAAGCCGGGTACAAAACCAGAATATCGTAAAGTACCATTTGATAAAAACTTAGCTTATATGCTGAAAAATAAAACGGAGGCTGCTTTAAGGATATCGGAGGAAGTTCAATATAAAGAAGTCACATTATTACCAGTTTACATTCAGGAGGGGATTGAATGGCTCATTCAACGATAATGCTTGCAGCAGCTGGTTCGGGGAAAACGTATTATATTGCAAATCATTTAAATCCGAAACACAAAAATTTAGTTATTACTTATACAAAACAGAATGTTGCTAATCTAAAAAGGGAAATAAAGATTATACATGGAGAAGTGCCAAAGAATACACAAGTTTTAACGTTTTCAAGTTTTGTATATAGATGGTTATTGAAACCCTTTGAACCCATATTAGAATTTGGAAAAAGAACAGGTATGATTACTATGGGAGTTGAGATTACTAAAGAGCCGGAACCACAAAGTATTAAGGGGAAACCAAATTATAAATATTATAAGCAAGAAGATTCTAGACATTATATATATAATCAAAAATATTATGCTTCAAGAATGACAAGCTTGGTAATATCTCAATCCAAAACGATAAAAAATATTATTATTGAACGTCTATATAAATTTTGTGATCAAATTTATTTCGATGAACTCCAAGATTTTATGGGAAAAGACTTTGATTTACTATTAATGTTGATAAAGGAAAAGAACATAAAAGTCTTTGCTGTAGGAGACTTTCACCAACATTCCGTTAGTAAATCTAATTTTACTGCAAGCAAACCATTTATGAAAGGAAAAATCTATATATCGAAAGATGAGTACAAAATACTTTTTAAAGGAAAAGTAAATATTGATGAAAGTACTTTAATAAAAAGTAGGCGTGTTCCAGAGGAAATATGTAAATTTATTTATAATAAGCTGGGAATTGATATACAGTCTTCAAGTATAGTTCAAGGGCATTATGAGTTATTAGAAACTAATTCAAAAATAATCCAGGTTTTAGAAGATACTAACATTAAAAAACTATTCTTTAGAGATAGCCGTAAGTATAGTTGTGTGCCAACAATTAATTGGGGTTATTCAAAAGGAGATACATATCAAAAAACTTGTATTATCCTCACTAAGAAATTCGAATCATTATTTGAAGAAGATTTCTCATGTGCTAATTTAACTCCTGCACAAATAAATCCACTATATGTAGCAATGACTAGAGCCACAGATGAACTTTACTTCATAAAAGAGAAAAACTTTAAAATATTCAAAGAAAAATATACCATTCTATAAAATAGATATTGTTAAATGCCCACTTTAATGTTTTACACAAAAGGATTGTTCCTAAACTATAGGGAACAATCCAGGGATTGTTATTAAACGATAGGTAAATCTCGAATAATCACAAAAATAAAATGAGTTTCTTCTATTATATATAGTTACAAGTATAATGAATCAAAATAAATAATCAGGTTACTGTTGTTCCAAGTATCGATAGATAGTTGTTCGAGAAACTCCCCATCTTTCTGCCACATCTTTGATTGGTGTACCCCCATCAATAAGAGCTTTCATCATTTCTATATCTTTCTCTCCGTATTTCTCTGGACGTCCACCCAGCCGCCCACGTGCTTTAGCCGCCACCCGTCCTGCAGCAGAACGTTCTTGAATAAGATTTCGTTCAAACTCAGCAAACGCCGCAAAGAGATGAAACATTAGTTGCCCGGTAGCGTTGCTGCGATCCATAGTCAGATTCTCTTGAAGACTGTGAAACCCAATGCTTTTATCATTCAAGTTGTTGACTAGGTCAATCAAGTCTTGCATGTTTCGACCCAGACGATCTAATCGC
>Ga0209013_10003975_pt1 | contig 13031 bp, 7 predicted proteins | sample Cruoilmetagenom2_FD_187291 | JGI IMG/M metagenome (GOLD analysis project Ga0209013, IMG submission 187291) | Oil polluted marine microbial communities from Coal Oil Point, Santa Barbara, California, USA - Sample 2 (SPAdes) (version 2) | ecosystem: Environmental > Aquatic > Marine > Oil seeps ... | reverse complement strand
ATTTTCTTTTAAATTGAAAAAGGACCGGATACTCTTAAAGTATCCGGTCCTTTTTTTTATTAATCTTATCTTACAGATCTAATTTAGGAAGTTAGACTCTTGGATTATATTGTACCAAAGGCATTTAAGATACAGTGCAGTTGCAAATTAAACAAGTATCGTAATTGCCTTCGTCTCACGTTCGATCTCATCTGCAAAGGTCTGTAAACTGGAGGTTTGAAATGCACTCAATTCACCTGCGGGGCGACCTAGCACGACCTGAGTGGCACCCTCGTTAAGGACTGCATTAATAATTTCCTCCTGTACAATGCCTTTTCGAGTGATTGTACGGACTTCCACACCTTGCTCTATAGCTCTTTCTTTGGCCATTAGCAAGAAAAACCTTCCCATTTGGTCCAATTCGTTTTCGATATTCACAACGATTGGCGCCGCAGTCTTATTTAGGAAACTGAGGTCGATGATATAGAGAAAAGCGATCTCATCGTTTTGTTCTTTTGCCAAAGCAATTGCAGCTTGCTGTGTGCGATAACTGGCTTCCCCCCCTCGTGTAGCACATAAAATCAGCCCCATTCAAACACCTCCATCCGCTAATATCGTATAAGCAAATATATTGTGGCGATGATCAATGTAAGCACTGTCACCGGGACACCGTCCCGGGCGAAGCGGGAAAACGTTAACCGAATACCTGCCTGGGAAAGCAAACCAACTGCTACTATATTGGGGGCAGAGCCAAGGTAGGTAGCATTCCCTCCAAAATCGGCACCCAAGATCAAAGCCCAATAGATAATCCTGCTTTCGGTTCCACCTGGAATATTAGCGGTTAGGTAATCAGCTACCGGGAGTGCTGCTATAGTGAAGGGGATATTCGCCACAATCCCTGAAGAGATCCCAGCCACCCAGGTGATTAACACTGCCGCCTTATCAAGACTATTCCCTGCAAGAAGGATGACCTGGGCGGCCACCCATTCTATCGCTCCGGTGGCTTCCATTCCGCCAACCACTATAAACAAGCCAATGAAGAAAAGCAGAGTGGTCCAATTCACTTCCCGGAGCATGTGGTGCATATCGGGTTTTACCCAGACGATCAAAAAGGCTGCGCCACTGAGGGCTACCACACCCACTGGCATTTGGCCAAATATATCGGCGACAAAAAATCCGATAAACGTCAACAGGGCAACAATCAGTGCCTTGCGAAGAGTTACATAATCACTGATCTGGGCATCGGAAGCCAATTGATCTGTAAGCGTCTTTGAAACTTTGCGTTTTGCGTCGCCGTAATCCTTGCGGTATTGAAACCAATTAAACACAAGAAGTGCTATCATGCAGATTATCGCAACCGGGGCCATATTGACAAGGTAATCAGTGAAACTAATACCAATATGGGATCCTACTATTGTGCTGGGTGGATCACCGATCAGAGTTGCAGCACCACCAATATTGGAAGCCAATACCTCTGGGATTACAATTACCATTGGGTTCAGACCGATTGCAGCAGCCATTTGGATAGACAAAGGAACTAGCATCAGGATGGCGGTGACATCGTTTAGAAACGCGGAAGTGATCCCGGTCAATAAAATCAGTGACACCGCGATAGCCCAGGCATTCCCTTTCGCCAATGAGTAAAGACGAAAAGCCAGCCATTTAAAAACATTAGTATCATCCAGAATGGACATTAATATCATCATTCCCATGATGAGAAAGATGACGTTCCAATCTACCACCATCATGGCATCATCAAAGGTGAGAATTCTTAAATCCGGATTATAGTGTCCCCCGATATATGTGACCAATAATACAGTTACGGCACCTAGTAATGCTGCAGTAGTCTCGTGAAGTAGATGAAATGAAATTGTGAGAAAGACGAAGATGAAGATGCCAACCGAAATAAAAACAGCAATGCCATCCATCGAACTTGGATTCACTGCGGAGACCAGAGGGGCTGAGAGAATTGTGATGGAATTAACCATTGCCAATTATCCTGATCATTTTGGAGGTTGTGTTGTTATTACTAAAACCGGTATGGGTGATTGAGTTCTGATAATTTTATTTGCAACGTTGCCAGAACGCCATCGGGGATTGCCAGTTTCACCATGGGTTCCAATTATGATCAAATCGCACGACTGATTTTGCGCTATCTCATGAATTCGCAGGGCAGGCTGACCGCGTTCGATGACGGTCTCCACTTCTATTCCCTCAGCACGGATCTTATCAGCAACTTGCTCCAAACTTTCCTTGGCGATAGACTCCAACTCCTTAAAGATTTTAGTTATCAAATTCGGGCTAGTCATTAACGATTGCCGCAAGGGAGCGATAACGCGCAGCAAAACAACAACAGCATTGTGACACTTGGCTTCTGTTACAACGATTGGTATAACTTTTTTTGCATTTTCCGAACCATCTAATGGCACAAGAATTCTTTTGAACATGATAATAATTCCTTTCTTATATAGAGAAAAGTGATTTTAGACTTAAATGGTGACCTGGTTAAAATAGTCAGACAACGAGGGTGAAGGTATATAAATTGATCAATAACAAAAAAACGGGGAAAGTGATTATTTTATTTACTACTTAATATCGTATCATGGCTTTTTGTTTTTATCTAAAGAGAATAATTAATGATAGCTCTACCATATAGTAAGAAGATCAGATTGAAAAAAGCTCCCGATGATATATTCCACCGGGAGCTTTTTTATTTCTTCGGTCACGCTTGTTGATTGGCTTACGCAGTTTCCTCTTCCAGGCTGTAATCCATCTTGGCCATTTGCTCGTACAGTGACCAGCGCTTGTTAACTTCCTTCTGGGCAGATTTCATCAGTTTCTCTGCCCGTTCCTCGTTGCTCTTCAGCAGTGAACGGTAGCGCAGCTCGTTGTAAGCGAACTCAGTTAGCGGAACACTCGGTGCCTTGGAATCCAATTGGAGCGGGTTCTTGCCCTGATCGGCCCGGTCGGGGTTGTAGCGGAACAGGGGCCACATCCCAGACTTTACTGCCAGATCCTGCTGATCCAATCCCTTGGCCATGTCAATGCCGTGTTCGATACAGGGGCTGTAAGCCAGGATCAGGGATGGGCCGTCATAGGCCTCTGCCTCACGGAAAGCTTTTAATGTCTGGGTGTCGCTGGATCCCATAGCTACTTGAGCGACGTATACATAGCCGTAGTTCATAGCCATCATTCCAAGATCCTTGCGGGGAAGACCTTTGCCGCTTTCTGCAAAGCGGGCAACTGCACCCATCGGTGTGGCTTTGGAGGACTGTCCGCCGGTGTTTGAGTACACCTGGGTGTCCAGTACCAGGACATTGACGTTGCGTCCGGAAGCCAGGACATGATCCAGACCGCCGTAGCCAATATCATAAGCCCAGCCATCGCCGCCGACGATCCAGACATCTTTTCGTGCCAGTTTGTCAGCTATGCTGAGTAAGTCTTTGGCTTTGCGGCCTTCTTGGCCTTTCATCTTCTTGCGCAAGGTATCAACTCGTTTCCGCTGTTCATCGATACCAGCTTCTGTGGTTTGATCGGCATTGAGGATATCATCAATCAGATCCTGTCCGATGACATCCTTAAATTGCGGTAGAAGTTCAGTTGCGTATTCTCTTTGTTTGTCAACGGTCAGGCGCATGCCAAGACCAAATTCAGCATTGTCTTCAAACAGTGAGTTACTCCACGTTGGGCCCCGTCCATCTTCGTTGACTTTCCAGGGAGTGGTGGGCAGGTTGCCGCCGTAAATGGAAGAACAACCAGTCGCATTGGCAATCAAGCTGCGGTCCCCGTAGAGCTGACTGAGCAGTTTCACGTATGGTGTTTCACCACAGCCAGCGCAAGCGCCAGAGAACTCAAATAGAGGCTCCAGGAACTGCGAATCTTTTGGCCGAGTGAGTTTCAGTTTAGTGCGATCCGGATTTGGAATGGCCATGAAGAAATCCCAATTCACTGATTCTGTTTCTCGCAGAGGGAGTTGTTCCGTCATTTGCAGGGCAGGATTTTCAACATCGGATTTCGGACAGGCCGCTACACACAAGGTGCAGCCGGTGCAATCTTCTGGTGCGACCTGGATGGTGTATTTCATCTCTTTGAATTCACGGCCAGTTGCATCAATTGATTTGAAAGTCTCCGGGGCATCTTTCAGCAATTCCGCATCATAAACTTTAGGACGGATCACAGCATGTGGACAAACAAAAGCACATTTGTTGCATTGGATGCAAGTGTCTGGATTCCAGGTTGGAATCTCCAACGCGATATTTCGTTTTTCATACTGAGTTGTTCCGGTTGGGAAGGTGCCATCCTCTGAGAATGCGCTTACGGGCAGGTCATTGCCCTCTCCCTTAAGGATGGTGCCGATCACGTCTTTGACAAAATCGGGGGAATCCTCCGGAACGGGAGGTCTCATTTTCATTGTGCTGTCAGCTTTAGCAGGCATTTCAACTTTGAACATATTCTCCAGAGCTTGATCCACTGCGGAGTTGTTCATGTTTACAACGTTTTCACCTTTTTTACCGTAGCTTTTCTGGATCATTACTTTGATCTCTTTGATAGCACGCTCTTTGGGAAGCACGCCGCTGATAGCGAAGAAACAGGTTTGCATCACAGTGTTAATGCGGGTACCGAGGCCAACATCTTCTGCAATATTGTAGGCATCTACGATATAAAAATCGGCTTCCTTTTCCAGAATAGCTTCCTGGAAATCTTGGGGCAGGTGTTCCCAGATCTCATCCGGTCCGTAAATGCTGTTAAGCAAGAATTTGCCGCCAGGTTTGAGGAACTTCACCATATCGATCTGTTCCAGGAAACTGAACTGATGGCAGGCCACAAAATCAGCTTGACCGACTTCGATAATATAAGGAGCTTTGATTGGATCTGGTCCAAAACGCAGGTGGGAGATGGTTTTCGCACCAGCTTTCTTGGAGTCGTATACGAAATAGCCCTGGGCGTAGTTCTCAGTCTGGGTGCCGATGATCTTGATCGAGTTTTTATTTCCACCAACGGTGCCGTCTGAACCCAATCCGTAGAATACACTGCGGATAACATCATCGCTTTCAATCAGGAAGCATGGGTCGAAGTCCAGGCTTGTGTTGGTAACGTCGTCATTAATTCCGATGGTAAAGTGATTCTTGGGTTGGTCCTTGGTCATCTCATCATAGATGCCTTTGACCATACCTGGAGTAAACTCCTTGGATGATAGACCGTAGCGTCCGCCAATCACACGGGGAGCGGTCTTGAACGGAGCAATGCCCTGGTCAATTCCTTCGGTAATTGCTGAAATTACATCTTGATATAGAGGCTCGCCAGCTCCACCAGGCTCTTTTGTACGGTCCAATGCCGCAATCACCTTTGTGGTGGATGGGAGGGCTTCCAGGAAATGCTTCACTGAGAACGGGCGGTACAAACGAACCCGGACAACACCAAGTTTCTGGTCGTCCTCTTTGTGTAGGAATTTGGCAGTTTCAGCGGCAACATCTCCGCCAGATCCGATGATCACGATCACTCGCTCAGCATCTTTCGCGCCTTCATAATCAAATAACTTGTATTCCCGGCCGGTGAGTTTCTTGAACTTATCCATGGCCGCCTGAACGATTCCAGGGGCTTTGTCATAATAAGGATTGACAGTTTCACGAGCCTGGAAGAAGACATCCGGGTTCTGGGCAGTACCGCGCAGAACAGGTTTTTCAGGATTGAGGGCTCTGCTTCGGTGAGCCATAACTGCTTCTTCTGAGAGCATTTCTGTCAAAATTTCATCTGAGAGCATTTCAACTTTATTCAGCTCGTGAGAGATCCGGAAACCTTCAAAGAAGTGAAGGAACGGGATCCGAGATTCCAGGCTGGCTGCCTGGGAAATGGCTGCAAAGTCATGGGCTTCTTGAACAGAGCCTGAACCAAGCATTCCAAAACCAGTGGCCCGGGCGGCCATAACATCGGAGTGGTCTCCGAAGATGGACAGAGCCTGGGCTGCTATAGAACGGGCTGCGATGTGGAAAACAGTCGGTGTTAATTCACCGGCGATTTTGTACATATTGGGAAGCATCAGCAGCAATCCCTGGGATGCTGTGAAAGTGGTTGTTAGGGCGCCAGCCTGCAGCGCACCGTGCACAGCTCCTGCCGCTCCGCCTTCAGCCTGCATTTCCATCACGTCGGGGATAGTGCCCCAAATGTTCTTTTTCCCTTGGGCTGACCAGGCATCCGCATGTTCGCCCATCGGAGAAGAGGGTGTGATCGGATAGATCGCGATCACTTCGTTGATCTTATGGGCAACAGCTGCTACTGCCTCGTTGCCGTCAATCATTCTGATAGTTTTAGCCATAAAAGTAACTCCGTATAATAGGATAGTAAACGTGTTTAATATGGGGTTAATATTACATGACCCGATTGACAATTATACTAGATAGTATGTTTGCTTGTGAACGTTATAACTATTACTTCTTTATCCCCTTGGATATGACATTATCCCCAAATTTGCCCTTAATATCCTTCAGGGTTTCCTGCAATTTGATATTTCTTTGATAATCTGTATCCCACAAACCCAGCTGATGGGCATCTGTGTCAAGATTATGAACCCCGACTCCTATCAACCGCACTTTCCGGCCTTCTTGCCAGACTTGATTGAGTAGTTCCTCAGCTATCTTTTGGATAACCTGATAGTCATTGGTTGTTTGGGGAAGGGTTGTTTGACGGGTTAGGGTCGTGAAATCTGACCAGCGCAGCTTGATTTGGATCGTTTTACCGCGTAATTCCTTTTTAATGAGGCGTTTAGAGACCTGATCAGCCAGTTTATTGATATATTTTATTACTTCACTCTTGCGACCCAGGTCTTCTCCGAATGTGCGCTCGTTGCTGACGGACTTTATTCCCCGCTCGGTTACGATTCCTCGTTTATCTATACCCTTCGCGCGTCGGGAGAGATCGTAACCATGTTTACCGAATTTTTCAGCTAATTCAACATCTGGATAATTTGCTAGATCCCCAATTGTACGAATATTGATCCTTTCCAGCCTTTCTCGAGTTTTGGGTCCTACCCCCGACAACATCACAACCGGGAGCGGTGCCAGAAACGATTTTTCATCTCCTGATGGAACAATAGTAATAGCGTTAGGTGGGCCTTGTCCCTTGTGGGCTTTCTTTCCTACATCGTTAGCGATTTTCGCCAGAAGCTTGTTGCTGGCAATCCCGACCGAATTGGGCAGATTGAGTTCATCCAGGATAGTTTTTTGCAGTTCAGCACCGATAGCTCTGGGAGAAGATCCAAGGTTTGTGATATCCAGGAAGGCTTCATCGATGGAGATCTGTTCGACCTGGTCTGTGTATTGAGCCAGTCGTTCCATCACCAGTTTTGAATACCGGCCGTAATCGTGATGATTTCTGGAAACGAGAATGAGATTAGGGCAAAGCTGAAGTGCTTTCGCTGCCGGCATGGCTGATCGCACGCCCATTTTTCGGGCCGGATAGGAACAAGAAGTAACCACGCCTCTTCCGCTCGGTGAGCCGCCAACAGCAAAAGCCTTCCCGCGCAACCCAGGATCCTTGATCTCTTCTACAGAACAAAAGAAAGCATCCAGGTCCAGGTGAAGGATTACGCGGGTTGTTTCCATATGTGAGTTTTATTTCTCCACTGTGTAGGGTTTGCGCAGCTGAACTGGCTTGGTTTTACCTCGTACCTGAAGGTTGATGACTTCCACAAAGACAGAAAAGCCCATAGCAAAGTAGATGTAACCTTTGGGGATATGGATCCCTAGTCCGTCTGCGATTAGTGAGAAACCGATCAGCAGCAAGAAACTGAGCGCTAGAATCTTCAGGGTAGGGCGGTCGTTGACAAAATTACTGATCGGACCAGAGGCGAAAAGCATGATCGCGACCGCAATCACAACGGCTGTGACCATGATGGCAATCTCATCGACCATACCTACCGCGGTAATGACTGAATCCAGGGAAAATACGATATCCAGCAGCATGATTTGAACGATCACACCACCCAGGGTTGCGACAACTTTTTCGGACGCATGCCCTTCTTCGCCTTCCAGGCGTTCGTGAATTTCAAATGTGCTCTTACCCAGCAGGAATAAACCTCCGATGATCAAGATCAAATCCCTGCCTGAAATAGCGTGAGAAAACACATTGAATAATGGCGTAGTAAGACGTGTTAACCAGGCGATCGAGAATAATAGTAGAATCCTGGTGACCATGGCCAACAGCAAGCCAACTTGTCGACCGGTTTTCTGCTGGTTCTCCGGGAGTTTACCAGCCAGGATGGAAATAAAGATAATGTTATCGATGCCCAACACGATCTCAAGCGCAGTAAGGGTTAAGAGGGCTATCCAGGCTTCAGGTGATGAAATCCATTCCATGATATTTATCCTTTTCTAAATCTTTTCTTAAATTATTCTTTGCGATATTGAATACGAAAACCCTAATATAAAGTTTCATACAAGTGCTTCAGCAAACACTTCAAGGGGGTGTTTGGCTGATCGTTCTGTAGTGTGCTCGATCTGTTCTCTGCAGGAAGTTCCTGAAGCGCAGATAATGGTTCTAATATCTGCATTCCGAATCTGTGGCGCTAGTCCCAGTTCCGCAATCTCCATGGATAGTTGATAATGTTCTATTTCATAGCCAAAAGCTCCTGCCATCCCGCAGCAACCAGCTTCAATTTCTTCCACAGTACTTCCTGGTATCGATCCCAGAAGTTGTAGTGTCGCCGCATTACCAAAGTTGGCTTTCTGCTGACAATGGCCGTGATAAAGGATTTTTCGCGGCTGTCCATCAAATTCTAATTGGACCCTGCCCCTATCGACTTCCTGGAGTAAAAATTCTTCTGCTAGAATGACTAAATCAGCGATCCTATCAGCCGCTGGTCCGGGGACGAGATCGCGGTATTCCTTTTTCAACATTACCATCACGCTGGGTTCACAGCCAATTATGGGAATTCCCTGCTCGGCGTATGGAGTTAATAGTCCGATATTTTTTTTGGCCAGGGATTGGGATTTATCCAGTACGCCTTTCGAATAAGCAGGCCGGCCAGAATCCACTTTTTCTTTTAAGACAATCAGGTCCAGGCCTGCTTTCTGACAGATCTCTACCAGGGCTTTTCCAATGTGGGGATAATTATATTCCAGGTAGGTGTCGTAGAAGAATACAGCCTGCTGTCCTTCAGTTTGTATATTCTGGTGTTGTTCTTTTCGATACCAACCTGTAAAGGTCTGGTTGGCAAAGGCGGGCATTTTTCGTTGTGGGTGGATACCGATTAAGGACAACATCCTGGACAGAGGGGACCTCAAAAACAAATTGACTAGAGGAGAAAAGATCTGTGCCAGTCGGCTCACACCAGCGATATTGGCAAAAAACCAGCTCCGGAATGGTATGCCATGCTCCTGATAATATCCGTGCAGGAACTCTGCCTTCAATTTGCTTATATCCACTGCGGAGGGACATTCACTCAGGCAAGCCTGGCAGGAAAGACATAAGTCCAGGGCGTGATGTAGTTCCTTGGACGTCATTCCATTGGGTCCCAGCTTGCCGGTCATGGCTGCCCGGAGTAAATTAGACCGGCCTCGGGTGCTGAACTCCTCATCGCGTGTAGCCTGGAAAGAGGGGCACATCACACCACCTTCCAGTTGGCGGCAAACGCCTGCCCCGTTGCACATTTCAACTGCCCTGTCGAATCCCAGATCGTTCTCAAAACTCAACAGAGTTTTGGCGGGTTTTTGTTCAGTGTAGTAATTCATACCATAGCGCAGTAGATCATCTTGATCCATTGCAGGGGGATCTATGATTTTGCCGGGATTCAAGCGATAGTCCGGGTCAAAAACCTCTTTGACTTCCCGGAAGGCTTTCATGAGAGTGGGACCGTAGAGCTTTTCTGTGAATTCACCCCGGGCAATTCCTTCTCCATGTTCTCCGCTGATAGTTCCGTTAAACTGCTGAACCAGGGACAGCGATTTTTCTGCTAGCTGCCGCATTTGCTTCAAGCCTTCTCTGCTCTTCAGATTTACCTGGGGGCGAATATGTAAGCAGCCAGCGCTGGCATGGGCATAAAAAGCGATCTCTCCAATACCGATTTCTTCGCCAAATTCCTTAATTCCAAGTGCATACGAAGCCAGGTTTTCAACCGGAACTGCGGCATCCTCAATGAAAGTTGTGGGTTTCGCATCACCCTTATTGCTTTGCAATATACCCAAACCGACCTTGCGCGCTTTCCAGATCTGGTCCTGTGCCCGGGGTTCTATAAGAGGAACAGTTGGACCAAAACGTTTTAGCAGGTTTTCTTTGCCGGTGATCGAGCCTTGATCATCGGCCTGATATTCAACCGCTAGAACTGCTTCGGGATCCCCCTGGATAGCTTCCAGTAGAGGGCGATAGGCAGGATTAGCCCTGGCCAGCCGGATCAACATGCGGTCTATCAATTCCACAGCGCTTGGCTGGGTTTCCAGGATCTCTGGCATCACGGATAAGGCTTCGCCCAGATCCTGAAAGTGGATCAAGTATAGTGTTTTATGAGCAGGCCGAGGAACCAGATTCAGTTTGGCGGCAGTGATGATTCCCAGTGTGCCTTCAGATCCGACCAACAATGTGGCAGGATTAATGGCTTTCTGTCTTGCCAGAATATTCAGGTTATATCCAGCGACGTTGCGGAATGTTTTAGGGTAGTTATTCCTGATCTCTTCCTGATAATGTTCCAGGATTTTTGGGATTTTGCGGTAAATGGAACTTTCCAGGGTGTTCTTTTGAAGAACTCCTGAAAGGGTTTCATTATCGTGTGCTTTCAACACGGCACTGCTTCCATCAGCTAGGATAGTTTCAGCTTCCACGAGGTGGTCATGGGACATGCCGTATAGGATGGAATGGGCGCCAGTAGCATTATTCCCCAGCACTCCCCCAATCGTAGCCCGGTCTGCGCTGGCAGGATCAGGACCAAACATCAGATGATGAGCTGCCAACGAACGGTTAAGTGATCCCAGAATAACCCCGGGCTGGGCAGTTACGGTTTTTTCCTCCAAGTTAAGATCCAGGACCTGATCCATATAACGGGAGAAATCCAGTATGAGAGCTTCTCCGATCGCCTGTCCGGCCAGGCTGGTGCCGCCTCCCCGTGGTAGAATCGGAACCCCGTGTTTTTGGGCAATTTCTACCACCGCAGATACCTCACTGCTTTCCCGGGGCCAGATAACACCCAGGGGCTTGACCTGGTATATGCTGGAATCTGTGCTGTATAAAAGGCGGGTGATCTGATCTGTTTTATAGACCAATCCAGACTTTTTCAGATCCAGATGCAGATCTTTGGAAAGACCCTCAATCGGGGCTGATTTTTGCATGTGGGTAGTATACCAAAGAAAGAGTTGGGAGCACTCAACACCCTCCCTTCTTTAATCTCTGGGGGAAAATCAACCAGACAAAGAGTGCTATAATTTTTAGGGATTAGAATTGTCGGAAATTTAGGAGGTTGCATGCCTGACCAACAGGAAATGGATGATCTCCATAGAACAATCAAGGGTTGGGAAGAAGGAACCCTGCAGTCCAGCCTTGATCGATTTCCTGAACGCCGCAGCGAGTTTATCACAACATCATCGGAATTGATCAATCGCCTGTATACCCCCGTTGATCTGGAGGACAGGGATTACGAAGAATCGATCGGTTATCCCGGTCAATATCCCTTCACGCGCGGCGTCCACCCAACGATGTACCGCTCCCGGCAGTGGACTATGCGGATGTTTGCGGGTTTCGGGGCAGCAGAGGAAACCAATCAGAGATTTAAATACCTGTTAGAACAGGGGCAAACTGGTCTATCGGTTGCTTTTGACATGCCCACATTAATGGGATTTGATTCTGACGCGCCTGAAGCCGAGGGAGAATTTGGCCGCTGCGGTGTTGCAATTTCAACATTGGAGGATATGGAGATCCTGCTGGATGGCCTACCCCTGGATAAGATCTCAACCAGCATGACTATCAACTCTCCAGCGGCTGTGGTCTGGGCCATGTATATCGCCGCGGCTGAAAAGAAAGGTACATCTAAAGAGCAGCTGCGGGGAACCCTTCAAAATGACATACTAAAAGAATATATCGCTCAGAAGGAATATATCTTTCCGCCGGAACCATCGATGCGGTTGGTGACTGATACGATTGAATTTGGCACTGAAGAGGTCCCGCTTTGGAATACGATCAGTATTTCTGGATACCATATCCGGGAGGCTGGTGCGACCGCAGTCCAGGAGTTGGCTTTTACCCTGGCAGACGGGTTGGAATATGTGCGTTGGGCCATAGAGAGAGGATTGGCGGTCGATGATTTTGCTCCCCGTCTGTCATTTTTCTTTAATGCTCATAATGATTTCTTTGAAGAAATTGCCAAATACAGAGCAGCCCGGCGGATCTGGGCCCGGGAGATGAAAGAGACATTTAGAGCACAGAACCCCCGTTCTTGGTTGATGCGTTTCCATTCCCAGACAGCTGGAGTTTCATTATCAGCTCAACAACCAGAGATCAATATTGTTCGGGTAGCCATTCAAGCCCTGGCAGCTGTGCTGGGTGGTACGCAATCGCTGCATACCAACAGCATGGATGAAGCATTAGCTCTGCCTTCTGAACACGCGGCTACCATTGCCTTGCGTACCCAGCAGATCATCGCTGAAGAATCCGGGGTTATAAATAGTGTTGATCCTCTGGGTGGGTCTTATTTCCTGGAAGCATTAACTGACAAAATGGAAAGCCAGGCTTACGAATATTTTGATAGAATAGAGAAGCTGGGTGGTGTGCTGCCAGCCATTGAGCGTGGTTTTTTCCAAGGCGAGATATCAGATTCTGCCTACCGTTATCAACGGGAAATTGACCAGCAGATCAGAAAAGTGATCGGTGTAAATGCCCACAAGGATCAAAAAGAACCAGCGATCCCGATCTTGAAAATAGATCCGGAAGGATATAAAAAACAGGTTGGACGTATTCAACAATTGAAAAAAGATAGGGACCAGGGCCGGGTAGGGCAAACGCTTGATCGACTGCGGGTTGCCTGCCAGGGAACTGAGAATACTATGCCCTATATTTTGGAAGCGGTCCATGCCTAT
>Ga0209013_10003974_pt1 | contig 13032 bp, 8 predicted proteins | sample Cruoilmetagenom2_FD_187291 | JGI IMG/M metagenome (GOLD analysis project Ga0209013, IMG submission 187291) | Oil polluted marine microbial communities from Coal Oil Point, Santa Barbara, California, USA - Sample 2 (SPAdes) (version 2) | ecosystem: Environmental > Aquatic > Marine > Oil seeps ... | reverse complement strand
CACCTCCCTCATGGCCTCGATTCTCTTCCTCGGCGGCGTCCAGCTTCTAATGATCGGAATTATGGGTGAGTACCTTGCAAGGATCTTCGACGAGGTCAAACGGCGCCCGCTGTATCTGGTTGGTGATCGCACCGATGGTGATGAGGCCGTTGTCCCGCCGGTACGGCCGGTGGCATAATTCGACCAGAATTGTCGTTACATTCTCTGGAAGTCATCGGGAAGCGCACTGGAGGTGCGATGGATAGCTATTTCAAGCCGGAGCATCTGGCAGATGCTTGAGCACGTAACCAAGGCCTCCATGTAGGCATAGTGCGAGTCTGAAGGAGCTGCACTCAGTGACCGAAGCCCACTCCCTGCCTCTGATCCGCGACGAGATTCAGCGTCCGGATGCCGGACCCCGCCCGACCACGACGTTGCGGTCGCGACGTTCTCCGTTGGCGGAACCGCGACGTCAGATCGAGAGTCTGGATAACGTGTCGCTCGCTCATCTTCCCTCTGGAGGAAACTTTGAGATTGCATTGGGAAGCGGCGGGCCCGGGGCCTTCACCGCGGCTCACATCGAGATCTTTCAGATAAACCTTGGCAAGCTCTGCAATATGACCTGCCGCCACTGTCACGTCGACGCAGGCCCTGACCGCTGGCGTGAGGTCATGGATCGAGAAACCGTGGACGCCTGCATCGCCGCCCTTGATCGCTCCGATGCCCATACCGTAGACCTCACGGGTGGCGCCCCCGAGCTCAATCCGAATTTTCGATATCTCGTTGATCAGTGTGTTGCTCGGGGAAAACATGTTATCGACCGCTGCAACCTGACCGTCCTTCTGCTGCAACGCTACTCGGATCTGCCCGAGTTCTTTGCGGAACGCGAGGTCGAGGTGGTGTGCTCGCTACCGCACTTTCGACGACGCAACACGGATGCTCAAAGAGGAGACGGCGCCTTTGAAAAATCGATCAGGGCGCTCGAGCTACTCAACGCTGCTGGCTACGGATCGGGTGATCCTCGACGGATTTTGACCCTGATGGTGAATCCCGTCGGAGGGCTGCTGACGGGAGACCAGTGTTCCATGGAACGGGAATGGAAACGCGGGCTCGATCGCAATCACGGGGTCTCTTTCGACCGCCTGATTGCGCTCAACAACATGCCGATCGCACGTTTTCTCGAGTGGTTGGAGGCGAGCGACAACCTCGAAGGCTATATGGAGCTCCTGGTCAACGCCTTCAATCCCACAACGGTTCAGGGTCTGATGTGCCGCAATACCCTGTCCGTATCGTGGGACGGGCGGGTATACGACTGCGATTTCAACCAGATGCTCGAGCTCGAAAGCAGAGGATTGGATGATCAGCCGATGCGGATCAATGAATTTGATCCCACACTCGTGACGGGACGCAAGATTGTGACCGGCCGACACTGTTTTGGTTGCACTGCGGGGGCCGGCTCTTCGTGCGGCGGCGCCATCCACGGCACGTCTGAGTAGAAATTAGTCCTCCCAGATCTTGACCCACCTGACGGTGGTGATTGGGATTTCATCCGTGAAACTGACGATACCGCCCCCAACATCGTCGTCGATGTCGAGGACCAGGCTGGAGGAGCGGACCTCTGAGATTCGACCCACGAGAACCGCGCCGTTCTCGAGCTTGACTTCTACCTGCTTGCCGATTGCGGCTCGGAGAGCCTGGGTCTCCTCGGGTTCGACAATTCGATACTGTTCCATCTCGGCGTATCGGTTTTCGGCCGCATCAATTTTTCGGGCGTCGAGGCTGAAACGCGTTGCGATCGACCGTGCCTGAGTGAGATTCTGAGTTGCCGCTTCCCACTTCCTGTCGGCTGCGGCGGCACTTGCCTGCCCTAAGAATAGATCGACGATTCGTTCCGCCACCTCGAGTACCGAATTGTCGTTACGGTCGATCAAGCTGGCCATCGACAGGTACTTCACCGTTTCATCGACTTCACCCTCGGAGAGCGCAAGACGAGCCTGGGCCATTGCGTCCGCGAACCGTTCACGAGGGCTGGCCGGAGCATTCGAGTCACGTGGCAGCGGCGTTGGTCGAGGCTCCGGGGTAGGACTGGGGAAAGCGGTCGGTTTCGCCGCGACTGGTTTCGGTTCGGCCTTCGCTTGGAACGGTCCCACTCTGAATATGACGGCCGCCGCGACCGCTACCGCGATCAGGAGGACAAAAAGCCCACCGAGAATCGGTTTCGGTACTCCTTCGCCTGAAGGCTCAGCTTCGCCTTCGACGTGAGCGAGATTCCTCTCTCCTGCCTCCCGAGAGGTCGGGGTTGGGGCTGCGGAGCTGTTTTGCGATGGACCCACGCCAGGGCCGGACCCAGCGGGTGAGGCGGGCGTCGATTCAAAATCCTGGAGCGCTCGTTCGACATGGGCGATTTCTTTGCCAACTCCCATGAAACCAACGCTCTCGAAGAGATGTGCGACCGGAAAAAGCTCTCGGGCCATCGCACGGTAGGCGAGGGGTTCTCCGGAGGGTTCTTCACCGGCTTCGAGCCGGGCTATGATCGACGTCAAGCGATCCTTCATGAGAGGAAACTCTTCGTTGCGCGTGCCCATCGAGTCGCATTTGCGCTCAATTTCCTTGAGCCGTGCGATCACCGGCCGAAGTTCTACGTCCTTGGGGTTTCCCGGTTCGTTTGTCACCAGGCGATCTTATCGCAGTCAGTGTTGAGTTTTGAGTTGTGAGTTTTGAGTTTTTCCATCCCGCTCAAATCAAACAGTGACCGGTGGGAATTCAAAACTCAAACCTGAAAACTCAAAACTGGGCCGCCATTTTTCCCGTCCCGAGTAAAGTGAACGTGTGAGGAGCAGAGTTTCGATCCTGGTTTGCCTGGCATTGGCGGCCCTCGGGCTGCTCGCCTGCGGCGCCCCGGAACGCCGCAGGGGCGATGTCGGGGAGATCCGTGCGGCCGGACAACTGCGGGTAGCGGTGCGGCCCGGCTTCCGCACCGCACCCTCGAATGGCGATGGTCGGGCCGACGAAGTTGTTCTCCTTGGACAATTGGCCTCTCGCCTCGGCGTCACGGTTCAATGGATCGAAGCTGAACGGCACGATCAGGTGCTGTCGATGGTTCGTTATGGACTGGCCGACATCGGAGTGAATAGGTTCTCGCCGGCTTCGCTACTCGAAGACGGGATTCGCGGGACGGTAGCTATTGATTGGGTGGAAGACCTTTTGGTTTCCGGCCGCGAATCAGGGCTCGACTCGTTCGAAAAGGTGCGCGGTGCGACCGTTCATCTCCATAGATCGGCGGTCACCGCAAGGCTCGGTTCCTTTCTATTGGAAGAAGAGCTGGTCATCGAGGAGGTTCCGGAAGAAGTCCCGATAGAGGAGATGCTTCGGAGGGTAAGGACCGGAAGATATGATCTGACGATTGTCGACTCTGGAATTGCGGAAAAGGAACAAGCTTCCAGACGAATGGTCACCATTGGGCCGGTCGCCGAACGTCGTGCCCTCGTGTGGGCAGTTCGGGATGAGAGCTCGCAGCTTCGGTTGGCCGTTGATAGGTTTTTCTTTGCCGAGCGCGTCCTGTCGGGGGCGTCGGGTTTGCCGTCCTGTCGGGACTTGAAACAGATACGGCAGACCGGTGCGTTGCGACTCATAACACGGAATTCCGCCACTACCTGCACTGTTGAACGGGGCGGCATCGAGGGCTTTGAATACGACCTTGCAGTGAGTTTTGCCCGCAGTCTGAAGGTCCGCCTCGAGCTGTCGATCCCGCCCCCGGACGTCGATCCGTTGCAGTGGCTGGAACTCGGATACGGTGATTTTACCGCGCTCCACGAGCCGCTGTCGCCAGAAGACGCGGGACAGTTCCTCGCCAGTGTGCCCTACAGGCGGGTTGATCTTGTCAGCGTGGTCTCTGCGCGGGCTGTGCTGCCATCTGCAGTGGAGGACCTGGCCGGCAGGACGATTGCGGCGTCACGGCCGGTGGCCGACATGTGTCGTCTGCTTCCTCTAGCGGCGCCGGTTCGTGTTTTGAACGAACGAAACGGGGCGGACGCCTTCAACGCCATACTCGAGGTTGCTCGAGGCAACGCGCCAGTGGCGGTCGTTGACGAAGATGCGGCGAGATTAGGCGTTGCTGACCGGGCCGATCTTCAGATGGGGCCGGTTGTTCTTCCGCAAGCGGAACTCGTGTGGATAGCCAATGTCTCTGCCCCGAATCTCCATCGCGCGCTGAATCGTTGGTTGCGCGAGGCAAGATCGTCGGGCCTTGTGAGACAGCTCGTACTGAGCCAGTTCGGTTCTTGGAAGCCTCATAGGAAGCGCACTCTCTTACCCATTCCGGAGGGCGCGCTGAGCCCGTACGACGAGCTTTTACAATGGGTCGGTCGGCGGTATGGCATTGACTGGAGACTGCTGGCGTCGCTGATGTTTGAGGAATCACGTTTCGACCCTGATGCTGTGGGGCCGGGAGGCTCGGCCGGGCTCTTTCAATTTATGCCGTTCACCTGGCAGGAGCTGGGTGTCGAGGATCCGCACGACCCCTACGAGGCCGCGGAGTCGGGGGGCAGGTATCTGCGGCAATTGATGGATCAGTTCGAGGGATTAGAGCTTCCTGACCAGGTGGCGATGGCCATCGCCTCGTACAATGTCGGGCCCCGACACGTTTTCGACGCGAGAAAACTGGCGCGCGACATGGGTTTCGACTCGGATCGATGGAGGGGAGCCGTTGAGACCGCAATGGTTCTCCTCGACGATCCGGAACTCGCACGACAATATCCCGCTGGAGTGTGTCGGTGTCGCCGTGCGGCAAACTACGTACGCCGTATTCTCCGTCGCTATGCGGCGTATGTGGAGCAGTTTCCTCCCGCATAAAAGAGTTTTGAGTGTTGAGTTACGAGTTTTGAGTTATCCATCGACCGCCCGAAGAGAGCGGGGTGGAGGGTCGGGAACTCAAAACTCTCTGAGCGAGGGTGGGTGGGAATTCCGAATTCCGAATTCCTAATTCTGAATTCGTCAAATATTGTTCGCCTGGAACATATCTCTGAGCGAAAGCAACGTCTTTGCGAAATTGGTCTCCTTGAGGAACTCTTGCAGCTCCTTGCGATCGGCACCTGCCCGCACCATTTTGTCGACCTTTGCGGTGACCTCGTAGAAGACTGAAAGCGGTTGCAGGCCAAGGCGGGAGAAATTCAGCTCGTACCAGTCGCTGGCGGTCACCTTGTCCCAAACCATCGGTGCCGGGGTGATTTCGCTGGACCACACCCCTTCCGCGATACCAGTGACCTCACGATAGAGCTCACGGAGCACGGCCACGTGGTCGTTGGAGGAGAGGGCTTCGTCGAGTTTCTCTGGTCCGATGGCCTTCGAGATCTCGTCGACCGGGCCCTTTGTTTGGGAAGGCGGCGGGGCGTCAGTCTCTTCGGCTTCTGCTGCTTCGTCGGGGGATTCGTTTGAAGGGATGTCGTCTTCGACGTTTGATGTGGACGCCGCACCTTCCGAATCGCTGCTCTCCTTCGAGATGGCCTTCGCGCCCGTGGTTGTGGTCGCATCGTCGACGTCCGTCTGCACCGCTCGTTGCGGAGGGCTCGAAGCCGCCGGTGGTGGGACCTCTTCAGCGGGTTCGGGTTCGGGAGGGGTGACTGGTTCGATCTTGGGCTGGCTGATCACTTCGCGTTCGGGCGTTGTAACGTCAACATCATCCGACCCTTCGTCGGCCTCCTGTACGGCCTTTCTGAATCTGAGGTGAAAGGTGCCGAGGAAGGAAAGTTCGGTTTCGCTGATCGGGCGAGCGCGCCCGAGCTTGGCGCGCATCACATCGAGCTCCAGAAAACGGGCGTTGAGAAGAGCTGTGCTCGGCGCGAGACTCGTGAAGGATGAGAAAGCCTCCGGGCTATGTTCAAGAATCTCGAGCAGATCGGCAAACACCGCGTAGTCCATGATCTGTTGGTATTGGCCTTCGTACCAATCGATGGACTTTTCTCTCTCTTTGGCAGCAATAAGTCGTTTGAAGACATCATCCGGCAGCCCTTTGCGATACCACTCCTCGCCGTGAATCTGCTCCAGGCGCTGCCGAACGGTCAGCCGCAACTCACCGAGAATCTCGGAGACGATGCGATACGCATCAATATTCTGTTCCAGCCAGTCCATATCAGACGAACTCCCGACATCGACACGAGGTCGAAGAACTCGAGATTATCACGGTGTCAGGTGGTTGGATACCCCGCGAAGATCGGTCGACTATTCAATGTTGGAGGGATAGAAGTCTCCCTCAGTGCTTTCCGTTGAGCACCAACCACCCGGTGGACTCGACCCTCAATTGTTCTCGAGTGCGTAGGCGAATTCGGGATACTCCGAGCTGTCTTCGAGAAGGAAAATGTGACAGGTTTCGCAGTCCATCGGGATCGTGTACTCACCGTCGGCAGTGGCCATCTCGTCATCGTGGCACCGCATGCACCCTGGGAAGTCGTCGTGGCCGATGTGGTTCGGGTGGGTTTCCCAGTTGGTGTCCATGGCAGGAAAGACCGTTTTTCCGTAAGCCTGTGCGGCAAGGTTGGCTCCCTTGGCAACGAGTTCCGCATTCTCGGCTACGATATCCGGGTATTCCGTGTTGTAAAAATCGGTGAGCGCGAAACTTACAGCAGCCATCCCTGCGGCGTGGCTCTCGTACTCGCCCTCGATCGCGTTGACAGCCTGCCTCTTGAAGTAGGGGAGCGCTCGCAGCTCGGAGTGGGTATCAATGACCCAATCAACAGCCTTGGTCGGGACGAAAAATGTATGGGTCGGACGGTTGTGGCAATCGACGCAGTCCATGATCCTCGCCTCGGCGTCGATTTCTGGGGCCGGAAGCTCCTCGCCGTCCCGGGTGTAGGTGCGGATCGAGCCGTCCGGAGTCGTGAGCTCAACCCAGGCGATTTCCTCACGCCGCTCGTCCGAAGCGATATAGCGGATTTTGTTGTCGGAGTAAATGTGCCACCAGTGAATCCCGCCAGCGCGCCCGATATCAAGACTGCCACCACCTGTGCGGAGGAGCATCGCGGTGTAGGAAGGGCTGTTGGTCTCGTCGGTTTTGTAGCGCGAGAAGATTCGTAGTTTGTCGCCATGGTGCTTGTTGGGCCAGTGGCATTGCTCGCAGGTCTCACGGGCCGGACGCAGGGTGTGGATGGGGGAGCCAATCGGTCGGGTATACGTATTGACCGCGGTGCGCCAGACCTGTCGGAGGCCGTCGAGTTTTGATTTGACGAACCAGGAGGCGCCGGGGCCGATGTGGCAATCAACGCAGGCGACGCGGGAGTGCGGCGAATCTTGATAGGCCGTAAACTCGGGCTGCATGACTGTGTGGCACGTCTCGCCGCAGAACTCGACGGTTTCCATCTCTTCGACCGCGAAGAAGGACGCGGCACCGAGGATCACTGCGTTCAGCGCGGTCAAGACGATGACGATGGTCCAGACACGCCGCATGTGGGGGTCGTTGAAATCGAGTTTCGGATAGGCGGTGAGCTCGGCTTCGCTGGCGCCTTCCTTCATGAGCTTCCGGCGTCGCCTCCACATCCCGATCGGAATTTCGATCAAGCCAAGGACGAAGATGACCGGCAAGATAACGTAGGCGAAGAGCCCGATATAGGGGTTATCAAGTCCGCCCCAGAGCTGCGCAATCAGAAAGATGATGATCAAGAGTCCCGAGAGCGTGGTGACCGCGACACCAGCGATGGTGATCGCGTTGTTGGCATAGTTAAAAAGGCGACCGAAGAACTTCAGGCGGTCATCGGTGCTCGCAGTCATGCTTTCCCCCAGAGTGATTGGCGCAGAATTTGAGAGTTCGTGAGGCCGATTGTGTCGCCTCCAGAACGGCGGTGATCCTATCACTCTAGTAGGAATTGCACAACTCCTCAAATGAGACACGTTAGCATCGATTTATGGGACATCGTTGTTGATCTGTTCAATGATAAAACGCTGTTGGCGAGCAACCTACAGAAGATATGAATGCGAGTTATTACTGAGTGCAAGTCTCAATTCCAACTCGATTTCTGAGCTTGAATATTTCGTTACACAGCGATACATTGCATGCATCACCGGGTTCCGTCGGCCCGGATCTGGAGGAGTGGATGCATCTGGTCGGCGATGAGAGAGGTGGACGCGCTCGATTGTGGCGGTTTGGTGTCGTTACTGCCGCCTTGTTGCTCGCAGTTCAAATCTCGCCGGCGTCGGCACAGGAGAACGAAGACTGTTTGATGTGCCACGAAGACCCGGATCTGGTAGGTCAGCAGGGTGACTTCGAAGTCTCGGTTTTTGTCGATCCTGAGGCCTTCGCGGCGTCTGTTCATGCCGATTTTGGTTGTATCGATTGCCACGGAGATCTCGACGGAGCGGAGCTGCCGCACGAAGACGATCTCGAGGCCGTGGACTGCACCATGTGCCACGACGACGTCGGTGAGGAATTTGAAAGCGGGCCGCACGGTGCGTGGGCCAAGGATCCGATGTCACCGTCCGCAGGCTGCATTAACTGCCACGGAACTCACGACGTACTGGCGGCCGCGGATCCGGCCTCAATGGTTAGTGCCTCGCACTCGAACGAGCTCTGCGGGCGGTGTCATGCCCGGGAGCTCAAGGAGGTGGCGAAAAGTCCGCACGCACGTCAGGCTGATAACGGTCCGGCGGCAAGCTGTGTGAGTTGTCACACAGGGCACCGGATGGCGCCGCCGCAGGGTGAGCAGGAAGAGGTCGCGATCTGCGGAACCTGTCACGATCAACAGGCCGCCGAACACGGTCGGAGCCTTCACGGGAGGGCGGCGGCCAGGGGTGACGCATTGGCGCCGAGCTGCGTGACCTGTCATGAGCACCACGCGATCCTGGCACGCACAAACCCCGCCTCGCCGACATCCACCATGAACGTTCCTCTTCTCTGTGGGCGCTGTCACCACGAGGGCACCGCGGTGTCGCTCACCCATGACATCCCTCAAGACCGGATCCTCGAGAACTACTCGCTCAGTATCCATGGCGTCGGTTTGTTTAAAAAGGGCTTGTCGGTCACCGCGGTCTGCACCTCGTGCCACACCTCGCACGACATCCTCGAGCACACCGATCCGGGGTCGAGCATTCACCGCGACAACGTCGCCGCCACCTGCACTGTCTGCCACTCGCGGATCGAGGAGGTGCACGTCAAGGTCGTGGAGGGGCGTCTGTGGGAAGAGCAGCCACACCAAATCCCGTCCTGCGTCGAGTGCCACCAGCCGCACAAAATCCGCCGCGAACCGCTGACCGCTCTTGGGGCGGCAAACCGCAACTGCATGCGCTGCCACTTCGATCCCGAGCTGTCCATGGAGCGGACCGGCGCCTCGGTCTCACTGTTCGTCGATGAGACGACCTACAAGATCAGCTCGCACGCCGGCGTGGCGTGCGCCCAGTGCCACACCCAGGTGTCGCCGTCGCACGAGCGGGCCTGCGATACGATCACCCAGCCCGTAGACTGCAGCATCTGCCACGCGGGGGTGGTGCAAAACTACAATCTCAGCACCCACGGGGCCCTCGTCGCGGCCGGCGACGCCGACGCGCCCACCTGTCTCGATTGTCACGATAAGCACGCCACCGAGGACAATGCGCTGCCGTCCTCGCCGACCTATCCCCGAAATGTCCCGGAGCTGTGCGCCAAGTGCCACCGCCAGGGAGAAGTGGCGGCGAGGCGAATCGAGTCAGAGATCCCCGACATCGTTGGCAGCTACGAGATGAGCATCCACGGCAAAGGGCTGATCGAGGCCGGTCTGGTGGTCTCCGCAACCTGCACAAACTGCCACACCGCGCACAGCGAGCTTCCCGCGGACGATCCCGACTCATCGGTCAACAGCGGCAACATATCGGCCACCTGCGGCACATGCCACCACGGCATCGAGGAGACGTTCAGGACCAGCATCCATTGGCCGGGCAACAGCGATACCGAACGCGAGCAGCCGACCTGTGAAAGCTGCCACACCTCCCACACCATCTCGCGGACCGATGCGACCGGCTTCCGCCTGGCGATGATGAACCAGTGCGGGCGCTGCCACGAGGACGAGGCGGAGACCTTCTTTGACACCTACCACGGTAAGGTCTCGCGGTTGGGTTCCGAGGGCGCGGCGAAGTGTTACGACTGCCACGGCACCCACAACATCCTGCCCCCGATCGATCCCAACTCCACTTTGAGCCGCGATAATGTCGTGGACACCTGTGCCACCTGTCACCCGGGGGCACACCGCAAGTTTGCCGGCTACCTCACCCACGCCACCCACCACGATCCCGACAAGTATCCCTTCCTCTTCTACTCCTTCTGGTTCATGACCGCGCTGCTGGCGGGCACGATGACTTTCGCCATCCTCCACACCCTGGCCTGGTTGTGGCGGCTTTTGCGCACTCGCGATAAATGGGTGATGCACAAGAAGGCACCACAGGAACGGCTCTACGAGAGGTTTTCCCGCACCCACCGGCTGATGCACCTGACGATGCTGTTGTCGTTCTTTACGCTCGCCCTGACCGGGATGTCGCTGAAGTTCTCGTACATGGGTTGGGCGGTCGTGCTGTCGCGATTGCTCGGCGGTTTCGACACCATGGGAACTCTCCACCGCATCGCCGCCGTGGTCCTGCTGGCGCTCTTCGCCTTCCACCTGCGGCAGGTCTGGAAGGGTCACGCGGAGTCCGGCAAGTCCTGGTTCGCCTATATCTTCGGCGAGAGCTCGCTGATGTTCAACCTGACCGACATCCGCCAGGTCTGGGAATCGATCAAGTGGTTCTTCGGTCGCGGCCCGCGGCCCCACTACGGCCGCTTCACCTACTGGGAGAAGTTCGACTACTTCGCGGTCTTCTGGGGCGTCTTCGTGATCGGCTCCACCGGCCTGCTGCTGTGGTTCCCGGTCTTCTTCACCCGCTTGCTGCCGGGTTGGGCGGTCAACGTGGCGACGATTATTCACTCCGACGAGGCCCTGCTCGCGGTGGCGTTCATCTTCACCATCCACTTCTTCAACACCCACTTCCGACCCGACAAGTTCCCGATGGATCCAGTGATCTTCACCGGCCGCGTGCCGTTGGAGGAGCTCAAGCACGACAAGCCCGCCGAGTACGAGGAACTGATGGCGAGCGGCAGCATCGCCGAGATCGATGCCAAGCTATTGGACGCCTATCCGCGGCGGCTCGAGAAGGCGTTCAAGACCTTCGGCTTCATCGCCCTCGGGATCGGGCTGACCCTGATTGGTCTCATCGTCTATGCGATGCTCTTTGGGTACCGATGACAGACCGATTCTCTTAGAATAGAAAAGGCCCCCTCGCGAGAGGGGGCCTTGTTATTTATGTTTTTTCGAGTCAGCCGTTGCTGTTGAGGAGTCCTTGAATACTCTTGACGAGGTCGTCCTCGGTGAATGGCTTGTCAAGATAGGCGTTCGCGTTCAGGTGCCGATCACGAAGGATGAGCCGGAGTTCGGGCCTGCCACTGACAATGCAGATTTTGAGAGCGCTGAGATCTTCGTCGTGCTTCAACTCGCCGAGAAGCTCCATGACATCCATCCCGGGCATATTGATGTCGAGCGTCATGGCCTGTGGGGTCTCTGCTCGCGCCATCGCCAGGGCCTCGGTGCCGTTGTGGGCCACGATGACCTCTGCGCCGTTGTCCTCGAGCACTGTTTTGATGAAGTTGAGCTGATCCGGTTCGTCTTCGGCTACCAGAATCTTGTGTCCGTTCAGCGCCATTTCTCTTCCCTCTTTCTCCATCGCTCAGCGTCCTTTGGTTTTGGCGGGATACCTCAATCGCGATGTGGTCATAACCTACCATAGGGATGATTCTGCGACAAGTGATGCCAGTGGAGGAGTAACATCTACGAAGGGGTTTCAAATTCCCCGGCGGCGGTTCGGTTCAAGAGTCGACTTGGAATCAAACCTCCTCATTTTCATCTGTCAGCGACCGTACGAGCCCTGCGTACCGCCGCTCGACCTTGAATCCCAGACGGTAGAAGAACTGCGGCCGGAAAAAACCCGTGGTCAGCGACCGGTAGCCCGCGGTGAGGAGACGGTTGCGGAGCTCGCCGATCAGGGTGCGTGCGATCCCGCGTCCGCTGAAACCGTCGGCGACGACGACCTTGTCCAGGTGTGCCGTGTGGTCCTCGGGCTGTTCCTCGTAGAAGAGACCTCCGAGGAGGTTGCCTCGGTCGTTGATAGCGACCAGGAAGCGGTGCTCGGGCCGGAACTGAACCTGAAGCTTGGCAGTCAGAAACAGGCGGTGGAGCCTGCCAACCTCTTTGGCACTCAGGGCGTGGCGGATCTGGTATGGGCGGCCCTCCGAGTCCTCGTAGGTCACTACCATTTCGCTCTGATGGGTGCCACCGGCTGCGGCATCGACAAAGGCCGTCGGGTCCTCAGGCTTGAGGTATGGGTAGGAGAGTCGGGCCAGGAAGTAGTCCTCATCGAGCTCCAGCGAGAGGTGGGCGCGAAGATCGGCGACCGCCGAGCTGAGCTCGTCCCGCTCGAGATCACCACTGCGCAGATCTTCAATCAGGTCTTCGAGGCCCTCGGTGAGGACTTCAGAGGCGTCTCTGAACACGGTCTCGCGGAAGAACCGCGCGCGCGACTCGGGGTACGTTCCGCGCAGCGAACCGAGACCGTAGGTCATGAAGATCTCTTGCAGAGTGTGGGCGCGAGCGCTGAGGGTGGCGTCCGGGTTCAAGCGGTCCCAGCGGCGGTAGCGTTTGGCGGCGAAAAAGAGACGTCGAGGAAGGAACCCGCGGCGGCTGACCGAATCCAGGAACGATGCGAGGCTCGCAGCCATCTCCCGGTCCTCGGTTGTGGCCGTTTCCAGCACCACACGCAGGAGTGCGGCCCCCTCCTTTTCGCCGATGATCTCGAGGACCGCAGAGAATAGAATGTCCCACCTTGCGAACCCGATCAGCTCTGGATGGGCCTCTTCGATCGGCGTGATGAAGAAACGGTGGAAGCTGCGGAGCATCGTCGGCAGGGAGTCGAAAGGCGCGCGGGACGAGATGGAGACCAGGCGGGCGCCTGAAAGGTAATCGTGCAGGGGCACGATCACATTTGCGGGCGAAGGGTCCGCCACCACCAGCCGAC
>Ga0209013_10003973_pt1 | contig 13041 bp, 11 predicted proteins | sample Cruoilmetagenom2_FD_187291 | JGI IMG/M metagenome (GOLD analysis project Ga0209013, IMG submission 187291) | Oil polluted marine microbial communities from Coal Oil Point, Santa Barbara, California, USA - Sample 2 (SPAdes) (version 2) | ecosystem: Environmental > Aquatic > Marine > Oil seeps ... | reverse complement strand
CTGCAACCCAGGCAGCGTAGTCTTCCTCGGTCTTGGCAATCAGGACGATCGGCATGAAGCCATGGTCCTTGCCGCAGAGTTCCGCACATTTGCCGCGGTAGGTACCAGGCTCCTTCAACTCGGTCCAGGCGTCGTTAATGAAGCCCGGTACGGCATCCTGTTTCCAGCCCAGATCCGGCACCCACCAGGAGTGAATCACGTCATTGGAGGTAATCAGGAAACGGATCTTTTTGTTGATGGGTACGACAATGGGATTGTCGACTTCCTGCAGGTAATTCTCACCCTTTGCCTCGGCCCCCTCGATCTGCTCACGCGGCGTGGTCAGCGAGCTGAAGAAACTGATGTCATCATCGAGGTAGTCATATTTCCACTTCCACTGGTAGCCGGTGACCTGAATAGACATATCCGCGTCACGGGTATCTTCCAGTGCCAGCAGGGTCGTGGTTGCCGGTACCGCCATGGCCACCAGCACCAGGAACGGAATGGTGGTCCAGATGATTTCCACGGTGGTGCTCTCATGGAAGGTGGCCGGTACCGCACCCTTGGACTTGCGATGCGTGAATATGGAGTAGATCAGTACAACGAAGACTGCTATACAGGCCACGACACAGATCCAGAAAATCAGCATATGCAGGTCAAAGACCTTTTGACTGATAAAGGTAACGCCTTCCCTGAGATTCAGGGTATCGGAAAAACCTGCAAAGGCATTACCAGTGCCCAGCAGTACGAGCGACCCCCACAGACTGCACAAGGTGCGTCTTAGTGTTTTAGCAAACATGCATCGATCTCCCTAACACAAAGTTTATAATTAATAATTAAAAATCGTTCTGTGCGTGCTGACCGCCTAACCGCCATCCTGATACCAGTCGGTTTTGCCGATCATTTGCTGCAGCTCATCTGCCAGCACACTTCGTTCTTCATCATTCAGGAACTGTCCAATCTCGACACGTCGTCCCTGGAATGCAATCGTCAGGCGCATCGGGTACCAGGCGATCGAAGAATGTTCCAGTGCAACCCGCGCCCATGCGCGTGGACATTCCCAGCGTTCCTGTGGCTGATGGCGCCCCTTCTCTACAATGACGACCTCGGCATTGACCGTGATCACCTCACGTACCTGGCTGCGTAACAGACACAGATAAAATGCAATCCCCAGTACAATGACTTCAAAACCCGCAAACGGCAGCACCGTCCAGTAGCCGTGCAGGGCAAATGCGATACCAATTCCCATGCAACACAGCGCCATGACCGTGTAAATCCTTATAGCACCGCGCCAGGACAGGGACTGGTTCGGACGAATCACCCAGTGACAGTCAAACCCCGATGGATCACAAACCCGTTCTACCACTGCTTTTTATTCGAGCCCTGTGTTCGTGGCTACCCTGAAAACAGGACGCGCATGCCAATGCATGCCCTAGCACGCCCGCAACTTGATCCCCTTAACCCAAGTCAAGATCCAGTGCGACAAAGTGCCGCGCATTGTATATGGACGCTCACCAAGTTTCAATTGAGAACAGGAATCCTTTGCATTAATTAGTGCAACAATTTATCAGGGACGGCAGTGACAGATTTTCTGCCACAATCCCGGCACTGACCTCCTGCATGACGGGCAACACGCCAAGTAGTGGTGATGAAAGTCTTGATTTTATTGAGTTAATATTCTCCTGTGCGCACTCAGGCGCTGCTGGCAGCTGATTGGCCACCCAGCCGGCCAGCGTACAACCCGCCGCCCTGATGGACTGCGCCGTCAGCAGGGCATGGTTCAGGCAACCCAGCCGAATAGCAACGACCATGATGACGTCCAGACCCATTAGCCGGGCCAGATCAGCCAGGGTCTCATCCTCGCTCAGCGGCACCAGCCAGCCGCCCGCACCCTCGACCAGCACACAGTCGGAACTTTTTTCTATCTCTTTGTATTTGTTTGTTATTTTGTTGATTTCGATAGTAATTCCAAGCTGATCCGCGGCAATATGCGGGGCAATGGCCGGCTCGAAGGCATAGGGATTGATCAGTTCGTAGTCCAGTTCCATCGAGGCCTGCTGCTGCAGCTGCAGCGCATCCGCATTACGTAGCCCGGCCGCGGTCAGTTCACAGCCAGCAGCGACCGGCTTCATCGCGGCAACCGACCGGCCCTGTTGCTGCAAGGCCTGCATCAGGCCCAGCGTCACGGCTGTCTTGCCAACCCCGGTGTCGGTACCGGTGACAAAATAGCCACAATGCTCACTCATGCCCGGGACGCTGCAAACTGGCCAGCGGCACCTCTTGACCGGATTCGGTGGCCTGCTTGTTCAGCGGTGACCAGGCATGCCCGTAGACCACTTCATAGCTGGCCGGCAATACACCCTCGGCACGGTATTGCTCATAGGCTGCAGCAAACTGCTGCATGCGCTGTCGGCCGGTCAGGCCGCGCGCACGACCCAGCGTGACATTATGTGCACCGATCTGTTTCAGGTCCTGCATCAGGGTACTCAATTCCCGGTAGGTCACGGTAATACGTTCCGAGTCCATCACCGGCTCGGCCCAGCGGGTATTCACCAGTGAATCACCGACATCATGCATATCGACAAATGAATTGACGTGGGAAAAACCGTCAACCGCTTCCCAGCTGGCGCGCAACTCCATCAGGGTATCCGGCCCGAAGGTGGTAAACATCAGCAGGCCACCCGGCGCCAGCACCCGCCGCAACTCCGCCAGCGTCGCCTCGAGATCGACACACCACTGCAGCATCAGGTTTGAAAAAATAAAATCGAAGCTGTCATCCGCAAACGGCAGTGACTCGCCATCCGCACACACGCAACGCGGCTTGCGAAACCAGCCACCCCGTGACTGCACTTGCCGCAGCATGTTCTCGGCGAGATCCAGTGCAACGACATCGGCCTTGCGATAACGCTTCAGCAAGGCACTGGAAAAAAAGCCGGTGCCGGCCCCCAGGTCAAGGATACGTGCCGGCTGCAAGCGGACATAGTCCAGCCGCTCGATCAGGCGGTCACCGATCTCGTTCTGTAACTCTGCCACGGCATCATAGCTGGCCGCTGCCCTATTAAATGCGCGGCGTGCCTGTTGTTTGTCGATGGTGTTTTTTTCAGACATAAGCTTTCATATTAAAAAATAATTTTTATTGATTCGCGGATGCGATCCGCTCCTACAGGTGTATCTACTGATGTAGGAGCGGATCGCATCCGCGAATTGTTTATCAGCCCGACACAGAATCCCCAAACCAAAATCTATTAATCCGTTCTGCAACCACCTCCGGTGCCACCAGAAACGGGGCATGCCCGGCGCCCTCGATCACGGCCAGTTGTGCATCAGCCAGCAACGCCGCTGTCTCGGACCCGGCACGCTGCGGCACCAGCGTGTCACGTTCTCCCATCAGCAACAGCGCCTTGCAGGCAACCTCACCCAGATCGTTGCGCAAGTCCGTCGTGCGCAACAGCTCCAGCCCGACAGACAAGCCCGCCGCATCCGGCTCGCCATGGGCCAGCAGTGTCTTGCGTAGTGTCTTCAACACGCGACTGGCGTGCTCGCTACCGCGCACCTGCAACGACAGAAAACGGTTCAGTGTGCGTGCGTAATCCTGTTGCAGTTCGGCTGAAAAAGTCTCCAGCAATGACGGCAACATCGCGCTTTGCCAGCCAGGCCTGCGAACGAAACAGGGGCTGCTGGCCAGCGTGATCAGCGCGGTGACCTGCCCGGGCGCCATCAATGCAGCCCGCATCGCAACCAGCCCGCCCAGTGACCAGCCCAGCCAGGCAGCTGGCAGCGGCACAGCCGTCAACACGGCATCAACCCATGCGTCCAGTGACGTCGCTCCCTGCCAGGAGCTGCGACCATGGCCCGGCAAATCAACACGCGTAACCCGGAAGCCTGCCTCCAGCAGCGGCGCAAACCCATCCCAGATGCCACTGTGCAATCCCCAGCCATGGATCAAGACCAGATCTGGGCCATTGCCTGCTGTTTCTGTATACAGGCTCACCCGGCAACACCGGTTCCAGGCATAACCGCATTACCCGCAGTCCCCAGCGCCGCCAGCAATCGATCCACCTGCGCCTCGCTATGCGTCGCCGAAAAGGTGATGCGCAGCCTGGATGCACCCTCGGCAACTGTTGGCGGACGAATCGCGCTGATCAGTATGCCCTGTTCGCACAGCGCCTCACTCAGCTGCAGTGCGCGCTCTGTGGCTGCAACCATCAATGGCTGTATCGCCGTCTCCGAGTCACACAGGGACAGTCCCAGTTGTTTGGCTCCACTTCGAAAACGCTTCACCAGGCATTGCAAGTGCTCGCGCCGCCAATCATCCTCCCTGACCCGTTGTAGTGCTGCACGGGTTGCACACGCAATCGCAGGAGGAGGTGCCGTGGTATAGATATAGGTACGCGCCTGTTGTATCAGGGTTTCAATCAGGTCTTCAGTCCCGGCAATAAAGGCACCAAAGGTTCCGAACGCCTTGCCCAGCGTCCCCATGAGTATCGGCACCTCGCCCACACCCAGACCGGCCTGCGCAACACTGCCACGACCCTGTGGACCCAGCACACCCAGACCGTGTGCATCATCCACCAACAGCCAGGCATCGTGGCGCGCGGCAACAGCGGATAACTCTGTCAGCGGTGCAATGTCACCGTCCATACTGAAGACACCGTCGGTTGCCACCAGGGTTTCACACTCGGGTGCCGATGCCAGGCGCGACGCCAACTCTGCCGGTTCATTGTGCCGGTAGCGGATCAGCCGGGCACCACTCAGCCGGGCAGCATCCAGCAGTGAAGCATGGTTAAGGCGGTCCTCGAAGACACGGTCGCCACGCCCAAGCAGTGCTGACATCACACCGAGGTTCGCACTGTAGCCGGTAGAAAACAGCAACGCCCGCGGGCGTTGCACAAAGTCAGCGAGTTCCTCTTCCAGAGCGTGATGTGCCCGGCTATGACCCGTGATCAGGTGAGCCGCACCGCTACCACAACCAAACTCATCCACGCCCTTGTGGAAGGCGGCCACCACCTCCGGGTGATTGGCCAGACCCAGGTAATCATTACTGCAGAAAGACAGGTAGTCCCTGCCGTCAATGTGGATCGTGACACCCTGTGGCCCGTCGACGACCCGCCGGCTGCGATACAGGTGGCGTTCTTTGCGATCCTGCAGTTGTTTGGAAAGGTTTTTCATGCACAGGACCGTGCAAAACCGTAGGAGCGCTTCGCAAGCGCGATTACCACCCTAGAATAATCATCGCGGATGCGATCCGCTCCTACGCCAATTGGAGACACCTGCTGTTACGCCGGGTGCAAACCCAGCTTGCCAAACAGGGCGTCATCATTGGCGGTATCCGGGTTACCGGTAGTCAATAATTTCTCACCATAGAAAATCGAGTTGGCACCGGCGAAGAAACACAGCGCCTGCATCTCGTCCGTCATTTCAGAGCGGCCGGCGGACAGGCGCACATAAGACGCCGGCATCAGGATGCGCGCGGTTGCAATGGCGCGCACGAACTCAATGGCGTCGATCTCCGTCTCCTGTTCCAGTGGCGTACCCTCCACTTTCACCAGCTGGTTGATCGGTACACTGCCGGGATGTTCCGGCAGGTTCGCCAGTTCACAGAGCAGGGCGATCCTGTCTTCACGTTCCTCACCCAGACCAACGATGCCGCCACAACAGACATTAATACCGGCATCGCGCACATGCGTCAGCGTATCCAGACGGTCATCGTAGGTACGCGTGGTAATGATGTCGCCGTAAAATTCCGGGGAGGTATCCAGGTTGTGGTTGTAGTAGTCCAGCCCGGCTTCTTTCAACGCCAGTGCCTGCTCCGCATCCAGCATCCCCAGGGTGGCGCAGGTCTCCAGCCCCTCGGCCTGCACCCGGCTCACCATCTCGAGTACCCGCTCAAAATTCTTGCCCCTGGGGTTGCGCCATGCGGCACCCATGCAGAAGCGTGTTGCGCCCGCCTGCTTGGCGCGCTTTGCCGCCACCACCACCGCCTCGATCTCCATCAGGCGTTCGGATTCGAGACCGGTGTCGTAATGCACACTTTGCGGGCAATAGTTACAGTCCTCCGGGCAACCACCGGTCTTGATGCTCAGCAGGGTGCTGACCTGCACGGCATTCGGATCAAAATATTGCCGGTGTACGGTGTGCGCCTGGAACAGCAACTCGTTGAAGGGCAGTTCATAAATCGCCCGCACCTCGGCGCGTGACCAGTCATGGCGTACAACAATTTCAGGTTTTTCTGACAGACAGGCTGATTGCTTACTCATAGGCTTGGCACACCCCGTTAACAAGGCTAGTGACTATGGGGCGGTTCAAATTCGCTGTCAACCTGAAAGGGATTATATGGTTTACAAATGCATGGAATGGCTACCCGCAATACTGTTCCCGTCGCAGTGCCGGCTATGCGGCGTCGCGACAGGCACTGCACTGAAGCTGTGCCCACGGTGTCTGGCCGACTCACCCTGGATCAGGCATGCCTGCAGGCAGTGCAGCACCCCCCTGCCCGTGCACGCAGAAGACAACCACTGCGGTCACTGCCAGAAACGACCACCCGCCTTTGATGCGACGACGGCACTGTTTCACTACCGGCCACCCGTTGATTACCTGATCAAGCAACTGAAATTTGCCAACGAGCTGGCAATCGTTCCGCTGTTATCCACACCGATGTCAGCACGACTGACCACGCGTGCAGCACCGTTACCCTCACTGCTTGTCCCGGTACCGCTGCACCAGACACGCCTGCGTGAACGGGGTTTTAACCAGGCCACCGAACTGGCACGGCGTGTCGGTCGCGAACTGGGTATCCGCAGCGATCACCGCCTGTGTACACGCAACCGGGATACCCGGCCACAGTCCCTGCTGTCACCCAATGCGCGCCGCCTGAACCTGTGTAATGCCTTTTCCGTGCGGCACAGGCCGGTGGCCGGGCATATCGCCATCATCGACGACGTCATGACCACGGGTCATACCAGCAATGAGCTGGCACGGGTGTTAAAACAGGCCGGCGCCCAACAGGTGGAAGTCTGGGTAATCGCCCGTGCAGGTTAAATTTTTGCAGGAGCGCATCGCATGCGCGAATTCAGGTAACCATATAATCAAACAGGATGCCCAAAAAGATCACCGCACCTACCCAGTTGTTATTCAGAAATGCCTGGAAACAGCCCTCACGGGTACGAAAGCGAATCAGGTACTGCTGATAGGCAAACAGGAGGCCCGCCAGCAGCACACTGATATAATAGATAAACCCCAGTGCTGCCTGGTGACCGATCATTAACAGGCACAGCAATACCATGACCTGGATGACCGCAATGATCTGGCGATCGGATTCACCGAACAGGATCGCTGTCGACTTGACCCCCAGCGCAAGATCGTCTTCGATGTCGACCATGGCATACATGGTGTCGTAGGCGGTGGCCCACAGCAGTGTTGCCAGAAACATCAGCCAGGCAATTTGTGGCACTGCGCCGGTCTGGGCCGCAAACGCCATCGGCACCGACCAGCCAAATGCCGCGCCCAGGACGACCTGCGGCAAGTGAGTGACGCGCTTCATGAACGGATAGATAGCCGCCAGCAACACACCGGCAATGGATAACAGCATGGTCAGCTTATTCAGTTGCAATACCAGTACAAAGGCAGCCAGGCACAGTACCAGGAACAGAATTTTTGCTTCCCTGGTGCTGACACGTCCGGATGTCAGCGGCCTGTTCTGGGTACGCGAGACATGACAGTCAATATCACGATCTGCGTAGTCATTAATGACACAACCCGCCGAGCGCATCAGGATGACACCCAGCACAAATATCAGCAGGATCTTTTGATCCGGGTGACCTTCACTGGCTATCATCAAGGCCCAGAGTGTCGGCCACAGCAGCAAAAAAATACCGATCGGCTTGTCCAGCCGCATCAGGCGGGCATAATCAAGCAGACGTGTGGTTAGCGATGACGACATGGGGATTGTTTTACGCTGTTAATGATGTGTTACCGGTGAAGACCATCACAGATTCGTTCTGGAACTGACCCAGCGAGGTACTGGTGGACTGTCCGCAGGAAAATCCGGCAAGAAGACCTCGCTCACCAGCAGCGGCCTGTCGAAGAGCCGGAATACCGACCGCCGCCCCCATATCTCCGCGGGCCGCTGACGAAGATGGCAGGTGGCCGCCTTGTAAACGGACTGTCCCCTGCTGATCCGCGCCAACTCGACACGACCGCGTTGCATACCGGGGTCGGCAAACAACATGCCGCCCAGCGGGCGGGCGCCCAGGTGTGCCAGGCGCTGTAATTTACCGCGCAGCGAAGTGACGGGAATGACGGTACGTGCATAAACCCAGGGCTGACCGTCACACAGCAGGTGCACCTGTCGGATGATCGCCAGGTGACCCGGCAGCATGCCCAACACCCGTGCTTCGTCAATCGCCGGCATCCCCCAGACCTGCGACAATACCCGCACCCGGAATTTTCCCGGGCAAAGCCGCTGCAAACGCAGCGTCAACGAAGCAGTATCCAGCAGCCAGCCGGACAGGCGCTGCGGGATACTGCGACGCAGAAAGTGCCGGTTTGGTTTCCAGCGGGTTGAGCGGCTGTTCGGAGCAACTGTGTTCAAGGCAATATATCGTCAGGGTCCAGCGGGGCCGGGATTATCGCATGATTGCGCGCCGGTTTCCGTAACGTTTGTTACCGCATCCTGCACCTTATATTGAAGTGTAAGGTAAGCTGATGATCAAACCTCCCCATAATTCACCGCCTCACCCAGCCAGCGGCGAATCAGGGCCGAGACATTGTCCGGGGCCTGCTCAAGAAGCTGCCCGGCGGCGGCCTCCACGGAAGCCAGCAATGACTCGTCACGCAACAAATCGGCAATATGAAATTGCATCTCACCGGTCTGGCGGGTGCCCAGCACTTCACCGGGACCGCGCAGTTCCATGTCACGGCGGGCAATTTCAAAACCGTCCGTACTCTCGCGCAACACCGCCAGGCGCTGACGTGCCTGCTCCGAGAGTGGCGGCTGATATAACAGCACACAACTGCTCTGCCGACTGCCTCGGCCAACACGTCCACGTAACTGATGCAGTTGCGCCAGCCCCAGGCGCTCCGGGTTTTCTATAATCATCAGCGAGGCGTTCGGGACATCAACACCGACCTCAATGACCGTGGTCGCGACCAGCAGGTCCAGTGTGCCGGCCTTGAAAGCGGCCATCAGCGACTCCTTTTGTGCCGCCGCCAGACGACCATGCACCAGGCCAATGCGTAATTCCGGCAGGCATTCGGCCAGCAATTCCGCTGTTTTCTCGGCCGCCTGGCATTGCAACACATCGGATTCCTCAATCAGCGTACAGACCCAGTAGGCCTGTTGTCCGGAACCACAGGCATTGCGCACTGACCGAATCACTTCCTCGCGCCGCTCCTGACCGATCGCCACCGTCTTGACCGGCTGTCGCCCAGGCGGTAACTCATCGATCACCGAGGTATCCAGGTCGGCATACACAGTCATGGCCAGGGTGCGTGGTATTGGTGTTGCCGTCATGACCAGCTGGTGCGGCCGTTGTGCGCCCGTCCGTCCCTTGTCACGCAGGGCCAGCCGCTGATGCACACCAAAGCGATGCTGCTCATCAATAATCACCAGTCCCAGCCTGGAAAACCCGACCTCTTCCTGGAACAGTGCATGCGTGCCGACAGCCACCGCGGCCGCACCGCTGCTGATGGCGTCCAGTGCTGCACTTCGCGTTTTGCCTTTTGATTTACCCGTGTGCCAGACAACATTGATATCCAGCGGCGACAACCACTCACTGAAACTGCGGAAGTGCTGTTCCGCCAGTAATTCCGTGGGTGCCATCAGGGCGACCTGGTAGCCGGCTTGAACGGCCGTTAATGCCGCACTTGCCGCCACCACCGTCTTGCCGGAACCGACATCACCCTGTACCAGGCGGGCCATCGGGTGTTCACGGGAAAGGTCCTGTTGAATCTCACTGATCACCCGCTGTTGCGCTGTGGTCAGTGTGAACGGCAGGCTGTTGATGAATTTTTCGGCCAGCACCGGCCTGCCGCTAAAAGCCGGCGCCGACATATGCAGCGCGCGCTGGCGTACCCGTCTCAGACTGAGGTGATGCGCCAGTAACTCCTCGAATGCCAGCCGCTGCTGGGCCGGGTGCTTGCCGGCAGTCAACAGGTCTACCGGAGCACTGACGGGTGGACGATGCACGTAACGTAACGCCGCCGGCAATGATGTCAGCTTGAATGACTGCACCAGCCCGGCCGGCAACCAGTCGACCAGCCCGGCAGGATGATTGCCATCCTGCTCGCCCAGGTAGTGCAAGGCCTGTTCCGTCAGTGCCCGCAGGCTGAGCTGGTGGACACCCTCGGTCGCCGGGTAAACCGGCGTCAGCCGGTCCTCCAGCTCAAGCGGTTCAGCAACCGACATCAGGGTATATTCAGGATGAATCAACTCCAGTGAAGCAGGACCACCACGGGCTTCACCGTAACAACGGATGCCTTTGCCGCGCTTAAAACCGGCCTGCTGACTGGCATTGAAGTGAAAGAACCGCAGCGTCAGGGAGCCGGTGCCATCACTGATACGTACCAGCAAGCTGCGGCGTCGCCCAAAGCGAACTTCTGCAAGATCGACTTCGCCCTGTACCACCACCTGCTGACCGGACTGCACGGCCCCCATGGGCGTGATACGGGTGCGATCCTCATAACGTGCCGGCAGATGAAACAGCACATCCTGGACTGTGCGTATATTCAGTCGCTGCAGTCGTTTTGCGATCGCCGGTCCAACACCCTTGAGAATGGTTACCGGCAGCGTGTCGAGATTGTCGGGTGTATGACTCAAGAATGCTCTGGTTAGTTCTTCGTCATTGCGAGAAACAAAGTGACGAAGCAACCTCCAGGTAGATTGCGTGTATCAGGAGATTGCCGCGCTGCGCTCGCAATGACCTAGCTGCTACCCAGCTCCATGACGGCATCCATCTCCACCTGCGCACCTTTGGGTAATGCCGCGACACCGACAGCCGCGCGCGCCGGATACGGCTCACGAAAATATTCAGCCATGATCTCATTCACCACTGCAAAGTGCCCAAGGTCGGTAAGATAAACGTTCAATTTAACAACATCGGCCAGTGAGCCGCCGGCCGCCTCCGCAACAGCGACAAGGTTGTCAAACACACGCCTGATCTGTGCGTCCATATCACCACTCACCAGTTCCATGGTATCCGGGAGCAGTGGAATCTGTCCTGACATATAGACCGTGTTGCCGGTACGGACGGCCTGCGAATAGGTGCCGATAGCCTGCGGCGCATTGTCAGTCTGGATGGTTTTACGTGTCATAGCAGATCCTTGTTATTAATAAACAGAGTGCAGCAAGCAAACTCAGCTTTTGGTTCGCGTGATCTTGATCACCGAGGGAGAATTGCGTACCCGTCGCATGACGCTTGCCAGGTGCTGACGATTGTGTACCGTGATTGTGAACAGCAGATTGTTAGTCAATCCATCACGCTCTTCAATGCCGACATTTTCAATATTGGAATCAGCATCACCAATGATAGTGGCGACCGTTGCCAGCACACCCCGGCGGTCCTCGACAATCACGCTGACCTCAACGGGAAATTCTTCATCGACACCCGGCTCCCATTGCACATCAAGGCAGTTCTCCGGCGGGTGTTTTCCGTCGGATATGTTTCTGCAGCCCTGTGTATGGATCATCAAGCCGCGCCCGCCGGTAATAATACCAATGACCGCGTCACCCGGAATCGGACGGCAGCACTTCGAAAACCGGGTGACCATGCCCTCGGTACCCTTGATCACAAGCGGCCGCATGGTTTTCTCATCATCCTTTGAATCGGCATCTTCACCCGAGGCCAGGGCACGCGCCACCAGCACCGAGGGTCGTCTGCCCATCCCCACTTCAACCAGCAGGTCATCGACCGTTTTCAGGTGATAGTCTTTCAACAACGCCCGCAGCCGTTTCGCTGAGACACTTGCCGCAGTGACTTCAAACACAGCCAGTGCGCGGTCCAGCATGCGACGCCCCAGCTCGATGGCCTCTTCCCGCTTCAGGCTCTTCTGGTAATGGCGAATATTGGAGCGCGCCTTGGCCGATACCACGAAACTCAGCCAGGCGGGACTCGGGTGTACGCCGGCAGCAGTCACGATCTCGACTGTCTGTCCGTTCCGTAACACGGTACGCAAGGGCACCACCTGCCGGTCAACTTTCGCTTCTATGCAGGTATTACCCACATCGGTGTGCACGGCATAGGCAAAGTCAATCACCGTCGATCCATGCGGCAGTTTCATAATCTCGCCCGCCGGGGTGAACACGTAGACGGCATCCGGAAACAGGTCGATCTTGACGTTCTCGAGAAATTCCAGCGAGTCACCGGCACGGGTCTGCATCTCCAGCAACTCACGCATCCATTCGCGTGCACCGGCGTGCATCTGATCAATACTTTCCTCACTGGATTTGTATACCCAGTGGGCTGCCACACCCGACTCGGCAACCTTGTTCATGTCCTCGGTACGAATCTGGACCTCGATCGGGACACTGAAGGGGCCAAACAGAATACTGTGCAGGGACTGGTAACCGTTGCCCTTGGGAATGGCAATATAGTCCTTGAATTTGCCCGGCACCGGTTTGTACAGGTTGTGCATGATACCGAGTGCCCGGTAGCAGGCATCGACATCCTCGACAATGATGCGAAAGGCATAGACATCATAGGTCTCTTCAAAGGACAGGGTTTTATCCCGGATCTTGCGGTAGAGACTGTAGAGATGCTTCTCCCGGCTGAGCACCCGCGCAGACATGTTCTCCTGTTGGATACGGTGCTTGATGGCCGTCTCGATCTTGTTCAGGACTTCCTTGCGGTGTCCGCGCGCCTCATGCACCGCTTTTTTCAGTACCTTGTAGCGTAGCGGGTAGAGTGCGGCAAAACCCAGGTCTTCCAGTTCCACGCGCAACGCATTGATGCCGAGACGGTTGGCAATCGGTGCGTAGATATCCAGGGTCTCGCGGGCAATGCGGCGGCGCTTGTCGGGACGCATCACACCCAGCGTACGCATGTTGTGCAGGCGGTCTGCCAGTTT
>Ga0209013_10003972_pt1 | contig 13041 bp, 15 predicted proteins | sample Cruoilmetagenom2_FD_187291 | JGI IMG/M metagenome (GOLD analysis project Ga0209013, IMG submission 187291) | Oil polluted marine microbial communities from Coal Oil Point, Santa Barbara, California, USA - Sample 2 (SPAdes) (version 2) | ecosystem: Environmental > Aquatic > Marine > Oil seeps ... | reverse complement strand
ATTTAAAAGGAGTTGAAGTAATTGAATCCTGCTGGCTTTTGGGTTAGGTTTGGTGCTAGTCTATTCGATGGTATTATTATGGGGGCTCCACTAGCTATCATTAGTTACCTTATTCTTGGAGAAAGCAATACATGGTTTACTACTATAGGGTCATATCTTTATTTTATATTACTACCTGTCTTTTGGGTTGGATACACTGTAGGTAAGAGAATTCTTGGTATTCGTATTGTGAATATCGATGAAACTGACGTCAACTTTTGGATAATGATTAAACGTCACTTAATAGCCGGTATTATCTATGGTTTTACATTTGGCATTGGTGCTATTGTTAGTGCTTTTATGGTTGGTATTCGTGAAGATAAACGAGCAATTCATGATTTTATAGCAGGAACTTATGTAACTTTCTATCCTCCTTGGCAAAAATAGTTTTTAAAACAAGCATTCATCAGAATGCTTGTTTTTAGTTGATTTCCTTACATTTCTATAGCTTTCTTACTCATTGATTTTCTGATAAATAAGCAGAAAATCATTTTTTTTGCTTATATGATTACTTTTTGTAATCAAATGTATTGTATTTAGTTAATAACTATATTATAGTAAGTTACGTTAAGTAACTTAAATGGAGGATTTTTTTATTATGAAGAAGCAACAACTTGCAACACTTATTTTACGTGTCGTGTTTGGACTTATGTTCTTAATACATGGCATAGCAAAATTCCAAGGTGGTATTTCAAATACCGTTGGATATTTTGAGTTCCTTGGTTTACCAGGTTCTCTAGCATACGCAATTGCGATTATTGAATTAGTCGGTGGAGCATTACTGGTAGTTGGACTAGGAACACGAGTAATTAGCGGGCTATTTGCGGTAATAATGCTAGGAGCAATTTTCTCAGCGAAATTATCATTCGGATTATTAGGCGATGGTGTATCCGCTGGATACGAATTAGAACTAGTCTACTTGGCTATCGGTATTTACTTTGTCTTAGTTAATCCAATTAACTTATCACTTGATGAAAAACTGTCACAAAAAAATAAGTAAAGATTTGGGGTATAAACATGAGCTTTATGAAAAAAATATTCGGATTAAATTCAAATGAAGAGCAAACAGGAGGAAATGACATGATGAAAATTGGTATTGTTTTAGGAAGTACACGTGAAGGACGCGTTAGTCCTCAAGTTGGAGCATGGGTAAAAGAGTTAGCGGACAAGCGTGGAGACGCAGAATATGAAATTATTGACATTGCAGATTTCAAATTACCTCTATTAGGTGAAGCAGGCGGCGACGCATCAGGTGCAGCAGCTTGGTCAGCAGCCATTGCAAAACAAGATGGATTTGTATTCATCGTTCAAGAATACAATCACTCAATCACAGGAGCACTTAAAAATGCTTTAGATTATTTACGTGAAGAGTGGAACAACAAAGCAGCAGGAATCGTATCTTACGGTTCAGTAGGTGGGGCTCGAGCAACCGAGCATTTACGTGGTATTTTAAGTGAATTACTAGTAGCGCATGTACGTGTACATCCAGCACTATCTTTGTTTACAGACTTTGAAAATGGTACAGACTTCAAACCAGCAGCAGTACAAGCTGATTCAGTAAACCAAATGCTAGATCAAGTTATCCCTTGGACAACTGCCTTAAAAACTGTACGCAAGTAATTAAGCAATACTTTACAACAAGTTTAAGTTTTGATTAAAAAGACTCATCCTCTCGGATGAGTCTTTTTTGTACAACTTTTTAACCTTCTTTATTTCTCCACTTATTCTTTTATTCTTCAAATATGGGAAATACCATATATACTAAGTTCACTAATTCCTCGCTATCGCATTCAATGTTTGAACTAAATGAATGTTCATGTCATCAACGGACTCTTTAAAATTACTTCGATGCCATTCAATAATTAAACCAATTATTGCATTTGTCATAAAAGAATATACAAATTTTTTAGATTCATCATACTCCCCTATTTTACTATCTTCTATAAAATTCGAACGGATTGCATCAAAAAACATGTAGTAGTATGTTGTAGACACATTGTCTGATAAAATAATACGGTAAAAGTCTTCGTACTTTTTGACATGGTGAAAAATACGAACTGTTTTTGGATCTAGATTTTTGTAAACTGAAGACTTTAATTGAAGTGCAGAAATGTATTTATATGGTTCTTTATAAGATTCTTGCAAATCTAAAATGACCTCTTCAAAAAATTCCTTAAAAACATCTCCAACCTCCTCATAGTGGAAGTAGAAAGTCCCCCTATTTACACCGGCTTGTCTACAAAGCTCGGACACATTAATATCAGTCAGACTTTTGTTTTTTAATATATGAGTTAATGCTTGATAGATAGCTTTTTTTGTCTTCACGACTCTTAAATCTTTTGTTTTCAATAATATCTCTCCTTATCGAACACTTATTGCAATATGTGTTTGATATTGTACAACTATTGCGATAACTGTTGATTGAATACGTTTTCATTTTAAACTATACTGTTATTGTACAACTGTATAATAACATATGAGGAGGAAATAATTATGAGATTACAAGACAAAGTAGCTATCGTTACAGGCGCGGCTTCTGGGATGGGGAAATCTATCGCTGAGGCTTATGCAAAACAAGGCGCAAAGGTCGTTGTTTCCGACTACAATTTAGAAGGTGCAGAAACTGTGGCAGCAGCTATTAAAGCAGCTGGCGGAGAAGCAATCGCTAACCGTACAAACGTAGCAGTACTTGCTGATTTAGAAAACTTATTCGCTGAAACAAAAGCAGCATTTGGTAAATTAGATATTTTAGTAAACAACGCTGGGATCATGGATGGAATGGAGCCTGTTGGTGAAATTACTGATGAAAAATGGGATCAGTTATTCGCAGTAAATACTACTGGCGTTATGCGTGCAATGCGTATAGCAACTAACATTTTCTTAGAACAAGGACACGGAGTATTCGTTAACAACATTTCTGCAGGTGGATTACGTGGTGCTCGCGCAGGTGCAGCATACACAGCATCTAAACATGCAGTGTCTGGTTTAACTAAAAATACAGCTTATATGTACGCTAACTCAGGGATTCGTTGTAACGGAATCGCTCCAGGTGGCGTCATGACTAATATTCAAAATTCTATGACTAGCCTTTCTGAATTCGGTATGGGTCGTCAGCAAACAGGTAGCGGTACTATGCCACGTGTCGGTCAACCAGAAGAAATTGCACAACTTGCAGTATTCTTAGGTTCTGATGAGTCAAGCTTCGTTAATGGGCAAATTATTGCCGCTGATGCTGGTTGGACTGCTTACTAATAAATAAAGCTCAACTTCCACAAGACAATACCAATCAGAAATACAACCAGTTGCCCTATTCACTATGGCAGCTGGTTCTTTTTTTTATTTAGATTCGCATACAATGTGGAGGAAGTTTTATCTTCCGTAACGAATTTAATAAGAAAGGGGAGTGTTTGTTTTATGTGGAGCAAAATTATTGGGGTTTTAATTGCAATTATGGGTATTATTTATATTTTCTTTATTCCAAGTGACCCTGTTTCGACAAAGATTATTTTCAAACTTATTCCGATGCTACTTATTATCTTGTTTGCTTCTCTACAATCTGGAGGAGAATCTAAAAAGTACAAGACACTTATTTTAATCGGACTCACTGTATGTATGTTTGCTGACGGATTAATCTATTGGTTTATAGTCGGACTTATAACCTTTTTGATCGGACATATTTGGTATATCTTCGCATTTAGAAACATCAAACAAACATCCATTCCGAAATGGGCAATCGCATTGCTATTAATATACGGGTTATCAATGGTAATTTGGTTAGCTGGAACACTCTGGTCTCAAGGAGATACAGTGTTAGCGCTGGCAGTTATTATTTATATTGCAGTTATTCTGACGATGGGTTGGAACGCTTTCCAAACTGCAAACAAATTTGTTATTATTGGGGCTATTTTATTTATCTTTTCGGACTCAACCCTTGCTATTAATAAATTCATAGTAGATATTCCTTTCTCAGATGCACTTATAATGATTTCTTATTACGGAGCTCAATTTATGTTTGCTCTTAGCATTCATTATTCCGCAACTCGAAAGAATCTGTTAAAATAAGAACTAGCTTTACAAATCGAAAGGAGATTTAATCTCATGAAAGAGACTTTAATAGAGCGACTAGTGCGCTATGCAAAAATAGATACACAATCCGATGCTTCAAGTACAACATGTCCAACCACTGAAGGTCAATGGGACTTACTCCATGAGCTGAAAAAAGAATTGACTACAGTTGGTTTAGAGGAAATTACATTAGACGAAAACGGTTATCTTTTCGCCACTCTACCCGCTAATACTGATAAAGAAATGCCAACAATCGGTTTCTTAGCTCACGTAGATACAGCTACAGATTACACGGGAAAAAATGTAAATCCACAGCGAATCGAAAGCTATGACGGACAAGATATTACTCTCAATGAGCATACTGTCATGACCGTTCAAGACTTCCCTGAACTAAAAAATTATGTTGGTCACACACTATTAACTACAGATGGTACTACGCTTCTTGGTGCCGATGATAAAGCAGGAATTGCCATCATTATGACTGCAATGGAATATTTTATCCAACATCCAGAAGTAAAACACGGGAAAATTCGAGTGGCATTCACACCAGATGAAGAAATCGGGCGTGGTCCTCATAAATTTGATGTGGAAAAATTCGGAGCAAACTTTGCCTATACAATGGATGGTGGTCCATTAGGAGAATTACAATATGAAAGCTTTAATGCAGCTAGTGCCAAGGTTATTACAAATGGGAAAAGTGTGCACCCAGGGTCTGCAAAAGACAAAATGGTGAACTCCATTACAATGGCTACAAAATTTCAATCTCACATGCCAACAGATGCAGTACCTGAAAAAACCGATGGATACGAGGGTTTTATACATCTGATGAATATTAATGGCGATACAGAAAAAACAGAGCTTAGCTATATTATTCGTGACCATGACCGTGAGAAATTTGAAGCGAAAAAACAATTATTCCTAGATACTGCTGAAAAGATTAAAGCAGAATACGGAGCAACTGCTATCTCTGTAGAGTTAAACGATCAATACTACAATATGGGTGAAAAAATCACACCTGTTATTGAAATTTTAAATGTAGCAAAAGATGTGATGATTGCTTTAGATATAGAACCACTTATTATTCCAGTACGTGGAGGAACAGATGGCTCACAGCTTTCCTATATGGGAATGCCTACACCTAATGTATTTACAGGTGGGGAAAACTACCACGGAAAATACGAGTTCATCTCTGTAAATGATATGGCAAAATCAACAGAAGTTGTAAAAGGTATTATCCAGTCGTTTGAACAGCAGGCTTAAGCAGGTGCTAATATGCGCGAAATATTACTAGGTATTTTAGCCTCCCTATTTTTTGCAGTAACCTTTATACTTAATCGTTCTATGGAAATATCTGGGGGGAGTTGGATTTGGAGCTCCTCCCTTCGATATTTCTTCATGCTGCCTTTTTTATTCATCATTGTCTACTATCGAAAAGGTTTATCTCCAACCTATAAAGAAATAAAATCTGCACCTGCCGCTTGGTTTCTATGGAGCTTTGTAGGATTTGTATTATTTTATGCACCACTCACTTTTGCAGCAGCTTATGGGCCTGGCTGGTTAATATCTGGAATGTGGCAATTCACGATTGTTGCTGGAGTTCTACTTGCGCCATTATTTTTGATAAAAATGGAAAACAGAATCATTAAACAAAAAATCCCGGTCGTCTCATTATTTATTTCCCTACTTATTTTAGTAGGAATTATTCTTATACAGATTCCAAATACAGATACAGTTAATTTGCAAATGATTTTTTTAGGGATTTTACCTGTACTTATAGCTGCATTCGCTTATCCCTTAGGGAATCGTAAAATGATGGAACATTTGAATGGACGCTTGGATACATTTCAACGCGTTTTAGGCATGACTGTTGCGTCTATGCCCGCCTGGATCTTAATGGGTATTTATGCGATTTTTACCGTAGGTTTACCATCTTCTGGCCAAGTGTTTCAATCATTTATTGTAGCTGTGAGTTCTGGAGTGATCGCTACTATTCTATTTTTCATGGCAACAGATCGAGTTCGAAATCACCAAGGGAAACTAGCTGCTGTAGAAGCGACACAGTCAACCGAAATCATTTTCGTCATTATTGGTGAAATGTTTTTACTACATGTGCCTTTACCAGCACCAATTGCACTTATAGGACTTGGAATTATTATTTTAGGTATGTTCTTACATAGTTACTATACAAAATTATTAAATACGAGAGCTTTAAAAGGACAAACTAAAATATAATTTTTAAGATTAAGTGGATTCGGGTGCTGTGTTAGACCCGCATTATCTCACTTTTGTTCTTAAAAAGAGGATTGACAGCTTTAGCAGCCGTCAATCCTCTTTTAATTATGCAATTACACGTTTGCACCAGTTAATCCATCATTGTCATGATTGCTTGTAGAAACGCGTTTAAAATTGAAAGCAAAGACTACAAAAGTTAATATTAAGCTTACGATTAAACAAATTAGAAGGAACCACATATTCATAATCATGAAACCTGTATCTCCTAAAGAAATAATCGATTTAAACCCTGCATTAGAGTATGTTAACGGTAGATATTTACTTAATGCTTGTAAATTTTCTGGTAACATCGGAATTGGTAAATTCGATCCTGTAGTAGATAGTTGCAAAACAATAAAAGCAAGTGCTACAAAGCGACCAATATTCCCTCCCAATGTTACTAGGAAAAATACGATGGACATAAATGTTAAACTAACAAAAATAGTGAACAATATAAACAAAGGAATACTATCCACTTGTAGTTTAATAAATACTAACGTAAATAGCGACACGATTAATGCTTGTGCTATTGCAAACAAAGAAAGCTGCATCAATTTACTAGCATACCAACTAATCACAGATCCTGGAGTAGTAACTGGTCGTTTAAATTCAACTACAAAAGATAATAATAAGATACCTACAAACAATGCTAAAGACATAATATAAGGAGCTGTAGAATCACGATAGAATTTATAATTATTAACCTTTTCTCCAGTTAAAGTTACGGGATTTGCAAACATCGCTATGTTAGCATCACTCACTTGAATACCACTAACCTCACTAGCACCACCAGCTAATCCAGTAGAAAGCTCTTGGCTACCAGACTTAAGTTGTGTTGCACCATCGTTTAGTGAAGTAACTCCTAAAGTCATTGTTTCCCAACCAACAGCCACTGTTTGGTTTCCAGAACTTATTTGAGTTAGTCCATCTTTAAGTCCAGAAACGGCATTACCAACTTTCGTCCAAGAAGCAGAAACCGTTGCGTTACCATTCGCAACTTGGGTAGCACCACTTTTTAAACGATCAATACCAGCTGTAGCTGCTGTTTGACCACTTACTAATTGGTTAAGACCTGCATCTAGCTGTTTAGAACCTGCTGTCAGTTGCGAAGCACCTGCAACTAAAGCATCTGCTCCCGTTTTTAAAGGTTGAACTTGTTGACTAAATTGCGTTAAGCCTTTAGAAACCGCATCACTCGTACCAACAAGAGTCATAAATTCAATATCTTGTGCAAGTTCAGGATGCTTCCCTAAATATGCCTTTAATCCCTCTGTTAATCCTTGCGACCCTCCTGTAAGCGTTTTCGTAGCTTCTGTCACTTTTCCTAAACCACTTGCTAATTGCTGACTTCCTGGTTGTAACTGTTTTTCTAATCCGGTAGTTAAACTAGTGCTACCCGCTTTAGCCGATTTCAGTCCATTTAGTACTTGTTCGGAACCAGCCTTAAGACTATTAATACCTTGTACCACTTCTTTAGAACCTGCCGCTAGCTTCTTAATATCACCTTCTCCGTTTTTTACGGAACTAAGAAGTTGCCCTGCGCCACTTTCCGCTGTTGCAGCACCAGTTGCTAACTTTTGAATATCACCAGACTTATCATTTAAAGATTGTAGTAACTGGCTTGTTCCATCACTCAATGTTGTAGTTCCTTCAAAAAGCTTATTGGATCCATCTGCACCAGAAGCGAAGCCATTTGAAATATCTCCAAGTCTAGAAAATAATGTTTGAGTATAGGTTGCTGTTATTTTATTGCCTAGTTGTTCTCTTAGTTTTTCTGTAGCACTTTTCGTTACTTGAGAAGCCATGAAGTTCAGGCCTTCATTTTGAATATAACGTAATTCTGGCACTACTGGATTTGCATCGAGTACAGAGGATGCTTTTTGAGAGAAGTCCTCAGGAATCTCCACTACCATATAGTATTTCTGACTCTTTAACCCCTTGTTTGCTTCTTCTTGTGAGACAAATTCCCAACCTAAGGCAGGATTTTGTTGTAATTCTTCTACTAAGTCCTGTCCAATATTAATGGCTGATCCCCCGGAGTTTGCACCTAAGTCTTTGTTCACAAATGCCACAGGTAGATTATCTAGATTATCGTAAGGACTCCATGTTGCTGAAAGTAAGATTGCTACATAAACAATTGGTACTAGTAATACTCCTAATACAGAAAACAACACCCCTTTCTTCTCTGTAAGCCTAGCTAACTCCAGACCTAGCATTTTGAACGCTCCCATACTCTATCCCCTTTACCCTTTTTTAGAATAAAATGAATGACCATTCATTTCCCTTCTACATCTATTATATTTTAAATATTTGGAAATTTCATTATTTTTCTAGAATAGTAATTTGAACTATAAAATATGCGACAAAAAACGACTTAATTACTACATTAAGTCGTTAAATAAGATATATTTACCTATATCCTTCCATTACTTACTAACTTTTAAGTACTGGCTCATAAAGTGTGGACACTCCCGAAGAAATTGCAGCCTTACTTACTGCTGAAGCCACAACCTGAACAACCCTTTCATCCAAAGCTCTTGGAATTATATAGTCATCTTTAAGCTCATTGTCATTTACTAATGAAGCAATTGCCTCAACGGCAGCCAACTTCATATCCTCATTAATATCGGTGGCTCTAACATCTAAAGCGCCTCTGAAAATTCCAGGAAAAGCCAATACATTATTTACTTGGTTTGGATAATCTGATCGGCCTGTTGCTACTACTCTAACTCCCCACTCCTTTGCAATCTCATATGAAATTTCAGGATTAGGATTAGCTAGTGCAAAAATAATGGAATCCGTGTTCATCGAGAGAACTAAGTCTTTTGTCAGTAAATTAGCTACAGAAACACCGATAAATATATCTGATCCTTCCATCGCATCTTTTAAAGAACCTGTTAAACCAAGTGGGTTTGTTAAACTTGCAATCGATTGTTTAATAGGATTCATCCCTTGTTCTCGGCCTTCATAAATAATCCCCGTTGAATCACACATAATGATATTAGTATATCCCAACTGGAGAAGTACTTTTAAAATTGCCATGCCAGCAGCGCCAGCTCCATTAATCACAACTTTAACATTATTACTTGTTTTGTTTACTAGTCTCATCGCATTTTGAAGTCCCGCACCTACTACAATTGCAGTACCGTGTTGGTCATCATGGAAAACAGGAATATCTAATTCCATGCGAAGTCTATCTTCAATTTCAAAACAACGTGGAGCCGAAATATCCTCTAAATTTATAGCACCAAAAGTTGGACTTAACGCCTTAACAATTTGGACTATTTCATCCACGTTTTTTGTGTCCAAACAAATCGGGAAGGCATCTACACCAGCAAACCTTTTTAGTAAAATTGCTTTCCCTTCCATAACAGGCAAGGCAGCTCCTGGTCCAATGTCACCGAGTCCTAATACTGCAGTACCATCTGTCACTACTGCAACCAAGTTTCCTTTAGCAGTATAGTCATAAATAGTGGATGGATTGTTGTGGATTTCAATACACGGTTCTGCAACACCTGGTGAGTAGGCTAAACTTAAATCCTCCATGCTGTTCATGGGAACCTTAAAGACAACTTCCATCTTCCCCTTACTTTCACGATGCAATCGTAATGCTCTTGTTCTTAAATCCATCGACACATCCACCATCCTTTAGTATTTTCCCAATTGATAAGGATTATTAAGTTTTATCTAAATAATCTTTATATTCTGAGAATTATAGATAGTATTAAAGTGGATGTCAACAGTTAATGATTAGTGAAGTTCTTCACAAATAACTTCCTATGTTTATATTTTACTGGAAAATAAAGTTAAATTATTTTGAAGTTCGAATTAATTCTTTTGTTCCAATAAAAAAATCGGTAACCTATTAAAGGCTACCGACGTATTTATGCACTATCTCAACTTTGAGGGGGTTAAGGTGTGCCTATCACCAGCTACAATTTGGAGAAAAGTCGCTGTTTTTAAACTTCTCAACTAGGAGAAACTTTCTATATGGTAATGATAATCATTTTCAATTAAAAAGTCAACTGTTTCTATAAAAAAATGTATACTACATATATGACAAACTTATCGAGTGACCAAATCCAACAATTAAATAACTATAGTGTATTTATCCAACCTAACGGAACAATATTATTCAAAGGGAATGATATCGCTAATGCACTCCCTATTATTAAGCTAATCTCTTCTTCACCTAATGAACCCATTGCAGCTTCTTTCTTTATGAGAAGGGTCGGAATGTTCATCTCCATGCAGTTTTATATGATGACTATGTATGATGAAATTTGGGATGGACCTATAGAACAGCTCCAGTTTTTTAGTACAACAGAATATGGGAATAAAACAATCAGTACATTTATCCCTCCAGAATATTTTCGAGACGTACAAGAAAATCGCAAATTGGATGTTCAACTTATATGGGAACAACAATGTTTTTCTATAATCAAACAACTCCGCTCAAAATGTAGTATATCTCCATTAGTTCTTTGGGAAAATGTGTTTGGTTACTTACTATGGCATTACTATACCTTTTTTGAAAATCCCGCGTTGGAAGAGAAAGCCAGAAATGATTGGTATCTGTTAAAGGATTCGTCCATTTGGGAGTCATTTAGTACGAAAGAATATTTCCGACTTTATTTGAAAGATCAACAACCCGCAGAACTATTAAATACAACAGTTAGAACCACTTGCTGCTTTTCAAAGGATATACCCGGATTGCAAAAATGTGGCTTTTGTCCACAATCAAAATAAAATTATTAGATTACTTATGCATGATTGCACACTCTTTGGACATACCTAAGTAGAGTTCAATAAAAAAGGAGTGAGGAAGATTGGGAAACAATATAGATGAGCGTGTCGATGCTAAGCTTGATAGTATTGGTCAAGAAGAAAAAGAACAAATTCTACAAAATTTTTCTAACTTTAAATCGTATTTATCTGGAAAAGTTGCAGCCGGTGAAAAAATGGGACTTAGTGATGAAACATTAGCTAAAGCTACTGAAAAAGTTGCTGGTTATTTAGCCAACCACGAAGAACCACGCAACCGAGAAGAACATGTTCTTCAACAATTGTGGAAAAGTGGAGACAAAGAGCAGCAACAAGCCCTTAGTCATATGCTTTTAAACATGGTTAAAAATGGCTGATATTCGTAAGGAAGCAACTGGAAGGATCCTTGACAATCCCGATGGAGTACGTACCACTAAGGAAAGCCTATTTGATATGCATGAAGACATGCAAACTGTAGATGCCCTTCCTGTCGAGGATATAAATATTGAATTTCTAGATGAAAAAGACCACAACCACACAAAAAATCGTTCACTTAGTTCAGAACGATACCCCAAATAAGAAAAACACTTGCTCCACTATCCCACTAGGAGCAAGTGCTTTTTTTATACAATGACTTTACACAGAAGCTTATATTAGTTTTGCCGCTACCAGTCTTGTCCGAATAATAATGCCTATTAGTGCAGCAACAACCGCTTTTGCAAGGTCGGGAAGGATAAATGGTAGCATTCCCCCTTTAAACGCTGCATCCCAAGGAAGTTCAGCTACTATTTTCAACCAAATAGAACCAAGTATTAGTATGATAAATACGGCTATGATATTTGCGATAATTGCTTGCATCCTCGAATACTTAAAAGTATCCAAATACCACCCGACAAATAGCGCAGCAGGTATTATTGCTAACAGGTATCCACCTGTCGGTCCAAGTACAATACCAAATCCACCTTTCATCCCAGCAAATACTGGAATTCCAATTACCCCCATTAATACATATACCGTTACTGCAAGAGTTCCATACTTAGCTCCTAATATAGTTGCTGTTAGCATTACCGCAATTGTCATTAATGTAAATGGTACAGGTGGAACATTAATCATGATTTGTGCAGCAACTGCTATGATAGCTGCAAACAATGCGGCTACAATCATCATTTTTAAACGTTCATTTCTCATAAAAGTTTCCCCCTTAATAAATGAGTTAACCTAATTTAAGTTAAAGGTTAACTCATTTATATTTTAATAAGAAATAGAACTTCCGTCAATACAATTATTTAAGAAGTACGTTAACGCTCAAAAAAGCCGCAATCCAGAGGATTGTGGCTTAGTTATTATTACCATCTGCTAGCGGCTGAATCTATTGTTTCTAATCTCACCAATCCTTTTTGCATAGGTGGTGGACATGCTTTATTGTACTGCATTATTTTATCATTTACCTTTGTTACCCTAAATTGTAGTCCTTCTTTTTCACCATTTAAATAATTTTTCGCAATATCATGCAGTTCGTCCCTTATCTCATGCTGAAGCTTTAACCAGTGTGGTTTATATCCAGCATCCTTCGCAATTTTTTGGAAGTGTTGAAAGATATCACCGGTTAAGTATTCCTCCGATATTGGCTTCCCCGCGCCCTTTAAGTTGTCCATGCCACCTGTCTTCGAATACTCTTTAAGAATATCCCCTATCAAGTCATTACTTGGCTTATTGAAGCTATCATTATCCATAATGCACCTCTTCCCTGAATGATTGATTTCATCTTGGAATGCCATTAATAATATACTATGCAAGAGCGATCATCTACTGCCCCCAATGCTAGCTATACGTGAGGTATTACATTAGAGGTAGCATGTGGCGCCTTTTGTAATAATAATTGTAAAAACTGTTCCTGATTGT
>Ga0209013_10003971_pt1 | contig 13043 bp, 10 predicted proteins | sample Cruoilmetagenom2_FD_187291 | JGI IMG/M metagenome (GOLD analysis project Ga0209013, IMG submission 187291) | Oil polluted marine microbial communities from Coal Oil Point, Santa Barbara, California, USA - Sample 2 (SPAdes) (version 2) | ecosystem: Environmental > Aquatic > Marine > Oil seeps ... | reverse complement strand
CGCAGCGAGCGGTGGTACCCTGTTTCTTGACGACATCGAAGCTTTGCCAATGAACCTCCAGGCCAGGCTGCTGAGAATCCTGACCAGCCAGGGTGAAAGCCAGCGCGGGGTATCAGATGAGCCTGTCGCGGATGCCCGGCTGATCGCCGCAACGGAATTCGAGGTGGGGCTGAGCGATCAGGTTCGCGAGGGCAGCTTCAACCAGGAGCTGTTCCAGCGCCTGCAGACGCTGTCAATCCACTTGCCGCCGCTGCGGAAGCGGCTCGACGATCTGCCCGACCTGGTCACGCACTTCATCCGGCGTTGCAACAGTGAGTTAGGAAAGTCTCTGCGTGGTGTCAACGAGCAGGTCATGGAGCGGCTGCGAGCCTATTCCTGGCCGGGCAATGTGGGAGAGCTCGATAGCGTCATCAGGCGAGCCGCAGTACTCGCCCGGGGTAATGTCATCACGCTCGCCGAGATTGGGGAGCAATTGGGCGATTCGTCGTACGTGCAGCGGGAGGACGCCGAGGTGGCGCTCGAACTGGCGGTGCGCCGGTGTCTCCGGCATGTCCTGAGTGAGCACCAGGATGAGGAGTCGACCTTCCCCTTTCGCGAAATCGTCCAACAGGTCGAGACGATTCTGGTGAACGAAGCGCTCGCCGAGGCCTCCGGGAACCAGGTGCGTGCTGCCGCGCTTCTGGGCCTCAACCGCACCACGCTGCGTAAGAAGATGGGGCTCTAGCCGTCGCACTTGTCAGCGCTTGGCGCGGCCTTCTGCAGATCCTGTGCCGTGCGAAATCCTGATCCAGCGAGCAATTGGCGTGCCATCGGTGATGAGTAAATAGTGGATCGTGGTTCGTACTGATCCATCTGCTTGGTGATAGTCAGCCGCAAAGTCCATGGTGCGCCAGGCATGGTGCTGTTCCGGCCAGTGTGGTGGTGACTGGATGACTTGGCGGTGAAAGTCCGCTACCGGCCCGACATTGACTATCAAATCGAGTGAGTTTTCACACCAACCAGATTGAAAGGTCGATGTGAAAGGACATTCAATAACTCAGAATTATTGGCGCTGTGGCGTTTGTTTTGCCTATACTCCAGATTCAACAGGGGAATTACCATCAACCCGGGATGAAGAGAGATCTGCAGATGCGTGCAATTGCGGACAGGAAGCCCTTTTATCAATCCAGGAATATCGCTGGCCGCAGGGAGCGCCGACTGCGCTGTGCTGCGTTGCTTTCTCTGGCACTTGGTACCTGCCTGCCCTCAGCCGCACAGCTTGAGGAACTGCCTCTGGAAGAAATCATAGTCACTGCCAGCCAGGGGGAGGAACCGATTTTTCTCACCCCTTACTCGGTGGACACCATCAGCGCAAAGCGCATTCAAATGGCGAATTTCCGCTCGACACCGGACATTTTCAGCGAGATTCCCGGCGCCCTGGTTCAGAAGACCGCCCACGGTCAGGGCTCACCCTATATCCGCGGCTTTACCGGTTACCGCAACCTGTTCATGATTGACGGCGTCCGCCTCAACAATTCGGTATTCCGCGATGGCCCCAACCAGTACTGGGCCACCGTCGATTCCGGCGCCATCCGCCGACTGGAAGTGGTGCGTGGCCCGAAATCCGTGCTTTACGGTTCCGACGCCATCGGCGGAACCGTCAATGTACTCACCCGGGGGCCCACCGCCTACAGGGACAATAAATCACTCGACGGCGGCCTGCACTACCGCTATGGCCACGGCGAGGACTCCCATATCCTCGGTGGGTACGTAGACGCCGCACTGGGGCAGCAGGGCGGCTTCCTTCTCGGCGGTACGAAGAAGAATTTTGGCGATATCGAGTCCGGCGGCGGTGAACTGCCCAACACCGGTTACCAGGAGTGGACCCTGGACAGCAAACTGGTCTACGAGTTAAGCGATGCCCTGACCCTGACTGCCGCTCACTCCCAGGTACACCAGTATGCAGTGCCACGCACCCACAAGACCATTTTTTCCCAAATTTTTGCCGGCACCAGCGTGGGCAGTGAACTCAATCACGATCTGGACCAGGATCGCATGCTGAGCTACGTCAGATTGCAGGTGGATCAGGCCCTGGGATGGGAAAACTGGAATTTCACCCTGTTCCATCATCGCCAGGAGGAGGAGCGGGATCGCCTGCGCAGCGGTGATCGCCGGGACGTGCAGGGTGTGGAGGTCAACACCCTGGGATTCAACCTGGTAAGCAGCCTGGCCACCGGGAAATTCGGCGAGTTTACCGCCGGCGCCGACTGGGCCCACGATGAGGTAGACAGCTGGTCCAGCAGCAACCCGATACAGGGCCCGGTGGCGGACAACTCAAGCTACGACTGGGTGGGTGTGTTCCTGCAAAACCGCTACGCCATCAGCGCGGCTGTCGACATCACGGCGGGGCTTCGCCTGGCCTACTTCGACGTGGACGCCGGCAGCATCAGTGACCCGGTGGACGGCTCGGAGTTCTCCTACCAACAGGACTGGACCGAACCGGTGGGCAACCTGCGCCTGGGCTGGACACCGGTGCCGGAGCAGTGGCGCCTTTACGCCGGTATTTCCCAGGGTTTTCGAGCCCCCAACCTGTCGGACCTGACCCGCTTCGACTCGGCTCGCAGCAACGAATTTGAGATTCCTTCCACCGAACTGGACCCGGAGCGCTACACCCAGTACGAACTGGGCGCCCGCTACCGCACCGAGGTACTGTCCCTGGAGGGCGCAGTCTATTACACCGATATCAGGAACCAGATCCAGCGCCTGTTGACCGGCAATGTAAACGAAGAGGGCGAAGAGGAGGTCACCAAGGCCAATGTGGGCGACGGCGAGATTTACGGTGTGGAACTGAAAGCCAACTGGCTGTTCACCGAACAGTGGCAGGCCTTCGGTCACTTCGCCTGGCTGGACGGCGAAATCAGCACCGAAGCTCAGGTGGGCTCGCCCTCCGTGGACGACCACCACAGCCGCATGATGCCCACCAACTACCGGCTGGGCCTGCGCTATCAAAACGGGGGCGACCGCAACTGGTGGGTGGAATCGGAGGTGGTTCGAGTGGAAAAAGCCGACCGGCTGTCATTGCGCGACAAGAGCGATACCCAGCGCATTCCACCGGGCGGCACTCCGGGTTACACCCTGTGGCATATTCGCGGCGGTATCGACTTGACCGAGACACTGCTGCTCAACCTGGCGCTGGAAAACCTGCTGGACGAGAACTACCGGGTGCATGGCTCGGGCCAGAACGAGCCGGGCCGAAACTTTGTCGTGGCAGTGGATTACAAGTTCTGACCCGATTCCGAGACAATAGTAAGGCAAAGAGAGAAGCAAATGCTTAGATCACCACCCTGGTTCGACCTGCCCATGGCATGCCTGGGGGCTGTGGTTTCCGCTTCCCTGGTGGGCTGGATCAACAGCGATTACGGCTTTCTGCCTGCCTTGACCGCAGCCCTGAAGCAGGCCGCTTACGCTTTTGTCGCCACCGGCCTGATCATACAGCTCTGCAGATGGCTTAACCGGCGGCCTGTTTCCCGGGTACTGGCCATTGGCATGGCGATAATGCTTCCCCTGCTGCTCACCATGGTCCTGCTCTACCTGCTGCACAGCCTGAAAGGTACGCCGGAGCCGCTACCGTCGATCATTCCTGGAACCGTCCTGACCTTGATCGGGCTGGTTCTGGTCAGCTGGCGAACCGCGACCGCTGGGCCTGCTACATGCCCTTGAGGGGCGCTCTGGTCGGGTGACTCTGTGAAAAGTGTTTATTTTTCCTATAATCTAAGATATCCAGACCGATCCGGGTACCTTGAAGGTCATGAAGGGTGATTTAGCTTTCAAGATTCCGTACCTGGATTTTCATGGTTCGAAGCGCGACAAGAAGAAACGTGCCTGGATGGACCTGAGCGTTGGAGTCGAAATAATGACATCGATTGACATGAGCAAATCGGAGCGTGTGGTATTGCTCGATGAACAGGGGCAAGCGATCGGGAGCGCCCGCAAGGAATGTGTTCACACGGCGGATACTCCATTGCACAGCGCGCTGTCTATTTTTCTTTTTGACGGATTGGGCAGTATGCTGGTTCAACGCAGGGCATTGTCCAAGACGACCTGGCCCGGCGTATGGTCCAATGCGTGTTGCGGGCATCCCGCGCCCGGCGAAGATCTGATGGCGGCCGCGTCGCGTCGCTTGCAGCAGGAACTCGGGCTCGAGGGGATTTCGCTTCAGGTCGCGCTGCCGCATTTTCGTTATCAGGCGAAATGGGAAGGGCTGCTCGAAAACGAGATGTGTCCTGTCCTGATTGGGACTTGCCCGTCTGGCAACTCGATTCGTTTCAATACAGATGAAGTACACGAAGTCGATTGGATTCCATGGCAGCCTTTTGCGGCAGCGAGCGTGGCTCAAGGGAAAAGCGAATACGATCATTTCTCTCCATGGTCTTTGCTGGAGGCCCGGCAGTTGCGGGAGTCCCCGGCATTGCAGGCACTGCTTGGCCCTGCGGCTTGAACCCGGGATGCAACGGATACTCAAAATACTGCTTCTGGCCGCGATCGTGCTCCTTATACCCATCGTGCCTTTCGTCGTCATCGGTGAACTGCCTGGTGAGCGGTGGTTATCGGCAACGGACGGCAGCGCGCTGATGTTCGCCCTTACGGGCAGCGGCTTGCTCACGCTGGATGTCGTCCTGCCGATTCCTTCGAGCATTGTGATCGCCCTGCTGGGTGGGCGTTTGGGATTCTACGGGGGCTGGCTCAGCGCCTGGCTCGGGTTGACCGCCGGTAACCTGATCGGCTATGGGATCGGCCGGCTCTGGCCGCAAAAGTTGGCGCCCGACATCTCGGAATCACCAACACTGATTCTGCTGATCTTGAGCCGCCCGGTACCGGTTCTTGCCGAGGCCATGGCGATCGCAGCAGGCGCTACGCGGACTCCCGTCACGCACATGATTACCGCCTGTGCGGCAGGCAATGCGATCTATGCAGGCATACTGGCGGCAGATGGCGCAGCCTTGCTGGCGGCTGACTGGACGGGTCCCGGCATTATTTTGCCGTTACTTGTGCCCGTGGCCGGATGGTTCCTTTGGCGCTGGTCAAGGTTGCGTGGTATCGTAGGTCAATGACGGGAATGGGGTATTAGCAATTGAATGATTACACGCCTCATGTGCACCTGGTGAAACAACATTTTCAGGTCACCTACAGTTTTCCGGTGTTGTTTACCTCGCACGCTTTTGATAAGGCCAATCCGGTGCTGTCGCAAGTGCTGCGTGACTCCGGCTGTATCGATAGCCGAATTTTCCCGGTCATCGACGATAACGTCGAAAAACACCATGCCGGCTGGTGGCGGCACCTGAGCAATTACCTTGGCCACTACGGGGCAGGGGAGTTGTTGCCCCCCCTGTCCATTCCCGGCGGGGAAGCGGCAAAACAGTCCGGCGAGCTGATCGAGCAGATCTATCAGATTGTAGCGGATCGCCGTATTGACCGGCACAGTGTCATATTGGCTATCGGCGGCGGCGCCGTGTTGGATGCTGTTGGCTTTGCGGCGGCAACCGCACATCGCGGAATTCGATTGATTCGCATGCCGACCACGGTGTTGGCACAGAATGATGCAGGCGTCGGAGTGAAGAATGGTTTCAATTTCCACGGCCGCAAGAACTTCGTGGGTAGCTTTGTCCCCCCTATGGCAGTAATCAACGATAATTCACTTCTGGAATCCCTGCTTCCCCGCGACAAGCGGTCGGGGATGGCCGAGGCCGTAAAAGTCGCCCTGATCCGTGACAAGGAATTCTTTCACTACTTGCAATCGCAGCGCAAAGAACTGGCTCGCTTTGAAGCCAGGCCCATGCAGGAGATGATCCGCCGCTGCGCGGAACTGCACCTGCAGCACATAGCCTCATCTGGTGATCCCTTCGAAATGGGCTCCGCGCGCCCGCTGGACTATGGCCATTGGTCTGCTCATAAGCTGGAAGAACTTTCCCGGCACGAATTAAGGCACGGAGAAGCGGTATCCATTGGCATAGCCCTGGATGCGATCTACAGCCAACGTTCGGGCCTGTTGGGCGAATCAGAGCTAATCAGTGTCATCAGTCTGCTGATGGATTTGGGTTTCAAACTCGATGAACCCGTCCTGGGGGATCTTGATGTCAAGCAAGCCCTGGCCGAATTCCAGGAGCACCTGGGTGGAAAATTGTGCATCACCCTGTTGACCGGGACCGGCCACGCGGTTGAGGTCAATCAGATAGATGTGCCCTTGATGCAGGCTTGCCTCGATGCCCTCCGCGAGGGGAACTTCATGCGGAGCCTGGGCCAGGCCATTGGGTGACTGTTTTGCGCAGCTATGCGCAGCTGATGCGCTTACCCGCCATGTTCACCGTGTGCAGCAACGTAATTGCTGCATATTGCGTGGCCGTGGCGTATTGGGCGGTTTCTGACAGCGATACCCACTCAATCCTGAGCCTTCCGTTTCTGCTGACTTTGCTCGCAAGCCTCTGCCTGTACCATGCCGGGATGGTATTGAACGACTGCTTCGATCTGGAAGTCGATCGCAGGGAACGCCCGCAACGTCCGCTACCTGCCGGTGCAGTGGGGATCACAACCGCCTGGTATCTGGGCTGGGGCCTACTGGGGGCGGGACTCATTCTCGCGTCGCTGGTCACTATTCAAACCTTGATCATTGCCGCCGTGTTGGCGCTTGCCATAATCGTTTACGACAGGGGTCCGCGACGAGGGTGGTTTGCGGCGATCAATATGGGGCTGTGCCGCTACCTCAACTGGATCATGGTGATCTCAGTAGTGGGCCTGGACTGGAAGCTGGCCCTGTTGCCAATCCCGGTCTTTTTCTACATAGTCGCCCTCACCCGGATCAGCCAGGAGGAGGCCGATGCAGCCGACCGTGGTGTTCTGGTGATAGCCGCCGCAGTACTGGCTGCCGGTGTGCTGTGCTGGATGCTCTGGTATTTGATTGGTCTGTTTAGCGATATTGTGGGAGCCATTGCCCTTCTGCTGGCACTCGCTTTTTTGATCTGGCGCTTTGTTTTGTTATACCGTGAATTCAACACAGAGTCTGTACAGGCAATGGTGGGTGCCCTGGTGTTCGGTATTATTCCGCTGGACGCGTTGTTGCTGGCGTCAACGGGACAATCCCTGGCAGCGCTCTTGCTGTTAGTGTTACTGTTTCCAGGCAGATGGTTGGGACGTTTCCTATACGTTAGCTGATAGAGAGCGATCCGGCTGGAAATGAACCGGCATTTGGTGAGGAGCAAGTTAAGGGCTATGGATCATTACACGACGCTTCACAGTGCTCTATTGCAGCAGTGCCCGGAGAGTTCCGCGCAGTGGCTGGACCAGGTGCTCAAGTCGATTGAATCGACATCAGATCCCTCGGCGGGGCATCAGATTGCATCGGCCATGGCCCGGCGCAAACTGGGCGATGGTCCATTCAACGTGACTCTGGTGTCAGCGGAAGGGGTGTCCTCGGAGATAAGTCATTGGCTGTGCTCGGATGCCGCGAGGATTCTGCTGGCGCTGGCGCTCGTCAGCGTCACTGAGCAGGCTCTGCCTTCGCTTTTGAGTGAACTCTATGCCCATGGCGATGAACGGGAAAGAGCGGCGCTGCTGATGGGAATGAGTTTGCTGGATCAGAATGGACAATGGTCGACTGAAGCTGAAGACTGTTGTCGCACCAACAGTTTGATCCTGCTGGCTGCGATCGGGATGAACAACCCCTATCCGGCTCGGCACTTCGCCTCCCGGGCGTTCAACCAACTGGCCTTGAAGTCGTTATTCCTGGGACTTAACATCGCCAATATTCAGGGGCTGAGGGGTCGACGCAACAGTGAACTCAGCATGATGTGTGCCGGTTTCATCGATGAACGTGTCGCCGCAGGCCGGGATTATCCCATCTCCATCTGGCTGGCCATTCGCATGTCGGACTGCACACCGGATACTTATCCATACATGGCCGCTTGCCTCGTCTCCGATGATGCGAATCGCCGCTATTACGCAGCCGCATCTCTGCTGCAGCAAGAGAGCATCCCTGCGGCAATCAGGGAAAAGATCCACCAGCAACTCGAGATGGAAGCGGATGACAGGATACGAGGTGTTTTCCAGAAACTTACTGAATCCGAGGGGATGTGAATATGAAGTACTTTGATCCGCATGTACATATGGTGTCCCGCACCACTGACGATTATGAAAACATGGCGGCCGCGGGGATCAGAGGCGTGGTCGAACCTGCCTTCTGGCAGGGCCAGCCCCGTACCAGCCTGGGCAGCTATATTGACTATTTTGATCTGCTGTTAGGCTGGGAGCCTTTTCGCGCCAGCCAGTTCGGCGTGCTCCACTACTGCACCATGGGAATGAATCCCAAGGAAGCAAACAACCGCAAGTTGGCCAGGGAAGTCCTGGATATCCTGCCTCGCTATCTGGCAAAAGATGGTGTGCTGGCTGTCGGTGAAATCGGCTACGACGATATTACACCTGAGGAAGACGAGGCCCTCCTGGCACAAATGGCAATGGCCAGTGATTTTGACCTGCCAATTCTGATTCACACCCCTCACCGGGATAAGGTCGGTGGCACCAAACGTACTCTCGATATGATCCGTGACGCGGGAACGGCGCCAGAGATGGTGCTTGTAGACCACCTTAACGAGTTGACTCTGCCGCTGGTGCTGGACAGCGGCGTGTGGCGCGGCCACTCGATTTACCCCAAGACGAAAATGTCGGAGAGCCGCATGGTCGAACTCCTCAAGCAATATGGTACTGAACGGATGGTGGTAAACAGCGCGGCCGACTGGGGGCAGAGCGACCCGCTCAAAGTGCCCAAGGTAGGTCAGGCGATGCTGGAGTCCGGTTTTTCCGAAGCAGAGGTGCGCAAAGTACTGTTCGAGAATCCCATCGAGTTTTATGCCCAAAGTGGTCGTATTACTTTGGCGGAAGTAGAACGCCCCGAAATTGACCAGACACAGCAGTGGATGAACAACTCAGTTCTGCGCGGGCAAGCGCCGATTGTAGAAGGGTAACATTGAATCAGATCAAGTGAGGTAAACAGCCCGTGGCAGTCTGGTCATCCGAGGAACTCTTTTACTGCAGTAACGTCCACCCCGGTGACAGCCTGAGAGAAGTAGAGGACAACGTTCGGCGCTTTATCTCTCCGGTGAGAGTGCATCGTGGGCTGGAACAACTGCAGGCGGGCCTGTGGTTGAGCAGTGTTGCAGCCGATGAACTGGTCGCGTCAGAGTCCAGATTGGAGGCATTTTCCGCATTGCTGAATGCTGAGGGGATTCTCCTTACATCGCTCAATGGTTTTCCCTACGCCGGGTTCCACGAAAGCGTGGTGAAGGAAAAGGTCTATCTCCCCCACTGGGGGCAGAGAGCGCGATTGGATTACACCTTGAAGCTGGCCAGGCTGCTGTCTGGATTGATGCCTGAGAGCTGTGTCGAGGGCACTGTTTCTACCTTGCCGTTGGCATTTGCCCGGGGCTGGTCTGTCTCGGACCAGCAAGAGGCAGAGAAGCACCTTTGCGAGCTGCTCCTTGCGCTCGCGGAACTTGAGCAATCCAGCGGCAAACGCATCCGTATATGCCTGGAAATGGAACCCGGCTGTGTACTCGAAACCACTCCCCAGCTCATTCGTTTTTTCACTGAAACCCTGCCGGCAGCACTCGGCAGTTATGGCCTGCCGGCAGGTGGCATAGAGCGGTACCTGGGCGTTTGCTTCGACATCTGCCATCAGGCGGTGATGTTTGAAGATACAGAGCAGTCGCTGGCGGCCATTCATCGGGCTGGTATCGTGATTGGCAAGATACAGGTCTCCAGCGCCATGCGGGTACCTGACGCCGCACTGGCAAGAGATCTTCTGGTGCACTACGCCGAGCCTCGTTACCTGCATCAGGTGAGTACGCTGGATGGGCATGGGGACCAGCAGTTCTGCCTGGATCTGGCCGATGCGCTGGCCAACGGGCAATTGCCTCAGGATGCGGAATGGCGAGTTCATTTTCATGTCCCAATCCAGTCAGAACACCTGGATTCATCGCTGCTGAGCACCACTCGAGAGGCGATCGTGGATACTTGCAGGTTCCTGGCTGCACACCCGTTGCTCAAACCCCATTTAGAGGTGGAAACATATACCTGGGGTGTTTTGCCCGAGGCTCTGACGCCCGCCAATGACAGGCAGTTGATCAATGCTGTCGCTGAGGAGTTGAATTGGCTGCAGGCCACTCTGGATGGCTTTGCCCTGATGGATACCTAGTATGTCGAAAAGAGTACCTCTGGTTGTAATTAATATTGTGGGCTTGACCCAGTCTCTGTTGGGCCGGCACACCCCTCACCTGAATCGATTGATCGAGGACGGTTCGATGACGACCGCGGCCGGCGTCTTCCCAGCCGTCACTACTACGGCACAGTCCAGCATGGTAACGGGAAGGCCACCGTCGGAGCACGGTGTGGTCGGTAATGGCTGGTACTTCAGGGAACTGGCGGAGGTGATGTTCTGGAAGCAGTCCAATCATCTTGTTCACGGCAGCAAGGTCTGGGATCGTCTGAAGCAGGCAGACAGCGACTTCCGCGTATCGAAGTTGTTCTGGTGGTACAACATGTACGCCAATGTGGATTATTCCATTACGCCCCGCCCGCACTATGCTGCAGACGGGCGCAAAGTAATGGACCTGTATTCCCGCCCCACGGGCCTGCATCAGTCCATCGAAGCGGAAATCGGCAAGTTTCCGTTCTTCAACTTCTGGGGACCAAGAGCAGGCCTTGAATCCAGTGAGTGGATCGGCAGGGCGGCCGAACTGGAGTTTGATCAGCACAAACCGGATCTGCAACTCGTCTACTTGCCGCACCTGGACTATAACCTGCAGCGCCTGGGGCCCGATGATGAGCGGATCTGGCAGGATGTGGCAGAAATCGATGCAGTTGCCGGGCGGCTGATCGAGCATGTTAAGAGCGAAGGCGCCGAGGTGATGGTGGTTTCCGACTACGGAATTGAGTCGGTAGACACACCGGTGGGCATCAACCAGGTATTGCGCGAGCATGGATACATCGAGGTTCGCGAATCACTCGGCTGGGAAATGCTGGACGCGGGCGCCTCACGGGCCTTCGCGGTGGCGGATCACCAGATCGCGCACGTTTATGTCAGGGAAGCCAGGGATGTTTCCACAGTCAAGCAATTGCTGGAGAAAGTTCCCGGGGTGGAAAGAGTGCTTGATGAAGCCGGCAAACGTGAGTTTGGCGTCGACCACCCAAATGCCGGCGAGCTCATTGCCATTGCCGACCAGGGAGCCTGGTTCAACTATTACTACTGGCTGAATGAAAACAAGGCCCCGGACTTCGCGCGGACGGTGGACATCCACCGCAAACCCGGTTATGACCCGGTTGAATTGTTCGTCGATCCGGATATCAATTTCCCTGCATTGAGGATCGGCCGCAGGGTGCTGCAAAAGCTCCTGGGTTTTCGCATGCTGATGGATGTCATTGCGCTTAAGCCGGAGTTGGTCAAGGGCAGTCACGGCAGACTGTTAAACCATTCAGATGAGGGACCCATGCTCATTCTTCCCAAATCTCTGGCTTGTGACCGGTGTTCGCTGCTGGATGTTGCTGGTTTGATTGAACGCCACTTCCAGTGATCAGGGTTTGGGGCTGAACCCGGACAGTCTGTTGCGCCAGTTTTGGAAGACGTATGCGTGCTTCGAGAGCAAAATGGCGAGATACAATAGAGCCGCCAGAACGATGAAGAGCGGCCGCGTTGGTATGGCGGTGACGGTGCCCAGGGTCCGCATTGAATTCCCGGCGGGCCAGGGCCGGACGAGTTCTTTTGCCAACCAGTCCCTTATGGTCTGATCCGCGAGTGCAGTTGCACCCAGTTCGGCTGGTGCTTCGTGGAAGAAGTCATGGGTTTTCGAGACATTACCGACCTGTACGGACGCCCGATGGCGCCCTGTATGCCGTAGCGGCAGCTCAAGCCGGTACTTTCCCGGAGCGGCGGCTTCCGCACTGAGAACCGTGATGCGACCGAATGGGTCGCTCAGACTCACCCTGGCCGTGTCCATGATTTCCCAGTCACCATTGGTCGACAGCGCATCGATTTCGAGTTGCACACGGCCGTGCTCCTCGTCGATGCGAATGTAGATGCGATCATCGCCGAAACGGTTGCTGGCCCACTCCACTAATCCTCCTGTAAAGGGAGCCCATGCAGGCCAATCGAGCCAGGAGGGCGCATAGGCGCCCAGGCCGCCAGGCAGCACAACAACGCGTCCGAGACCGAAGTCATGATCCGCCAGCAGGGGATCGCCGCGTTCCGATCTGAGGTAGACCCGGGCGCTTGAACGTTCCTTCGTCACCATGTATCCATTCAACTCTGGCCAGGTGATGTCGTTGTCGGCGAAATAGGGCAGTTGGCGTTCCTGACGCGGCCGGGTGACACTGGAATCGTAGGTCAATCGACGGCTGCCCACCGCTTCGCTCACCAGGCGCGGCAGCATGGCTACATCGGATACGCGCAGTAGCAGGCCGTCGTTTCTCGACGTCAGTTCTTTCAGGACATCGAATGCGGGTTCATCACCGATTGCCAGTGCGATGACGTCGATTTCGTACTCATCGATCATCGCCAGCACATCGGAGTAGTTGTCTTCGACGGCGAAGCCGTCCGTGACCAACAGGAGCAGACGCTGGTCCACGTTGGTGCCGCCCAGTTGCCCGGCGGCTGCCAAAAGCGCGGGCGCAATACGGGTTCCGCCGGAAGGGGCATCCTGCCAGGCGTCCTGTACTGATGCCAACGGGTCTTCACGGTCGGCGAGCGGCAGCCACGTTTCTGGATTGACGTCGAAAGCAATAATGCCGCTGTGGTCATGTTCTCCGAGCAGCCTGGTGGCAGCCAGCACGGCCGTCTTGGCGAGACCAAACGGGGTAGCGTCCGAGGGCCCGCGACCCATACTTCCGGACTTGTCGACGACGAACAGAACGGCGGCCCGGGACATGGGGGCCCCGGCCTCGGAAGTCACGGGCAGCGCCGTTTCCAGGGTCGAGTCCAGATAGCCGCCGGCGCCAAACGATCGCTGGCCGCCGAGAACAATCAA
>Ga0209013_10003970_pt1 | contig 13044 bp, 14 predicted proteins | sample Cruoilmetagenom2_FD_187291 | JGI IMG/M metagenome (GOLD analysis project Ga0209013, IMG submission 187291) | Oil polluted marine microbial communities from Coal Oil Point, Santa Barbara, California, USA - Sample 2 (SPAdes) (version 2) | ecosystem: Environmental > Aquatic > Marine > Oil seeps ... | reverse complement strand
TTTACACATTTGAAAGGAAGTGTTCCTATGATGGTTACATTGTTTACTTCACCTAGCTGTACGTCATGTAGAAAAGCGAAAGCATGGTTAGAAGAGCATGACATTCCATACACTGAGCGTAACATTTTTTCGGAACCGCTAAGTATTAGCGAAATCAAAGAAATTTTACGTATGACCGAAGATGGTACCGACGAGATTATTTCAACTCGTTCTAAAATATTCCAAAAATTGAATGTAGATGTAGAAAGTTTACCGCTTCAACGTTTATATGAATTGATTCAGGAGCATCCTGGACTTTTACGTCGTCCAATCATTCTAGATGAAAAACGCTTGCAGGTAGGGTATAACGAAGATGAAATTCGTCGTTTTTTACCTCGAAAAGTTCGAGCATATCAATTGCTTGAAGCACAACGTATGGTTAATTAATTTCGAATGGAAATGACTGATTGATTCTTCTTCTATCTGAATTTGAGAAGAGTGGTCAGTCATTTTGCATTTTACAGCTTGATTAACGATGCCTACTCTACTACAATTCTAATTAATTGTATTTTTCCAGAGTGGGAGCATATCCTTTTCATTTTCCTCTGGACCGTCATACAATAGAAGCAGACACTGTATCGGTAAGCGGCTTGAAGTGTTGCTTGAAAAAGGGGAATCCCTTTAAAGCGATCGAAGGGAGATGTGTAAAATGGATATCGAACGCATTAATGAGAACACAGTCAAATTCTACATTTCATACATCGACATTGAAAAAAGAGGCTTCAGCCGAGATGAAATTTGGTTTAACCGAGATAAAAGCGAAGAACTCTTTTGGGAAATGATGGATGAAATAAACGATGAATCGGACTTTGAAGTTGAAGGTCCACTTTGGATTCAAGTTCATGCATTAGATAAAGGACTTGAAGTAACAGTAACTCGAGCACAAATTAGTCGTGATGGAAAGAAAGTGGACTCACCATTTGAGATGGATGAAAAGGGTCAATACTTCTCTAATATGTCAGAAAGTTCATCAGATGAACAATCTTTTGAAGAATATAGTGGTCTCTTTACTGATTCAATTGATTCACAGGATGAATTCACATTTTTAGTTAATGATTTTGAAGACTTAATACCATTAGCTAAACGTATTGAATTGCCTTCGTATGTATCGACTTCTTTATTCACTTATAAAGAACGTTATTACCTCTACGTAAAAGCAGATCCTGAACTGGTCAATGAGGAAGAGATTGATAAAATGCTCAGTATTCTTTCGGAATATACGGATAAGTCGAGTGTTACGATTCACCGCATGAAGGAATACGGGAAAGAAATTATGGCCGATGAAGTATTCGAACAAATTCTAAAACACTTCAGTTAAACTCTTCCCTTCCCGGGGAGAGTTTTTTTCCTTTTCAGCAAAAGGTTTATGTTTTAGGAAATTCCTTTTGCATTTATGACTGAATATTCGTAAAATGGTAAAAAGGAGGTATGCTTATTCTAACAGCAGTCAGAGATAAGATGGAAATGTTCACGATTACTTGTCGTATGACAAGGGAACACTTAATGTTTTTGCGAAACACGAGCCAATTTACATGCCCCCAATGCGAAAATCCTCTTCGCTTAAAAATTGGCAAAGTCGTGACCCCCCATTTCGCTCATATCGTACTAACAAATTGCTTAACTTCATTTTCCGAAAGAGAATCTCCCACACATTTAATTGGAAAACAACAACTTGCTGAATTCTTCACACATGTAGGATGTGAAGTATCGGTGGAAGCGTATTTGCCTAAAATCGCCCAAAGACCTGATCTGTTAGTACGGAAAAATAAGAAATTGTGCGCAATAGAATTTCAATGCAGTGTAATTTCAATTGAGGAAGTTGCTAAAAGAAACAGTGGCTACAAAAAACTTGGAATTGCAGCAGTTTGGTTACTCCGTACACCGACCACCATTCAAGCTGATTCACCGGGAATTTCCTATGTGAAACTATCGAAATTTATGCAATCTTTTATTACTACAGATTCAATTTCGGGAGATTCCTTGATTACGTATGATCCAACGACGTCGCAGTTCATTTATTTAACACAACTGCTACATATTAGTGGGACAGCGTTCATCGCAAAAATTCGAGCTTTGCAGATTGAGCAGCAAATGTTTCCCTTTGCTCATGTAAAACCGCTCACAAACAGCGAAAGAATGGAATACTGGGGAATATTTCAGCATCATCGAAACAGGTTCTTGAAAAACAGAATCTTCACGAGTAAATATGGAGCAAGAGACCGCTTTCTAAAATATTGTTACAAACAGCAAATTCGTCCTGAAAATCTGCCTTTGTATATCGGCTTGCCAATCCATCGATCGGAAGTCATTCAAGGTCATCCCATCGAGTGGCAATTAGCGCTTATTTGTGAACTCAGTCGGAATAAGGTGGACATGCGCTATATCAGTACAGAATGGATTGAAGGGTTTATCGAAGCAAAATGCAAAGTCTTTCACCTTGAAAATGCTATCCAAGTGATTAAACGATATTGCCAGAAGCTTCATGAACTTGAGTATGATATTTATCAATCGATTTCACATCAATCCATAAGTGAGACAAGTGTGGTAACCCAATTCCGAAATGAATTAGTTGCAAAACCTTGTGAAAATTGAGAAAATATAGTCGTTATTCGATTTTTCTAATAAATCGATCCAAGGGGGAGCATCTGATGAATACAGAAACAAAAAACAAAATTCTGACGCGTAACGAAGTCCCAACCGAGTTAACGTGGAAGCTTGAAGATATCTTCTCAAGCGATGATACATGGGAAAGTGAATACACGGAAGTAAGTACACTTTCTGAAAAAGCGGATTCCTTCAAAGGGACGTTGGGAGATAATGCCGACGCACTCTTCAAAGCGTTTACGTATAAGGATGAGTTGTTGGAGCGCATTTATCGGTTATACACCTATTCGCATATGCGATACGATCAAGATACAACCAACAGCCACTATCAAGCGATGGACAGCCGCATCAAAACGTTGCTTGTGAAAGTTTCGACAGGCTTGTCATTCATGACACCGGAAATATTAGCTTTGGATGAAGCGAAGATTACAAGCTTTGTAACTGATCATGAAGGACTGAAACTATACAGACAAGTCTTGAAAGAAATCAACGATATGCGTCCACATGTTCTACCGGCAGAACAAGAGGCATTGCTAGCTCAATTATCGGAAGTGGCAAGTGCGTCCTCCCAAACATTCAGCATGTTGAACAACGCTGATTTGGAGTTTCCGACAATCAAGGATGAAAATGGAGAAGATGTTGAATTGACTCACGGACGCTATTCACGCTTTTTGGAGAGTGAAGACCCTCGCGTTCGTGAAGATGCCTTCCGCGCGATGTACGGCACGTATGGCAAGTTCCGTAATACATTTGCGTCTACACTAGCTGGAAATGTAAAACGAGACAATGTGAACGCACGTGTGCGTAACTACACATCTGCTCGTCATGCGGCGATGTCCGAGAATCAGATTCCAGAGCAAGTTTACGATAACCTCGTGAACACGGTAAATAAAAATCTGCATCTATTACAACGCTACGTTACTTTGCGTAAAAAAGTCTTGGCTGTCGATGAATTACACATGTGGGATTTGTACACGCCTCTTGTGAAGGAAGCGAAAATGGAAATTCCTTATGAAGAAGCGAAAGACATCATGTTAAAGAGCTTTGCGCCTCTTGGTGAAGAGTATGTATCCATCGCAACAAAAGGCCTGGAAAATCGCTGGGTGGATGTGGTTGAAAACAAAGGAAAACGTTCAGGGGCATATTCATCAGGTGCCTACGGGACAAATCCATACGTATTAATGAATTGGCAGGACAATGTAAATAATCTTTACACATTGGCTCATGAATTCGGTCATAGTTTGCATAGCTATTACTCACGTGAAAACCAACCGTTTATTTACGGAGATTATTCAATTTTCGTTGCTGAAGTTGCTTCAACCTGTAATGAAGCTCTGTTGAATGAACATTTATTGAACACGATTGAAGATGAACAAAAACGTATTTACTTATTGAATTATTGGTTGGAAGGGTTCCGTGGAACGGTCTTCCGTCAAACGATGTTTGCTGAGTTCGAGCATTTAATTCATAAAATGGATCAGGACGGCGAAGCCTTGACGGCAGACAAGTTGACAGAGGTCTATTATGACTTGAATAAAAAGTATTTTGGAGACGAGTTGGTGATTGATGAAGAAATTGGTCTGGAATGGACAAGAATTCCGCATTTTTACTACAACTATTATGTCTACCAATATGCAACAGGGTATAGTGCAGCAGTTGCATTAAGCAATCAAATCCTGTCAGAAGGACAACCTGCTGTTGATCGTTACATTAATGAATTCCTGAAAGCTGGCTGCTCAGATACGCCGATTGAAGTTTTGAAAAAAGCAGGTGTTGATATGACATCGGCGTCGCCAATCGAAGAAGCGTGTAAAGTATTTGAAACGAAACTTGCTGAGTTGGAAAGCTTGTTGTCTAAATAATTAAGAAGGACTTCATCCACTAGGGTGAAGTCCTTTTTTATATTAATATAGTATAACTGCCAGATGATAAAAACAGTATTAGTAATTGGAAACGCTTACTCTATGTCGATTTTGTGAAATAGTATGTGAATGATTGATTTATTTACTATTCCATGATATCTTTTAGATGTGAAATAAATCACATACAAACTTACACCCCTTTGTTTGAACGTGAACATTTCTCCCATCCCCTTTGTAATAAAAGAACCGCCTCTCCTTAAATGGAGTAGGCGGTTCTTTTGGTATTAAAAATGTAGGGAGGTAGCCCGGCCCTCATGGCTAGATTCTCCCATGAGGGATTCGACTACGCTGACATGCTTTCCTTGCTTATCTAAGTCTCCACTGATTCGTACTTCCCATCGGAATACGTTCAATTTGTTGAAGTAATGTTCTTTTCTTCAACTCGCGCTCAGCAGCATAGTTTGTAACGCCATAAATCGTTGCGACTTCTTTTGTGGATAATGTATTGAAACGTATAAATAGTTCATCAAGTGAAGGTGGTTCTTGACGGAATAACTGTGTATCCAACATCTCCGCCAGAATCTTCTCGTATACTTCGTAACTGTAGATGCCGCAGACTTTAAGTCCTTCGTCTTCAATTCGTTCGTTGAAGAATACAATGCTTGGTGCTTCGGTGACTTCCATTTCGCGACTGATGTGAAGGTCACACTGGAAGGCACGGGTAGCTTCTTTGGATTGAATGTCCGACTTGAATTCCTCAACATCCAATTGGGCTTGTTCAGCAATCGCTACTAAACTTGAATACGTCGCTACATTTTTTGTATCTAAAAATAAATGTTCCTGTAACTTATGGAGGAATCTCATTCCGGCTCTTTTTCCTTGAAGTTCAGCAGCCTTGATAGCAACGGAAGGAAGGGCTGGATGGGTAAAATCCGCATTATTTATCGTTACATTTTTACATATGGAATTGAGTGAGGAAAGCTGTGTACTCAGGACCACACGTAAGGTGAAATACTGTTCATACTCGACTTGTAACTTTCGAATAATCGGCTGTAAATCAAAGCATGAAGAGCATAGCGGGTCAATAAATGCATACAGTTCCATAGGCTTGGCTGAACTTGTAGAAACAGTCGCTTCGGGCGATATCAGCAAGTTAGTCACTCGATTTCCTCCTCTTGATCAGGGCGGTTCGTCATATGATGTGCCGTCAATACAAGTCGATGGTAGTAATCGTCACGAAATTTTCCTTCTAGTTTCACTTCATCCATTGCAGATGCCATGCATTCAAGCCATGCCTGTGCTCTTTCCGGTGTAATGGGGAAAGGCATATGTCTAGCGCGTAACATAGGATGTCCGTGTTCTTGTGAATATATATTTGGGCCGCCTAAATACTGTGTCATAAATTGTTTTTGTTTACGAGCAGTTTCCGATAAGTCATCTGGAAATATTGGCTTAAGCTTCGGGTGTGCCGCGACTCTCTCGTAAAACGCATCAATAAGTTGCGACAATTTATCCGCACCAATTTCTTCATAAGGAAGTATAGGTTTTCGGGTCATGTTATGAACTCCTTTGCTTTAGCTGTCTTCCCATTCTATCAACCTCACGACTTTTTCTCAAACAAATCGATTTTGTAATGTCTACCAGCTTATGATTAAGGGGACTTTTTTATCAGTGATACCCTGACAATATACCGAAGAATCATTCATGTAACAAATTTATTTTTGTTGTGCGGCTTTCATGAAGCGTGCAATTTTTTTTGCTGTAAGGCGTTTAGGGATTTTATAGTTTTCAAGCAAATCCATGAAGCTTTGTTGACCTCTTTCTAAATCGGTGACCTCAAATTCCATTTCGAAATCAGTATGTCCTAAATAATGAGAACGATCAAGTACCAACAAACCCTCTTGATAAGGAATTTCGGCCCGTTCTGTGTGAAGAGTACCGAACGCTTGTAGTTCGTCTGGCAACTGGTGGAATTCCTCATACATGCTTACTTGAATGGAACCTGTATGCAATATTTGCTCACGTTCATTTGCGGATATTTTGCATGTTGTTTCCAACATCGTATGGATGTTTTCACCAGGTGCTTTTAAAGTTAATTCATTGCGATCGCCTACGACTCTTAAACGGAACCCCATCATCGCATTACGTAACTGGAAATCTATCGTATCGAAATAAGTGTTTGTCTGCGAATGAAAGTTTTTTGTAGATAGTCCAAACCCCAGACATAATCGATCGAATTCTTCTTTTTCCAATAGATTTTTAAATTCTATTTCTTTTTGGATTGTCATCGTGAATCACTCCCTTACCTAATATTATCTTGAAAAAATTTGCAAACTGCAACATAGGGGAAGCTGTGATAAAATATGTGATAAGGAAAGTTTTAAGAAAAAGGCAATGTTTAACGATACGGTTTTTTATCAAACCTTTGCGCTTGCCGTAGGTTTTGTATGAGCCAACAACTATGGAAATACACATAAAAAACATTCATGAACATAGTCAATGAAATAGCTTTATTTACATCAAACTTTGAAAAAGGTTTAGTGAATGGCTTGCTAAATTGACTTATTTTGGTAGCGTCAAGGAGGAGCGGTTATGGGGCAGTGGGAGAGGTTTTTAGAGCCTTATAAACAGGCAGTAGATGAATTGAAAATTAAATTTAAAGGTATGCGAACGCAATTTGAAAATCAAAATACAAACTCACCGATTGAATTTGTTACGGGGCGTGTGAAGCCTCTGGCAAGTATATATGATAAAACACTCGAAAAAGGAATTCCATTCGAACCTTCAGAACGGTTAGTTCATGAACTTCAAGATATTGCCGGTCTACGAATGATGTGCCAATTTGTTGATGACATTGAAACGGTTGTCGACTTGTTACGTAATCGCCACGATATCAAAGTCGTGGAAGAACGGGATTATATTTCACAAGAAAAACCGAGTGGATATCGATCGTATCACATGATTGTGGAATATCCTGTGCAAACGATTCGGGGAGAAATTCACATATTAGTAGAAATTCAAATCCGTACTTTGGCCATGAACTTCTGGGCATCAATTGAACATTCGTTGAACTATAAGTATAAAGGGAAATTTCCTGAGGAAATAAAAAACCGTCTGCAAAGTGCAGCTGAAGCAGCATTTCGGTTGGATGAAGAAATGTCACTCATACGCGATGAAATCCAGGAAGCACAAAAATACTTTAGTGAATATAAAGAAACTGGAAATGTGAATTTCCCATCAGATTCTAGAGAAAGTAGGTCGAAACGGACATGAAATTTGCAATTCAATCTCGTAATGATGCTTTCTCCAATGAACTCATGGACCGCGCGAAAACATACCTAACGGATTTTGGTCTCTTTTGGAATGAAGACTCTCCTGATATTGTCATTTCGATTGGGGGGGATGGTACATTACTGCATGCCTTCCATCGATATCGGGAACAATTATCAACTGTGGCATTTGTCGGAATTCACACAGGACATCTAGGTTTTTATGCCGATTGGAAACCAGCTGAAATCGAGAAATTGGTCATTTCCATTGCCAAGCGCGAATTTGAAGTCATTCAGTACCCGCTACTTGAAGCTACAATCAATTATCAAAATACCGATGAGCAGAGTGTTTACCTAGCCTTGAATGAAAGCACGATTAAATCCCCAGACGTCACATTAGTGATGGACGTTGAGTTGAATGATCATCATTTTGAACGTTTCCGTGGCGACGGACTTTGTATGTCAACTCCATCAGGGAGTACGGCTTATAATAAAGCTCTTGGTGGGGCAGTCATACATCCTTCGCTGGAAGCAATGCAATTGACGGAAATGGCTTCCATCAATAACCGGGTCTTTCGTACAGTGGGTGCACCACTCGTCTTGCCAGCGCATCATAAATGCGTACTAAAACCAGTGAAAGCCCCAGACTTTATGGTAACGATTGATCATTTGCAATTGCTGCATAAAGACGTTAAATCCATCCAATATTGTGTGGCAAAAGAAAAAGTACGATTTGCTCGTTTCCGTCCATTCCCGTTTTGGACACGCGTACATGATTCGTTCATTGATAGCGATGTGTAAACCATTCGAACTCACATTTGAGGCAACAGAAGAACGACTACTTCGTGAAGCGTTGTCCATGTGGGGAATATCAAAACGTACACTTACGTCCATTAAATTTGAAGGCGGTCAGTTACTGGTAAATGGACAAGAAAAGACGGTCAGGCATCCACTATCTATAGGGGACATCGTGACCGTTATTTTTCCGTCTGAAGAAGTAAGTCCTGGTCTTATTCGACAAAAAGGCCATCTTGAAATTGTATATGAGGACGCCGTTCTGCTAATTGTCAACAAACCATCAGGACAGAGCACTATTCCTTCTAGGGAGCACCCGTCCGGAACATTGGCGAATTTTGTCGCTCATTATTATGAAGAAATGTCCATTCCATCAACTGTTCATATTTTGACCCGTCTTGATCGTGATACATCCGGTCTTGTTTGTTTAGTGAAAAATCGCCATATTCACCACATCATGAATCATGGAAGTGTGTTGAATAAAACATATGAGGCCATTGTCCACGGCCAGCTGGAGATAAAGTCTTATGAAATTAAAGCACCCATTGCTCGTAAAGGGAGTAGTATTATCGAACGTGAAGTTCGAGAGGATGGGCTTTCTGCACATACCGACGTAAATGTTATTCGAAACTACGCGGATTTTTCTCATGTAACGTGTCTGCTTCACACCGGAAGAACGCATCAAATTCGCGTACACTTAGCACATATCGGTCACCCGATCGTCGGGGATGACTTATATGGTGGGAAGTTAGACAAAATACAAAGGCAAGCGCTTCATTGTGCATCTGTCGACATCAAGCATCCAATGACGGGCAAAATGCTGACCATAACTTGTCCACTACCGGCAGATATGAATGCTGTGTTGCGTTAATCTTGGTAATCATGAAATTTTTCTTCCACGTATGGTTGAAGGGATGGCACTGAAACAATTTCCATCTCTGGGTACCGGATTGCTGTTAACTTCCCTCCGAATACACATCCGGTATCGATATTCACGGTATGGTTTTTAAAGCGCACTTCTTTTGTAGGAGTGTGTCCATAGACAATCCATGTTGAGCCATCGTATTGCTTGGCCCAGTCCCTACGTACTGGTCGACCGTCCGGAAGGCATTCGCCTGTAATATCACCGTACATGACAAATGTAGTGATTTTTTTACTGATTGGCTTGCCAATCATGTCTTCGCGAATGCCTGCATGCGCAATAATCAGCTGTTCATTGTCAAGCTGTTGATAATAGGGGAGAGCTTCATAAAAAGCAATATAACGGTTCCTGATTTGCTTTTGCTTCTCTTTCCGTAACTGATTAAACTCTTCCACAGTTGTTTCCAAACCATGTGTTATTTGGACTTTATTTCCTTTGAAATAACGATAAAGTTTATTGCAGTGATTTCCCGGGCAATAAAAAAGTGTGTGATTATCTTGCATTGAGAATAATAATTCCAACACTGCAATTGAGTTTGGTCCTCTATCAGTAGCATCACCCACAAAGGCAAGCTTGCGTCCTTTTGGATGTGTAAATCCATTCCGATGCTGTTGATAGCCTAGCTTTGAGATCAATGAGATTAGTTCATCATAACAACCATGAATATCTCCAATAATGTCATATGACAATTCAATCACTCCTCTAAAAAAATGTTGCGATAATATAAGTTTAACCCATACAATGTGAAATAGAGTTGAAAACATGTTAAGAAAGGAGGGGGCATACATGATAGATGAAAATAAGAACAATGAAGAAACTCAATTAGACGCAGAACAATTACTATCATTTTTGAATGAAAACCAAGTGGATGCATTCAGGGAAGAGTTCTTATTGCTACATCCGTATGATCAGGCACAATTTTTTGAGAAGGTGGGACCTGACAGTAGGCAAAGTATCTATCAGTATCTCTCTCCTAAAGAGATGGCGGGGATTTTCCAATCGATTGAGTTGGACGATGATGAATACGAACCATTTCTTAAGGAAATGGAAACGAGCTATGCTGCTGATATGTTATCCGAAATGTATGCGGATAATGCAGTAGATGTGCTAAATGAGTTGAATAAAGATCAAGTGGCTAGCTATTTAACCATTATGGATGATGAATCCGCGCAGGAAATCAAGGATTTGCTGCACTATGAAGAGTACACTGCTGGTTCGATTATGACGACAGAGTATGTCGCGATACCAGAGAATTCGACCGCTCGTTCAGCCATGACCATATTACGGAATGAAGCTCCTGAAGCTGAAACGATTTATTATCTTTTTGTCGTCAATGACGATCATCAATTAACGGGTGTAGTATCATTGCGTGATTTAATTATTGCGGATGAAGACACCTTGATTAAAACCATACGAAACGAACGTGTTGTCAGCGTATCGGTGAGTGAAGATCAAGAGGAAGTTGCAAGGATGATTAAGGATTACGACTTTTTGGCAGTGCCTGTTGTTGATTTTCAGAACCACTTATTAGGCATCATCACAGTTGACGATATTTTGGATGTAATCGAGGAAGAAGCGAATGACGATTACTCTAAGTTGGCAGCTGTTTCAGAAATGGATACCTTTGATAAAGGGCCGTTAATCGCCGCGAAAAAAAGACTTCCTTGGCTGATTGTCTTATTGTTTTTAGGAATGTTTACCGCTAATTTGATGGGGATATTTGAAGAAACATTAGATCAAGTGGCGATTTTAGCGGTCTTTATTCCTTTAATTGCCGGTATGGCTGGTAATAGCGGAACTCAAGCCCTGGCGGTTGCGGTTCGAGGAATTGCGACGGGGGATATTGCCGAACAAAGTAAAATGAAGTTGCTCTTAAGAGAAGCGGGTACCGGGCTCATAACAGGAATTGTCTGTTCGGTAATCGGTGTTGGGATTGTGTATTTCAGCCAACATGATTTGTTGCTTGGATTGTTGGTCGGCGCAGCCATTTTTGGCTCCATTTTCGTTGCTACATTGTCGGGATCGTTTATTCCGCTTTTGATCCATCGGATGAATATCGACCCTGCGGTGGCATCTGGACCTTTCATTACTACCCTTAACGACATTATCAGTATATTAATCTATCTCGGATTAGCGAGCATGTTCTTAACCCAGTTGTAATGAGGCACACCTGAAAGTTGAAGAAATTTGACTGATGGCTGCCTCTTTTTCTTTCTTTATGCCATGGAATACCTTGGGGTTCATTGCTTTTCACACTCTGTAACCCGACTGCATAAAATAAATCAAAAAGGGTGTGTATGTTTCATTGGAAAATGATCCGCTCCTTTTTGTCCAAGGTCCGCCGGTCTATCGGCATATAAAAAAAGTTTCTCTTTGGCAAGAAGAAAGTACTTCGATTTTTCCCGAACCGAGTACGAAAGATTTCGAGGAAGACAAACAAGTGCCCAAAGGACAAAATAATGTCGAAACGACCCTTGAGGTAGAAGCCGAAAAAATGGATAATGCAGGGAAACCGGCTGAAGCTGATATCGAAACGGATCCAGTCATGTGGAAAAGGCTTCGATTTTTATCGACAGAATTTGCACAGTACGTTTATAAGCCATTACGTTTTCAGTTGCACAGCGGTGAACAAATTTTGGGTAGTGTGAATGAATTGTACCCTTCAAGTGTTGAAATTAAAGGTCCAAACGATGCAATCGTCGCTGTGGAAATTCAAGAAATTCAGGAAATTTGGTGGGGAGGAAAAATCCTGCCGGTCAGATTTTAAATCAAGAAACATCCATTTTAGTTCAAATGGGTGTTTTTTTGTGTGCAACAATTATCGCGCCATAAAAAGTGGATTCATATTTTCTCCAAGATAGGCAATGTTAAAGAATGATGATGAGATAAAAAATTCCAAGCGTCCCGCTAGAATCAGAAAGAAGCATACTGCAAATGATTGATATTCCTCAAAGCAGCTACGCTTTCAAGGACTGCACAAATCGGTTCACCATTTCAGTACTGGAGGTTTCCGGAGCTCTATGGAAAGCACACTGGCTACACCATTATGCAGCGTGCTGATTATGATTCGTCTCGATATAGAGGGTTCTTGTCTTGATATAAGGAGTTTTTGTATTGATATATGGTCGCCTTGTGTAGATAAGTCCCATTTTAGTTTAGATATTCTGATGACTAGTCTAGATATCCATCCCACAGACCCAACTTTGTGTTCCTCTAGAGTGTGGATTGCTGATTGAGCCACAATTTGAAGGACAATTTGTCTTTCACTGTGCAACCTTTATTTTATTCTCTAAAGCGGAAGAGTGCATTTGCGCCTACACGGCCGCAATCCGAAGGAAGGAAGGCTAAGATCCCGACGTTTTGCTCCTGCGGTTACTCGTCGCAAAATGCAGTGCTAAGAAATCTTGTCGGAACGCCTTCATGACCCACTTCGTGTGGGCCAAAGCGTGAGACCTACAATTATGCGGTCTTCATACTTGTTGGCTCATGCGGCAGCGAAAATGTACGATATCCGTGGATAACACTGTGATTTTACATTAAACGAAGGATGACA
>Ga0209013_10003969_pt1 | contig 13047 bp, 11 predicted proteins | sample Cruoilmetagenom2_FD_187291 | JGI IMG/M metagenome (GOLD analysis project Ga0209013, IMG submission 187291) | Oil polluted marine microbial communities from Coal Oil Point, Santa Barbara, California, USA - Sample 2 (SPAdes) (version 2) | ecosystem: Environmental > Aquatic > Marine > Oil seeps ... | reverse complement strand
CGTTATAGAGTGTTTTGTCCCATCCGTATACATCCTTATGGAAATTCACATACCCATCGCTATCAACCCAGGCTGTGAAGTAAAGAATATAGACCGGTATTGTTTCGTCCAGATGTATAGTCTTTGTTCTGCCCTTATTTATTGTTGATTTTATAGTATCCTCGTTCCAGCTTGGATCCGAAGATAGTACAAACTCAGCTAATCCCACAGGATTTTCTACTCTAATGCATCCGTGGCTAAAGTTGCGCTGTGCTTTCAAAAAGAAACCTCTGTTTGGAGTATCATGCAGATATACAGAGTGTTTATTTGGGAATAGAAATTTGATTCGGCCAAGTGGATTACCCGGACCAGGATTCTGCCGCAGTCTGTATTTGCCGGATAAAACCTTAGAGGCATATTCTTTCTGGGCTTGTTTGTTTTGAATCTCTACTTCTGATAATTTCTGATCTCCGGAATTGTTTCCATTGGCAACTTTAGTTGCTTCTAGATTATTTTCAATCTCAACTACATCAGTTTCTTCTACAACAATCTTCTGAGGGGCTTTAAGACCCAAAGCATCCATGTTTCGTTTGGCCATATATCCCGGATCTTCCTTAATTCTGGGAGCTATATCGTCTCTAAAAATACTCGGAGGAATGTTCCAGTAAGGGTTAACAATTAAATGAGTCATATCTTCACTAAACATAGGGGTATTCCATCGAGGCTTGCCTACTACAATACGCATGTTTATGCTATCGTTGTTATTTTCAATTCCATAAAGGTGGAAATTGGCGATATTTACCAGGATATAACGGTCTCCCAGATTTTGCGGAATTAGACGCCAGCGCTCCATAGTCAGCTCAATCTGTGATATGCGTTCTTCTACTGGGACATTTAATGCCTCTATCGTAGATTTCCCGACAACCCCGTCAATATATAATCCGTTTCTTTGTTGATATTTCCTTACTGCTTGATCAAGTGTCTCATCAAATAAATCACTTTCCACAATTGAGCTGTCTAATTCTCCAGTGACTTTAAGCCTTTTACTAAGAGCCAAAACCCTTTGTCCGCGCGCCCCCTTTTTAAATTTGTCTCCGTAAGGCACTGGCTGCCAGCCACCCTTAGCCGCAATCTCTTTATACTCTTTTAATGAAATTCTGAGCTTGGCGTACATTGGATACTTGGGCAAAAGACTGTCCAGTGTTCCCTGTACTTGATTTGTTTCTATAGCTGTAACCAACAAATTGGAAAGATTAACCTGCCTTTCCCCAATGGATAATTCCAGATTTATCTGTTCTGCCCTGACTCGCCCATGGTGTAGGTCGTGTGCGTACGTAAGAAAAGCATTTGAAAGCAGAAGCTCCAGTTCGGCTAAGTCTTGAGCTTCATATGAATTTCCAGAATTTCTGTCTTGGTCAATCCTATTAAGTGTAGATTCTATTTCGCTTATATTATAATAATCAGGGTCAAGAGCTTCATTTGAACTATGTCTTATTATCTCTATCATTTCGTATGCCTGAGTTGACGGACCATCGGTCACAATCCATAAAGCAGCATAACCGCGCTCTTTGTATAGTTTGGGAAGAGTCTTATAGGCATTGATGCTCTTAGTTTGTACGAGGATTTTAGGAGCATATTTTGACTCTTGTATTTTTTGCCTTGTGATTTGATTTACTTTAACATCTGAAGGTTCTTTAGCGTTTACTTCAGGGTTCTCTATCTTCTTTACAAGATTTTCTTGGTTCGGAGATGCGCAACCAAATGCAACTAAGCATATAGCCATAACAATCAATGCTGATATTCTTTGTTTCTTTATACTTAATATGCTCATTTCACATACCTAAATTTTTGCCAGTTTTAAATATCGGCAAAGAGATGAGGATAATTATTTGAAATTGTTATGTATATCCTGAAATATCTATCCCCGCCGTTTATTTATTATAATATAAAACTAATATAAAGGCTATCCTATATTGAATATTTTTTTAGATGCACTCATATGAATTTAGCTTCAGGTTTTAATTCCAGTTCTTTAAATAAATAGCGTTTAATTTTGCGTGTTGTAGTTTTAGGAAACTCCTCAACTCTTATTGCAAATTGTCTTACCTTTTTGTAGGATTCAAGACCACTATTAGTTTTACGTACTTCAAGCTTTATGAGCTCCCATATATTATCTGGAGTAACTTGTTCTCCAAGACTTCCTAATTTCTCATTGACTTCGTCCATATTTGGATATATTACGGCCTGGATATCGACATCATTTGGGCTGAAAACTAATGCTTCTTCTATAAAGATTGATTTTGTTAATTTCTCTTCTATTTCCTCGGGAAAGACATTCTTCCCGCCCCTTGTAACGATTACAGACTTCTTTCTACCCGTAATATACAAGTACCCCTCATCATCAAAATATCCGATATCCCCAGTTAAAAGCCATCCGTCGGCTGTTAGTGTCTCATCGGTGGCATATTGATTGTTGTAATAGCCCTTCATAATGTTTGGACCCTTGGCCGCTATTTCTCCATTACCTTCTGAGTCCACATCTCTTATTTCAACTTCATCACTTGGTATAATCATCCCTATGCTTTCTGCCTTAGGATTGTTAGGAGGGTTTACTGATATAAGAGGGGAGGCCTCAGATAATCCATATCCCTGAATTACTTCTATCCCATACTCGTTAAAACCGTTTGATACCCAACTGGGCAGTGCAGCGCCACCGGATACAATTAATCTACTTCTATCGAGACCCAGATTTTGCCTTATTTTCTTTCCTAATATGTTTTTAGGAAGCGCTTTGGTTAGGAGTCCCTTAATCCCTTTTTGGCTCGACAATTCTTTTCCAATTCTAAGATATAGTTTCTCCAAGAGTAAAGGAGTATTAAGCCATATTGTTGGTTTTGCGAATTTTAAGTCTTCAAGCAACTCTCTTGGTTTTAATCCTCTGGCATAAAATACGCTCATTCCACTTGAGAATGTAGAAATCAAACCCCCCGTGCATTCATATGAATGATGAATAGGCAAAATAGAGAAGGCTCTATCAGATGGGGTGTATTCAATAATCCTGTAAATGTCTGAAACGTTAGACATAATGTTTCCATGGCTCAGCATTACACCTTTTGGATCACCTGTGGTACCGGATGTGAATAGTATTTCCAGGAGGTTATCGGGAGTCACCTTTTCCATTTCAATGCCGTAGGCGTACTTTTTACTTATATCCTCTATCTTGTCCATTAGGATTGTATGCTTTAAGTCTATAAGCTCATTGGAACACGCGCTCAGGTTTGAGTAAAAAGAGTTTGATAGAATTATCGCCTTGGCGGATGAAAATGTTAAGATGAATTTATGGTCCTCAAGCGATGCCCTGGCATCTAGAGGTATTGCTACCGCTCCCAGCCATGCGACTGCAAAAAATGAAATGCCCCATTCGGGCCGGTTCTCTCCCAGAATCGCGACATGGTCCCCTTTCTCAATTCCTAATTCTCTTAGGTGCCTGGCTAATTTCTTTATATCTTCGTAGGCTTTGTTATATGTGATCTGGTATATATCTCCTTCCCTCGGATGAAGAAAGGCAAGGTTGCTTCCATTCTGATTTACAGTGAACTCTATCATTTCTGGAATGGTATCTATCGGCAAGCTATCTTTTAGAGTCGGTATTTTCCGTATTGGTTTAGTATATTTTTTCATGAGATGTATTTGCTTAGATCTGAAATCAGTTCTGAACGCTACAATTATATAATAATTATGGACTTAATTTTAGGTGGCCTTCTGATTATATGAAATTTTCGAGTTCAGGCAAGTTCTTGATTATGTAATCCGGTTTTGGGTGAAGTCTGTTCTCAGGCAGGTTTTTTCTGTTTATCCATGCAACGTCCATCCCCACGGCTTTTGAACCCACTACATCAGCCTGGAAATTGTCCCCTACAAAAAGAGCATCCTGTGGTAGTATCTCCAGCTTCTTAACAGCGGTCTCAAATATAATCTCCTTTGGTTTTCTCCAGCCCACTTCTTCTGAGATTACTATCTCTTCGAAAAGGTTTTTTATGTTATATTTTTCAAGAAGCATGTAAGCTGTTGGAGCGTAGTCAAAATTGGATATTATGGCAAGACGGTAGCCTTTTGTTTTAATATACTCGAGAGTTTTTTTGTTATCTTCAGGAAATTCTATACATCTTGTAAGTCCATTCATATGCGCAAGAACCATCTTATCGATTAGCTGATCCTCATCTTCGATAGGGGTCAAATCCATTTTGCTGAGCATCAATATGAACCTTTTCCGGTTGGGGAATTCCTTGAATTCCTTTAATTTCATTTCCTGAAATTGACGGTAGCTCTCAATAAAAGGGTCATAAAATTCCGCGAATTCTATCTCCGGGTAATATCTTGCGAAAACTTCATACACTTCTTTGCTTGTAGTTCTGGATCTTAGACCTTTAAGTTCAATTGTGGGTAAATGGCTGAAGTTGAAATTAAGGATGGTATCAAAGAGGTCAAGTATTACAGTACTGTATTTATTCATCTTTAGTTTTAATTTGCGTTTTGGGCTCTCTCAAGAATTACTTCAATAATATTCTCATGTATACCAAGCGGTTCTGTGACATGGTAAGAGACCCCGGGGTGCTTAACTGCGGCATCCTTAACCATATTAGGAATATCCTGGGTTGAATGCCTTCCGGGGGCAAGAAAGTAAGGATGGATTACTATATGACGGGCTCCTTGGGAGACGCAATCATCAAAAGCTTGCCTTATTGTTGGCTCGGCAAGCTCCATATGGCAATAGCTGATTATTTCAAATTCAGGGCTATTTTTCTTTTTAATCAGCTCAGCTATCTGGGCAAGCATTTCGTTTGCTTTCTCTAGCTTGCTTCCATGATCCACAATTATTAAAGCCTTTTTACTCATTATAAATTATTTGGTCCGATAATTTGTCAAATGATAGAGACAAGTTATGAAGGTATGATCGTATTTAATTTGATTGATTCTAAGACTATCTCTGCAGATCTGAAGAATTCTTTCATTACCAGATATTCATTTACCGTATGGAGTTCGTACATTCCTGTGCCTAAATTCACACATTCAATGCCCATCCTGTTAAAATAATTGGCATCACAGCCGCCGCCGCTTGTATGATGCTCTATAGTGTGTCCAAGGTTTTTTACCGCAGTTTCTACGAGAATAACCGGTAATGACTTAACGTCTACATCCATTCTATCGTAACTTCTTTCAATATATTCATCCAGCTTAGCTATATAGGTTATGCCTTCTATAGAGAGGTCATCATGTATAGTAACTTCTTTTTTTGAAACGGCGTCATGAAAACACTTCCTCATATGGTCAACTTGCACTTTTAGTGTTTCCTCACTATGACTTCTGGCCTCTCCCACCACCCGGACATGATTGGGAATAATGTTAGTCGCTCTTCCCCCATTAATTACGCCTATATTAGCGGTTGTTATATCATCAATTCTGCCGAGTCTCATATTAGAGATGGCTTCACTGGCAATTTGAATTGCGCTCAGGCCATTCTCAGGGCAAAGCCCTGCATGGGCTTCAAGTCCATGTACTATAAATTCCATTCTTTCAGCTGATGGACACCTCAAAACAAGACGGTCAGGAGTGCTGCTGTCGAGCACAATACCGTGCTTTGCTTTAAATTTAGAGATATCAATATGCTTAGCCCCTAAAAGCCCAATTTCTTCACAGATTGTAAATGCAATCTCTATATCTCCATGAGGTATACCATTGTCTTTTAAAGCTCTAATTGTTTCTACAATGATTGCTACACCGCTTTTATCATCACTTCCCAAAATCGTTGTGCCGTCACTTTTCATAATCCCGTCTTCAATACGAGGTTCTATTCCTTCCCCCGGTCCTACTGTGTCCATGTGAGCTGAAAGGAAAAAGGGTGGGGCGTCTGATTTGTTCCCCTCCAGTTTAACTATCAAATTCCCGACATTACCATTTACCTTCTCTCCGGCATCATCATAAAAACACTCCGCCCCCAAGTCCTCCATATCTTTTTGTAATTTAACGGCTACATCTTTTTCTCTTTTTGACACGCTGTCTATTCTAATTAAATCCATCACATGCTCTGTCATTCTTTCTTTCTCAATCATGCAATTTCTCCATCTGTTTTTCTGACTTCCAATACGGTATCTCTAGTGTTAATCGGAAATGTTTTATTGATCAGTATAACTAATTGGATGTTATTTAGGAATGTGTTTGTAGTAATTACTACATGATTTGGCTAATCGAATCTATGTGATAGCGTGTTTAGCTTAAGAATTACTATTGTAGATTAGTATAAAACTTCAGGCTATTTACTTAACAATACTTATAGTCCTGCTATTTGTTGTAAAGTATCTATAATTTTTTGGAGTTTTGGTTTATTAAGTGAATAAATCCTGTTTTGCTTCACTTTTCGTTCCTTTATTAGACGGGCTTCTTTTAATATTTTTAAATGATTCGAGACAGTAGGTTGAGAAATCTTAAACCTGCGGGCTATTTCTCCGGCATTCGCCTCATCTTTCGCTAAAATAGTTAATATCTTTCTTCTTCTCTCGTCACTAATGGCTTTAAAGGAATACCCCATTTTAATAACCTCCGATATATGAAAGGAGTATATAGCTAATTATGTAAATAGATTATATGAGATAACGCTTAAATAATCAAAATATATTTAATAGACTCTTATGATAGGGATGTTTTTCCTGGAGACGATGGCCGATTTTAAATGTCTGTATGGATATTTCTTGATTGTGAATTTGCTAATAAAGTTGAGCTATCATATCTTAGTTTTACAACTTTTTGATATCTTTTTTCGGTTGCTTTTGTAAAATTAGTAATGGCGCGGAGGAGATTTATGAGCCAGTGCTGAACCATGCATGGGACCAACTCTTAAAAATAATGCTACGTAGGTATTTTTTATTAATGGTTTGATACTTTCTTAGAGTTTGGATTAAACTCCTTCCCTAGTTAGCCGGTACGACAGTAAGATCAGGCTACATTTAGTTTGCAATCGACCTGTCAAAAGACCATTTGCCGCCGCCCTTTATGAGAACTACTAAACTTAAACCTAAGGCAAGCAAATGATATTCAAACCCCTCACCGGCCTGGTTCCCAAACCAGTTCATAAAAAAGCCGTTCTGTATATGTACCATAAAGATGGCTCCTAGCATTATTAGCATTATCCCAAAGGCTGCTAATCTGCTTAGGAATCCGAGAATAAGCCCTAGTGCGCCGAATGATTCACCAATAATAATTAGTATTGCTACTGCAGATGGAAGACCGCTTCCGACAAAAAAGTCTACAGTGCCTGAAAAGCCCGCGCCCCCGAACATTCCTAATAGTTTTTGTAAGCCGTGGGGCAATATAACAACACCTAGAGAGAGTCGTGCTATAAATAAACCAACATCATCATTCGTATGGAGTAATGAGCCTAACATTTGATTCTCCCTTTTCTGAAATTTATTAATTCTTAGATTCTATCTTATTATCAGCTCTTTAATCAAGGCTTTTGATTCTTGTCGTCGATTTTTCAAGGGATAGGGCTTCTTCTTCAATTCGTATCCTTCTTTTAAGTAATGTCAGGTTTAACACGTTGAATATAACAGCGGTTATATAGCAAGAGAAAATTAGTGGTATTGCTGCAATCTCGATTACTACTGAGAGATAATTGGGATGATTTAAGTATTTATAGGGGCCGGTTCTAACAGGGGAGGTATTTGGTGTTACCAGAATTTTAGTGTTCCACCTATATCCCAACGCACTTATTGCCCAGTATCTAAGAATTTGCGCAATTAAAAAGAATATTAGCAGTGGCACCCAAAAGTGATTAATTGTTCTGGCTAAAAGCACATATTCTGAAATAAGAGAGATGAAAAAGAATATGTGCATTAATACTATCACCTTATATCCTTTTTCGTCATATTCTCTGGCTCCCTTAGCTCTAACAACCCTTTCGTTTCGTCTTGCTAGGAAAAGCTCAGAAACACGTTGTAATATTAAAATAGCTAGAAAAATCCAAAATGGGCTCATACTGTCTCAAATAATATGATTTCAGAACTAAATCCGGGTCCTAAGGCAGAGATTATACCGTATTCACCCGGGTTATATTCTTTATCGTCCATTAATTCCTTCAGTACATATAGAACTGTAGGAGATGACATGTTTCCATGTTCTTTCAAAACTTTTCTGGAATGTTTAAATGTTCCTTCATAAAGCTCTAGAGATTCTTCGTATTCTGCAAGAACTTTTGCACCTCCGGGATGAACAACATAATGTTTTAGATCGGCAAGTGACAAATTCTCGGTCTCAAGTAGTTCTTCAATATTATAGCGGACTTCTTTTCTAACAATGGTTGGTATGTCTTTACTAAATATTGCTTTGAAACCGCCTTCTACAATCTCCCAGCCCATCACACCGAGGGAATCATAGTATGTAGTTGTTAAAGATTTGATGAGGCTTATATCAGAGGATTCATAGAATTTATGTTCTTTCCCCGCGATTAGTGTAGCAGCGGCTCCGTCTGAAAACAGAGCAAGTGACACAATATTGCTCTTAGAATAATCTTCTTCATGAAAGGCCAAGCTGCATATCTCCAGTGCTATTAGTAGAACAGCACTTTTAGGGAAAGCTCTCGTGTATTCCATCGCACGGGATAATCCTGCTGCTCCCCCCACACATCCAAGACCCCATATTGGGGTACGCTTAATATGAGGATCAAGTTTAAGCTCGTTAATTAAATATGCATCTACAGATGGGGTAGCAATTCCGGTGCTTGAGACAAAGATGATATGATCGAAGTCATTTAAATTACCCTTGGCCTTCTCCATGCAGTCATTTATTGCGGAGACAGATAATAAGAGCGAGTTTGTTAAGAAAGATTCTGATCTTTCTATAAAGGTTTTAGGAGTATTAAACCACTGCCTTGGATGTACAAAGTGTCTTGTTTCTATTAAAGAATTATCGAATACCTCTAACATTCTCTTGATGTATTGCTGGTTATCCGAAAAGAGTTCATCTGCAAAGTTTTTCACTTCACCTTGATTGAACTTATAGGGGACTTGAGCTGTGCCTACTGAAATTATTTTCGACATTCTTCTCTGGGCAAAAAAGTTAAGAAATACTTTTTTATTAAGTTTAGCAAATTATTTCGCAAATGCTCAATATATATAAAAAGCCGCTTCTACCCATATAGGTATAAAGCGGTTTTTTTTAATCTGATATAATTACTTTGAGTTCTTTATACTGTAATCTATCTAGTATATAAAAAATTAAGAGCGCAAAATTTACTGAGTTCTTAAAGCGCTGCTTTCTTTCTTCGTCAACGAATCAAGAAAATATTTCATGCCGTCAATTTCACTATTGTTAAGAGAGTATAGGCGGTTCTGCTTTACCTTACGCTCGCTAACAATATCTGCCTCTTTTAAGATCTTAAGATGATTTGAAATAGCTGGTTTGGATATATCAAAATTACTGGCAATAACCCCCGCAGCTGTTTCACCTTGGCTTAAAAATTCCAGAATCTTTCTTCTGGTGTCGTCTGCAATGGCTTTGTATGGGCAACCCATTGTTCGATCCCTCCTAATTTTATTAAAAGATTTTTTCTTCAATGTTAAGTTTAACTAATTTCCCATAGACTTCTAGTACTTTTTTGCAAATATCAGTTTTTTAAATAATTTGTTTTATAGCTATGCATCACTGCTTATTATATAGAATAATGATTGAGTAAGATAACCAAAATATTTTTACACTATAGCATTTACTTCCGTTATATTTCTCAAGTGGTAAGCTAATTTTATTCTTTATATCCATCAATTTAGCAGGAGGTGCAATCAATTGGACTTTGTCTTAAGTAACTTGAACGTATTGAAGGTCAAAGCGGATGTTCTGGTCATAGGAATTTTTAAAGGGCAGAAATATACAGGTGCAGTTAAGAGTCTCAATGATTTTTTAGGAGATGCGCTCAAGAATATATCAGAAGAAGAGAGATTTGAGGGTGATGTAGGTAAATCAATTATGCTAAGCAGTACTTTGGGCAAAATTGGTTGTAAAAGAGTGCTTATGGTTGGTCTGGGTGAAAAGACTGATTTCTCTGCTATTACTCTTAGAAAAATAGGAAACCATATAATAAAAAAAGTTAAAGATTTATCCTCTGTTATAGCTTTTGCTCCTGAATTTTGTAATGGTACAGGCTATATTTCAGCGCTTACAGAAGGGTTGATTTTAGGCAAATATGAATTTAACAAGTACAAAACCAATAATTCTAACGGGAGTCAAGTTGCAAAGGTAATTTTTGCTTCAAATAAGGTAAAGGAATCTACATTAAAAGATGAAACAGAGTTTGCGAGAGTTATTTCTGAGTCTATAAATCTAGCGCGCGATTTAGTAAACGAGCCACCCGTATACCTTACTCCAAGTAAGTTAGCCGAAGTTGCGTCTGAGGTTGCGGAGGGAGGGAATCTTAAATGTGAAATCTTTGACCATGCCGAGATTGAGAGAAGAGGGATGAATGGTCTAATGGCAGTATCCAGCGGAAGTGAAGAGCCTCCAAGGTTTATCCACCTCACTTATGAACCGCCTAGAAGATCTAAGAGAAGTATTGCTGTTGTCGGTAAGGGGATTACCTTTGATTCGGGCGGTCTATGCTTAAAGCCCGCCGACAGTATGCGTACAATGAAAATGGATATGGGCGGCTCAGCTGTTGTGCTTGGTGTTATGAAGGCTATAGCTGTTTTGAAACCTTCTATAAGAGTGCATGGCCTCATAGCCTCAAGTGAGAATATGACTGGAGCCAAAGCTTACAAGCCGGATGATGTAATAAGAGCATATAATGGGAAAACCATAGAGGTTATCAATACCGATGCTGAAGGCCGTATTGTCCTCTCAGACGCCCTTTCATATGCCGTGGAGCTCAAAGTGGACGAGATTGTTGATCTTGCTACTCTGACCGGAGCCTGTATGGTCGGATTAGGGAGCTATACTGCCGGGATTATGGGGAACGATCAGAAATTAATAGATAAAATAAGAAATGCTTCTGATACTGTCGGAGAGAAAACATGGCAATTGCCTATGGACGATGAACTAAGGGATGAGATAAAAAGCAACGTCGCAGATATAAAAAACGCAGGGAGCAGGATGGGCGGAGCTATTACTGCCGCAATGTTTCTTGAGAATTTCGTTGGAGATGTTCCATGGGCGCATATTGATATCGCGGGGCCTGCTTTTTTAGAAAAGGACAGCAATTGGAATCCTAAGGGCGGCACGGGATTTGGCGTCAGGACGATTATCAAATATTTAACAGGCAAATAATTTTTTATAATTTGCATCTATATCCGAGGAGCTTTATTGATGGATTTTATTGATACATTGTTTGGTTCTCTAAGCAAAGTTAATTTTGTAGAAATTGATCTTAATGGAGACATTCCGGAAGAGGAAGAGAAATCTTTATTCCCGACTATAGGCGCCAAGAAAAAACTTGCACTCTGGGATATAGAAAAAATCCTGACCGATATAGAGAACAACCCAAAAATACTTGGAGCTATTATTAAATTAAGTGAGCTGAGAGTAGGTTTTGCCAGAGCTAATTTAATCAGAACCAGGCTCCTTGAGCTAAGAGCGAAAGGAAAAAAGATAGTTATATATCTGGAGAGCGGGGGAAATGTTGAGTATTTGATAGCTTCCTCTGCAGACGAGATATATCTGCCTCCCTGGTCTATGTTGAATCTGATTGGTCTTAAGGCAGAGGTAACGTTTTATAAGGACGCTTTGGATAAAATAGGGGTCATGGCTCACATGAAGGGCTTTGGAGAGTATAAAAGCGCCTCTGAGACCTTTACCAGGGCTTCAATGTCCAAACCCCACAAAGAGATGATCAATTCAATAATCGGTGATCTTGAGAGTCAGCTTGAAGAATTTATTTCAGAGGGTCGTAAAATAAAACCTAAAGAAGTAAAAAGCCTAATTGATAAAGGGCCTTATTTGGCGGATAGAGCTCATGAGGAATCTCTTGTTGACGGGGTTCTTTATGAAAGCGGTTTGGAAGATAAAGTCTCAGAGCTAATAGGCGCAAAATTACATCTTATAAAAGCCGGGAATTTTCTTAGAAGACTAAATATTAAAGATAATATCCGCTCAGTCCTAAGTAAACTTACAAGAAGCTATCCTGTTATTGCTGTAATTTCTGATTCCGGAATGATTACTTTAGGTCGTAGCAGAAAAAGCGGACCTATAAAAAGCATAGGCTCAGATTCACTAATTAAACTTCTTGAGCGTGTATCTAAGGACCGCGATGTTAAAGCATTAGTTTTAAGAGTTTTAAGTCCCGGAGGGTCTGCTGTTGCCTCAGATTTGATATGTGAAAAGTTAGAGCAAATATCACAAAAAATCCCTGTCGTAATATCCATGTCCGATGTTGCTGCCTCAGGAGGATATCTGATTTCACTTGGTGCTCACAAAGTTGTCGCGGATTCTATGTCCATTACAGGCTCAATCGGCATAGTGTCGGGCAAATTTGATCTAAGCGGTCTTTACGGCAAATTGGGTATAACAAAAGAATTGGTTTCTAAAGGGAAGAATGCCTTGATGTTTTCTTCAAGCAAAGGATTTTCAAAAGATGAAGAGGTCAAACTTCTTGAGATAATGGAATTTTATTATGAACAGTTTGTAAGGAAAGTTTCTATTGCTAGGGATATGGAATTTAATAAAACTGAGGAAGTTTCTAGAGGGAGAGTCTGGACAGGAAAGCAAGCAAAAGAGAGGGGACTTGTAGATGAGATGGGCGGAATTAATACTGCCGTTAATATTGCTAAGAGCGAGGCGGGAATATTTGAAGGGCATAATACGGTATTAAAATTTTATTCCGAACCAAGCGGTCTCCAGCTCTCTTCTTTGTTTAAGTCCTCTCTCTATGTAAATACAATAAACGGACTGATGGATAGTTTCTCTTTCCTTGAGCGTGAGAAGATCCTCACGATCATGCCATTTAATATTAATTTTAGGGGCTGAAGTAGCTAAGGGTTAATGTTTAGAGTATTTATACCAGTATTTTAACTGCTTTAATAGCATTTGGTG
>Ga0209013_10003968_pt1 | contig 13047 bp, 13 predicted proteins | sample Cruoilmetagenom2_FD_187291 | JGI IMG/M metagenome (GOLD analysis project Ga0209013, IMG submission 187291) | Oil polluted marine microbial communities from Coal Oil Point, Santa Barbara, California, USA - Sample 2 (SPAdes) (version 2) | ecosystem: Environmental > Aquatic > Marine > Oil seeps ... | reverse complement strand
CCGCAAAATATCGTTATCGGCGGTGCTGCCGGTGCCGCGCCGCCGGTGCTGGGCTGGACAGCAGTGACCGGAAGTGCTGACCCGCACTCGCTGTTGCTGTTCCTGATCATCTTTATCTGGACGCCACCGCATTTCTGGGCGCTGGCGATTCACCGCCGTGACGAGTATGCGAAAGTGGATATCCCGATGTTGCCGGTGACACACGGTGTACCGTTCACGCGGTTACAGATTCTGCTATACACCGTGATGTTGATTGTGGTGAGTGTCCTGCCATTTGTTTTCAAGATGAGTGGCTTGTTTTACCTTGCCGGTGCTCTGCTGCTGGGTGGCGGGTTTCTTTATTACGCCATCCTGTTAATGAAAGGCGAGGATGACTCCATAGCCATGAAAACCTTCGGCTATTCCATCTGGTACCTGATGGCCATGTTTACCATTTTACTGATCGATCACTACCTGCCACTGCTCGGCTTCTTTGTTGCCTAGCCGCCGATCTGAAATCTTCCTGCGACATTCATAAATTGTTACCCCCATACTGTCCTTGAATGGAACGCTGGGCATGTCTTCAGCCTGCCGCCTTTTGCCAAACTTGGCTCTCCTGGTTTTCATCGTTCCTGCCCCCCGGCTTTTATACGTTTAAAAATATCTTCTCGTAAGTACCAATATATCCAATCTCCCCGGGTAGGTTAGTTTGTTTCTTTCCTGGGAGGTACCTTTTATTCAGTGTGGCGCCATCAATTATTTCTGCGCCTGCGTTTTCCGGAACGGGTCAACTGGATATTCACTAAAAAATGGCGGCCCGAGGGCCGCCATGTAAATGATGGCCATGCGGCCACCATACGGAGGGGGTAGTCATGTTTGCTTTCTTGCATCTTGATATCCCAATCAGTCCCAGCAGCAAGTCGGTACTGAATAGCCAGAACGTTATTAATTTGGCTGTTACTTCGAACTTATCAGCCACAGGCATACTACCCAGATGAAAGCGCTTACCACACTATCATCTTTAGGTAAATAAGGGAATATACTTACTTCAGTAGTAAATTGAGTCAGGGATCGTGTAGGTCATAAAAGGGTTGTACCCAGATGTACAGTGATTTCCAATATTAGCGGTTAGTGTAATTCAGAGAACGACCCATTTGAGAACTTTATCCGATTATGATTATTGGTCAATATTTCATCCATCAGGAGGAAAAGTAGGTTTAATTTTGCAGTCCATGATTACTGGATAATGCAGCGCGATGTTGGAGTTGCCACTGATATTTTTTTATTGAATTCTCATGCTTTTCACAGTAATTTCTCGCGTTGGATTGGAGGCCGCCAGAAATGGATGGTGCGAATTAATTACATAAGGAGTTGTTTTATGAAAAAAACTGCAACAGCGCTTAGTTTTATCGGTGCAATCCTGACTATTGGATATAGTCTTGTAACCTGGGTAAATCTACAGAAACTAATAGATCGTGGGGGTGTACGTCATCAAGAGTATGCAGATGCTATAAGCAGCGTGATAGACGTACTATTATTATGTGGGGCAATTGGGTTAATGGTTAGTTTTTTGATTAAGCGAGGCAAAAGCACAACAATAATAAATAGCGGAATACTTATTGCTATAGGGTTTTTACCAGTATTTTATGTTGGCGTACAGAGGGGTCTACCTCTGATGGTTATGGGAATTGCAGGTATACTTTTACTCCTCTCTAAAGAGAAGAATGTAGAAGAAACATAGATAACCGTAACATCACGACAGCGGCTCCTTCGGGAGCCGTTTTTGTTTGTGCTGAATGTCGCATTCTGGCCGGACTTCACCGTTTGCAACAACACCGAATAGTAGCTTCGTCCAGGTCATGTACGGCAGGTATGTGGTGGACACCGGAAGTTCAAGGGCTAACTCCTCTGTAATTTCTGCTAAATGAAGAACGACCCGTTACTGTCATTGGAGTAAGTTCTCATGTGTGGCGAGCAGTGTATTATACCAAGCTGAATTTTGTTCATGTAAACATCAGGCAGTTTTGATATTGGTTAAATGATCAGGAGGAATTTAATGAGAACTTTTGTTGGAATATTTTTTGTGCTGGCCGTCCTGGCAACGTCGGTTTCAACCTTGGCTGCTCCCAGTGAAAATGCCTACAAAAATGCTAATGACAATGCCAGCTTCAAAGATGGTGGCAAACATGATGGTAACGATTCACTGGAAGATGAGTTGAGAGACAGGTTGAGAGAAGAGCTGGAGGATGATGATGAGAAGGACTGGGATAACAAGAAAGATAAAGGCAATAATAAATCGGGAAAGAAGTAGATGTTATTTTCTGTTGCTTTGGGAAATCGCTTGTTAAGCAGGAGTATGTAATGGGCCACAATGGGTATTAACTCCTGTTCGAATTAATACCGCATGCGGGCTTAAAAAAACGGCCCCGGAAGGGCCGTTAAGTTTATGCGTTCAGGCTGGATAGCGCACAGAGTCAGGCAAGCATCGTTTTTTTCAGCTTGCCCAGCGCGCTCTTTTCCAGCTGCCGGATTCGCTCGGCGGAGATATCAAAGCGTGCGGCCAGCTCATGCAGCGTGCTTTTTTTGTCGGACAGCCAGCGTGCTTCCAGGATGGTGCGGCTGCGCTCATCCAGTTTATCGAGAGCCGTGGACAGCTGGCCGCTGCTGGTTGCGTTCCAGTCATCCTGTTCAATCGACAGTGCCGGATCATTGGACTCATCCGTCAGGTAAGCTGCCGGTGCGAAATGATGCGATTCCTCGTCATCATCTGTCGCCGTCAGGTCAAAGCCGATGTCCTGGCCGCTGAGGCGTGATTCCATTTCCAGTACGACTTCCGGTTTGACACCCAGGTCGTCAGCGATGCCGTTGACTTCTTCCTGGTTCAGCCAGCCAAGGCGCTTCTTTTTACTGCGCAGGTTAAAGAACAGCTTGCGTTGTGCCTTGGTCGTCGCTACTTTCACAATGCGCCAGTTACGCAGAATGAATTCATGCATTTCCGCGCGTACCCAGTGGACGGCGTAGGAGACCAGGCGTACGCCGGCGTTCGGATCAAAACGTTTCACTGCCTTCATCAGGCCGATGTTGCCTTCCTGTACCAGGTCGCCCAGTGCCAGGCCATAGCCGCTGTAACCACGCGCAATGCGCACCACGAAGCGCAGGTGTGACATCACCAGCTCGCGTGCGGCATCCAGATCATCATTATCCTGCAGGCGCACCGCCAGTTCGCGCTCATGCTCGGCGCTTAATACCGGTATGCTGAAGGCGGCATGGATATACTGATCCAGGTTGCCAGTGGGCAGTGGTATGGCAAGTGTCTGATTTCTGGTTACTAATGCCTTTGTCATCGGGACCTCTCAATATCAGTTGATGCTAATCCTAGCACTCCTGTATGTAGAGTGCCAATTTCCCGATAAGTTCCAGTGAATTCGGTAGCTTAGCTGAACTCATCAATACAACCTTGTCGGAGTACTAGGTGGGTTCAACCGCATCCAGATGGCGCCCAACCGCCAGCCAGGAGCCGAGCAGGCCAAGCAGGGTGCCTCCTGCAATCAATATAGCCAACAGTTGGAAGGGGAGAGTCTCAAGGCTGAAGTCGCTGTGGTAGAGACCCGCCAGCCGGGATACCGGTTCTGATAACAGCCAAAAGCCGGCTTCTACGACCAGCCAGGCAATGAGTGCCCCCAGAGCACCGTACCAGATGCCGCTGTATAGAAACGGGCGGCGTACAAAACCATTGGTAGCACCGATCAGCTTGGTGACCAGGATCTCTTCGCGCCGATTCTGGATTTCAAGACGAATGGTGTTGCCGATCACCAGCATAACGGCCAGCGCCAGCAGGCCGCTGATGATCAGGATGACACGGTGCGCGATGTCCAGTATTGCCCTGAGGCGTTGCACCCATTGCAGGTCAAGTTGTGCAAGTTCTGTCTCCGGGAGCTGGCTGAAGCGGTCACGCAGGGCACTGGCGGCTGCCGGGTCAAGGTGCTCACTGGCGGGCAGTACGATCAACACAAACGGCAGCGGGTTTTCCTCGAGCACTCCGAGGACATCGGCGAATCCGGATTGCTGACCGAATTCTTCCAGTGCCTGTTCCGGTGTGATCAGTTGCACGGAAGCCACCTCGGGCCAGTCGCTGACCTGTGATACCAGTGCCTGTGCCTTGTCAGTTTTGATGCCCTGCTTCAGGAATACCGACATGCTGGCCTGGCCATCCCATGAACCACTCAGACGTTCCAGGTTACCCAGCAGCAGGTACAGCCCGGAGGGCATTGCCAGTGCGATGGCGATCACGGCGGCGGTCATTAAGGTGGGAAGCCAGTTTTGGTACAGGCGTCCAAGGCTGTCAAATGCAACCTGTGTGTGACGCCGCAGGAAGATTCCCGGAGACAGCACAAGGCGCAGCCTGTCCTGCCAGCGGTGTTGCGACTGACGCCGGTTTTTACGCGAGCGGTTCATGCGGCACCGGCTGCGGTGGTCACCAGACGGCCCTGATCCAGGGACATGACCGGGTAATCGAGTTGTTCTATCAATGGAATATCGTGACTGGCAATCAGTACGCTGACACCAACATCATTGAACAGTGAGAACAGGGCCATGATCTCGCGCGACAGTTCGGGGTCCAGGTTGCCGGTGGGTTCATCGGCCAGTAACAGCATGGGTTTGTTGACGACGGCACGGGCGATACCCACGCGTTGCTGCTCACCGCCAGAGAGGGTGATGGGGTAGAGCCGTTCCTTGCTCAACAGTCCCAGTTTGTCCAGAGCCGCCCGGACCCGGCGACCAATGTCCTGGTGCCGGTAGCCGGCGATAATCAGCGGCAGGGCGACATTATCAAATACGGTGCGGTCAAACAGCAGGTGATGCTCCTGGAAGATAAAACCGATCTTGCGTCGTATAAAGGGGATACGACGCCGGCTGATCGCGGTGACGTTCTGGCCATCGACAAACAACTGGCCGCGGGTGGTGCGCTCAATCAGTGCCACCAGTTTCAGCAGGGTACTCTTGCCGGCACCGGAATGTCCGGTCAGAAAGGCCATGGCACCTTTCTCCATGTGAAAGCTGATGTTACTCAGCGCCTCGTACCCGCCAGGGTAGCGTTTGCTGACATTGGTGAAGCGGATCATGTATTAGCGTTATTGCTGCTTATCAAACAAGGCATCAACGAATTCTTCTGCATTAAATTCACGAAGATTATCAATGTCTTCGCCGACACCAACAAATCGTATCGGGGTCTGTATCTTTTTTGCAATGGCAAAGATAATGCCACCCTTGGCGGTGCCATCCAGCTTGGTCAGTGTGATGCCGGTGATGCCAATGGCCTCGTTGAATTCCTGTGCCTGGTTGAGTGCATTCTGCCCGGTGCCTGCATCGACCACCAGCATCACCTCGTGTGGCGCGCTGTCATCCAGCTTGCCCATGACCCGTTTGATTTTCTTCAGTTCTTCCATCAGGTTGGTTTGGGTATGCAGTCGACCGGCGGTGTCTGCAATCAGGACGTCAATGTTACGCGCCTGTGCAGCTTGCAAGGCATCGTATATCACCGAGGCCGAGTCCGATCCCTGTTGTTGTGCAATGACCGTTACGTCGTTGCGCTCACCCCAGGTTTGCAGTTGCTCGACAGCGGCGGCCCGGAAGGTATCGCCGGCGGCCAGCATGACTTTCAAACCCTGTTGCTGGAGACGATGGGCGAGTTTACCGATGGTCGTGGTCTTGCCGGCACCGTTGATGCCAACCATCAGTACGACGTAGGGACGAACACCCGCCGGAATCTCCAGTACCTGGCTCCTGGGCACGAGTATCGCCTGCATGTGATCCCGCAAGGCCGTCATCAGTGCTTCGGCATCATTGAGCTGTTTGCGGGCGACCTGTTCGGTCAGGCCATCAATGATCTCGCGGGTGGCCTCGATACCCACATCGGCCATCAGTAGCCGGGTTTCGATCTCTTCCAGCAGTTCATCGTCAATCGACTTGCTGCCCAGCACCAGGTCGGCGAGCCCGTCGGAGAGGCTGTGCCGGGTGCGCGACAGGCCGTCCCTGAGCCGTTTGAACAGGCCCGGCCTTTCAGCTTCGCCCGTTGTGGTCGATGTTTTGTTTTTTCCGAAACCTAACATGAAAATGATTGTCTGTGAGTGATTAGGTAATCCCGGGGCGGATATCCTATCATTCCCTACCCACCGGGTTAACTACCCATGTACAGGAGTACAAGAATGCGAAGTTTGCTTGCGACAGGCCTGTTTCTGGCCAGCCAGCTGGTGCTGGCAGCCGGAGCGGTCCATGAATATCAGCTGGATAACGGACTGAAAGTGATTGTCAGGGAGGATCACCGTGCTCCGGTGGTCGTTTCACAAGTATGGTACAGGGTCGGGGCCAGCTACGAGCATGACGGCATCACCGGTGTCTCGCATGTGCTGGAACACATGATGTTCAAGGGCACGGATGACCATCCCGCAGGCGAATTCTCCCGCATTATTTCCGAGAATGGCGGGAGCGAGAACGCCTTTACCAGCACGGATTACACTGCCTATTTCCAGCGTCTTGAAAAAAGCCGGCTGCCGATCAGTTTTGAACTGGAATCTGACCGGATGCGCAAGCTGCACTTGCAGGAAGAAGAATTCATTAAGGAAATCAATGTGGTAATGGAGGAGCGGCGCTTGCGTACCGAAGACAAGCCGACGGCGCTGACGTATGAACAGTTCGCTGCCACCGCCTTTATCAGCAGTTCGGTGCGCATTCCCACCATTGGCTGGATGAATGATCTGGAGAATATGCAACTGAGTGACCTGCAGCACTGGTATGAGCGCTGGTATGCGCCCAACAATGCCATCCTGGTGGTGGTCGGAGATGTCGATCCGGAGGCGGTGCTTAAGCTGGCAAAGAAATATTTTGGGCCGCTAAAGCCGGAAGTCATCGTGCCGCCCAAACCCCGTATTGAGCCGGCCCAGAAAGGCAAGCGGGAACTCACCGTGAAGGCACCGGCCGAGGTGCCCTATACCATCATGGGCTACAAGGCGCCGGTATTGGCCACGGCCGAGATGGACTGGGAGCCCTACGCACTGGAAGTGCTGGCCAACGTTCTGGACGGGGGCGACAGTGCTCGCCTGACCCGTGATCTGGTACGTGGCAGCCAGATTGCAACCAGTGCCGGTGCCGGTTATGACCTCTACGATCGCCAGGCGGGTTTGTTCTTGCTGGATGGTACGCCGGCGGGGTCCAGCACCGTTGCCGATGTTCAGGAGGCGCTGTTCGAACAGATCCAGCAACTGCAAGATGAGCCGGTGACAGACGAGGAGCTGACACGGATTAAATCCAGTGTGGTGGCCAGTGCTGTCTATGAACTGGACTCGATATTTTACCAGGCGATGAAAATCGGACAGCTGGAAGCCGTCGGGCTTGACTGGCGACTGGCCGACGAATACGTGGATCGTATCAATGCAGTGACGGCCGAACAGGTACAGGCAGTCGCAAAAAAATACCTGGTGGAGGAAGCACTGACCGTGGCGGTACTTGACCCCTTGCCCATGGAGACCGGGCGTGCACCGCGGCCAGCCAGTAACGGAGGTAGTCATGGACACTAGAATAACGATGAGCTTATACAGGACGATCATGACGGCGCTGTTGTTGTGGCTGACAGCCATTCCAGTGGTGTCCGCAATGCCGGCGATACAACACTGGGTGACGGACAACGGGGCGCGGGTCTATTTTGTGCCGGCACCGGAATTACCGATGGTGGATATCAATGTCACCTTTGCAGCGGGCGGTGTGCGCGATGACGGCCATGCCGGCCTGGCGCACATGACCAGTACCTTGCTGGATATGGGGGCTGCCGGTCTCAGTGCGGATGAAATTGCCAGGCGTATTGAATCGCTGGGTGCCGAGTTGAGTACCGGTTCGGCACGTGACATGGCCTGGATAAAATTGCGCAGCTTGAGCGATGGCGCGCACCTGCCACCGGCACTCAAACTGCTGGCGGATGTGATTAACCGGCCGGACTTCAACAAGCAGGACTTCGAGCGCGAGCGCAAGCGTACGCAGGTTGCGATACAACGCAGCGAACAGTCACCGTCCACGGTTGCGGAATACACCTTTTTCCAGTCGACCTATGGCGATCACCCATATGGGCCGCGGCCCAGCGGTACCGTGGACAGTATCGGTGCGCTGAAGCTCAAGCAGCTCAAGGCATTCTACAAGCAGTATTACGTTGCGCGTAATGCGGTGTTTTCCATTGTTGGTGATCTCGACCGGGCAGCGGCCGAACGGCTGGCCGAGCAGGTGATCGGGCAGCTGCCTGCTGGCAAACGTGCCCCTGCGGTGGTGCCGGTGCCGGCCCTGACGAAGGCGGGGGAACAACGAATTTATCATCCTTCCACGCAGACGCATGTGCGTATGGGTGCACCGGGCATGCACCGGGGTGATCCTGACTACTTCCCGTTATACGTGGGCAATCATGTACTGGGCGGCGGTGGGCTGGTGTCACGCTTGTTTGAAGAGGTCCGCGAGAAGCGTGGTCTGTCCTACAGTGTGAACAGTTATTTTTCTCCCATGGAACAGGATGGACCGTATTTGCTTTCCCTGCAGACGCGTAATGATCAGGTGGATGAAGCGCTGGCCGTGATGCGAAAAACATTGCAGGATTATGTTGACAAGGGACCCACGAAAAAAGAGCTGACTGCCTCAAAGAAAAATATTACCGGTGGTTTCCCCCTCCGTATCGCGAGCAACTCCAGTATTCTTGATTATCTGAATGTGATTGGCTTTTACGACTTGCCACTCAACTATCTTGAGACGTTTAATGACAAGGTCATGGCGGTTACACGCGAACAGATCGTCAATGCTTTCCAGCGGCGCGTTGCACCGGACATCATGGAAACCATTATTGTGGGAGGCGAAAGCTAAGCACATATCCTCCTGACTATCGAGAGCCCTTCATACACGGCCTGTCAGCTTTTGCTGACAGGCCGTGCTGCATTCTGCTGACTGAATATCCTGTGCCTGCTCTGTAATGTAACGCACTGGACACCCGGAGACGGGCCTGGGCAAGGAAGCCTGTTTATATTCAATCAACAGATCTATGGAGGGAACTATGTTTATTACAGGGAAGTCAAGGCTGCGTATCACGCAGTGTGTATGTGCATGTGCCGCTATGCTGTCAGTATCATCCTTACAGGCACAAACCATCATTTCTGAATTGCTCTATGATGCGGCCAGCACCGATAATGGCAATGTATTTGTAGAGTTGTTCGGTACGCCCGGAACGGTGCTCGATGGCTGGTTGCTGGAAGGGGTGAATGGTTCGGACGGCAGTGTCTATCGCAGTGTCGTGCTGGCCGGTGTTATTCCGACGAACGGTGTGTTTCTTATCGGTGATGACAGTGGTGACGGCAGCACCTTTATAAGTAATGCTGATCTGATTCTGGAAATTGATTTCCAGAACGGCCCGGACTCTGTTGTTCTGCGTAATGGCGCCACCGTGCTGGATGCGCTGGGTTATGGAGATTTTACCGGCCTGGTGTTTGCCGGAGAGGGGAATGCGGCGCCGGATGCCCAGGCCGGTAGCAGCCTGGCACGCCACAATCCACTGATTGATACCAATAATAATATCAACGACTTTATGGTGCTGGACCTGCCGACACCGGGTGCTGTACCGGTCAGCGCGGTCCCCGTACCACCCGCCATCGCCTTGTTTCTGTCCGGTATCGTCGGCCTGGTCGGTGTGGCGCGCAAGCGGAGTTGATGAAGTCCCTGGACGCTTGCATTGACGGGCGGCAGACAAGACTGGATCATGCCGCTTAATATGAAAGCGAATCAGGCAGAGAATCAACTGCGCATTATTGCCGGTTGCTGGCGTGGACGTAAATTGTCATTTGCGCCAGTCGCCGGTGTGCGTCCAACCCCTGACCGCGTTCGTGAAACACTGTTTAACTGGCTCAACCCCTTCATCAGGGGAGCGCGCTGTCTTGATCTGTATGCAGGAAGTGGTGCGCTGGGTATAGAGGCGGCATCGCGCGGCGCATCCAGCGTGGTGCTGGTCGACAGTGATCCGCAAGTGGTTACCCGCTTGCGTGAACAGTTGAAATTGCTGGATGCCTCCCGGGTCGAGGTGGTGCAGTCAAGTGTAGAAGGCTGGTTATCCGGGACTGCAGAACCGTTTGATATCGTATTTCTGGATCCGCCTTTCCGGAAAAATCTGCTGCCTGCCTGTATCCACGCTCTGGAGTCGGGCGGCTGGCTGGCCGCAGGCGCCCGTGTGTATATTGAGGCTGAAAGCAATCTTGAACCGGAGCTGCCGAAAAGCTGGGAACTGACGCGCAGCAAACGTGCAGGTCAGGTGGGTTATCACCTCGCGAGGCTCATTTAATCCATCCCCTGTGTGCTTTATGCACTTTGTTTTATTGATGGTGCCCTGTACGAAAATAGCCGTATGCGCCATAATATCTCCATGGATACAGTCGTATACCCGGGTACCTTTGATCCGATTACCAACGGCCACACAGATCTGGTGGAGCGCGCCGCGCGGATGTTTGATACGGTGATCGTGGCGGTCGCCGTGAACTCTGACAAGGGTGGTGCCTTTCCTATCGAAACCCGGGTGTCGCTGGCACGTGATGTGCTGGCGCATATCGACAATGCGGAAGTTTGCAGCTTCGATAACCTGTTAGTGGATTTTCTGCACCAGCGGCAGGCACGTGTCATCTTGCGCGGACTGCGAGCAGTCTCGGACTTTGAATATGAATTTCAACTCGCCAGTATGAACCGCCACCTTGCACCTGAAATCGAAACACTGTTTCTGACGCCGGCTGAACAATATGCCTATATTTCATCAAGCCTGGTACGTGAAATTTCCAGTCTGGGTGGTGATGTAACCCCGTTTGTCCACAGGAAAGTTGTGGCTGCATTGCGCGGCCGTATGAATTAAGGTGGAATTTCCTGTAGCCCCCGTATTATCAAATTCTCCTGTCAGAGTACTATCGCATGGCTTTAATGATCACCGATGAATGCATCAATTGTGATGTCTGTGAACCGGAATGTCCGAATGATGCAATCTACCAGGGTGAAGAGATCTATGAAATCAATCCTGATCTGTGCACGGAATGTGTTGGACACTATGAAACCTCACAGTGTGTCGAGGTATGCCCCGTTGAATGTATCCCGCTAGATCCGAATCGCGTGGAAAGCCGTGAAGAGCTGTTACTCAAGTATGAAAAACTGACAGGCAAGACTGCATCATGAGCATGATGGCATGCCTGACATTCACAAGGCTCCGATCGGGAGCCTTTTTGCTGATTGCAACTCTCGTTTTATCCCAGGTGGTGCTGGCCGCCCGCCCACCGGTTGCCGGAATTGCCAGTGCGCATCCCCTGGCCACGCAGGCAGGCATGGAAATCCTGGCCGACGGTGGCAACGCCTTCGATGCCGCAGTTGCGGTCAGTGCTGCACTGGCTGTGGTGGAACCGTACAGTTCGGGTATCGGCGGCGGTGGTTTCTGGTTGCTGCACCGTGAACGAGACGGCTTTGAAGTGATGGTCGATGGCCGCGAGAAAGCACCGCTGGCCGCCAGCCGGGATATGTATCTGGACGGTGACGGCAATGTGGTGCCGGGTCTGTCTGTCGATGGTGCACTGGCGGCCGGTATTCCCGGTGTGCCGGCCGCGCTGGAGCATCTCTCCCGTCGCTACGGACGCCTGCCGCTGCAGCACAGTCTTGCGCCGGCCATCCGACTGGCGCGTAAAGGCTTTACAGTCGATGCAAGCTACCGGAGGATGGCGCAGTTTCGTCTTGCCGCCTTGCAGAATGATATGGGCTCAGCAGCCAGTATTTTTCTGCACGACGATGAGGTGCCTGCTATCGGTCACCGCATCGTGCAGCAGGACCTGGCTAATACGCTGAAGGCCATCGCACGTTTTGGTGATGCCGGGTTCTACCGGGGTGCGGTAGCACGCAAGCTGGTCGATGGAGTGCGCGCCGCGGGTGGTATCTGGTCACTGCAGGATCTGGCACAGTACCGTATCGTGGAACGGCAACCTGTGACTGGAGCGTATCACGGCTTGCGCATTACCTCCGCAGCCCCGCCTTCATCCGGTGGCATCGTGCTGGTCTCCATGCTGAATATACTGTCTGCGTTTCCGCTGCAGGAATTTGATGCTGCAACACGAACGCATGTGGTCATCGAGGCCATGCGCCGTGCCTACCGTGATCGTGCCGAGTTCCTCGGTGATAGTGATTTTGTGGATGTGCCGATTGAGCGACTGACCAGTCGTGCCTATGCCAGAGAAACAGGCGCATCCATTCGTTTGCAGCAGGCAACACCCAGTTCAACACTCAACGGTAAGAAGGCAGGCAGCGGTGGCCGGGATACGACGCATTTTTCTATCCTTGATGAGGCCGGTAACCGGGTAGCGGCAACATTGAGTATCAATTATCCGTTTGGTGCCTGTGTGGTCCCTCCGGGGACCGGTGTATTGTTGAATGATGAAATGGATGATTTTTCATCCAAGCCGGGTGAACCCAATGTTTATGGTCTGGTCGGTGCTGAAGCGAATGCCATCGAACCCGGCAAACGCCCGCTTTCAAGCATGTCGCCCACTTTTGTCGAGAGTGAGCAGGGAGTGGCGATTCTCGGAACACCGGGTGGCAGCCGCATCATTACGATGGTGCTGCTGGGGATACTTGATCTGGTTGATGGCAATGACCCGGAATCCTGGGTTGGCTTGCCACGATTTCATCACCAGTATCTGCCGGATATCGTGCAATTCGAGCCAGGTGCGTTTAATGAAGCGCTGCAGGAAAATCTGCGCACACGTGGGCATGAGTTAAAACCGCTGGATTCAAGCTACGGTAACATGCAGGCAATCTACTGGAACAAGCAAACCGGTCAGGTGATCCCCGCCAGTGATCCGCGTGGTATCGGTGATGCGCGGGTAGGAATGTTCAGACTAAATAACCCGTAGCTTTTCTACTGCCGGGTAAGAGTAGTTAGAGTCTGCTCAGAAAGTCAGCACGTTGCCATCTGGAACAGATAGCCCCGTCGCCGTGTGTCGTGTACCAACTGATAACGGGTCAGTCTCTCCACCA
>Ga0209013_10003967_pt1 | contig 13047 bp, 8 predicted proteins | sample Cruoilmetagenom2_FD_187291 | JGI IMG/M metagenome (GOLD analysis project Ga0209013, IMG submission 187291) | Oil polluted marine microbial communities from Coal Oil Point, Santa Barbara, California, USA - Sample 2 (SPAdes) (version 2) | ecosystem: Environmental > Aquatic > Marine > Oil seeps ... | reverse complement strand
AGGGTACCCTACTGAGAGTAGAATGAAACTTTTTTATTAAATTGTTGTGGTATACTTTTCAATTAAAATACTGGTATACTTTTCGGTTACAATAAACAGTATTTCTGCATATTGTAAGTTTCCTTGATTGGATTACCTATTCGCCTTATATAATCTAAGGTGGAGGGGTAAATTATATCAAAACCGCTGTTCTTTTGTCGAAATGGGCTGTAAATAACCCCGATTGAGGTATCTAAAACATCATTCGATGGGTATTTTACCTCTAATTCACTATAAATTATAGCAAAGGAGGTATACTTTAGAGTTCGCTTGGTATAGCCGAGTCTCCGATCGCTATATTTTACCCATAGAGAGCTATTATCGATAGCTTGAACTTTGATCCATTTTAATTTTGAGTTTTTTTTACAGGATAAAAAAGAGGATGCCTTATGGAGACATCCTCGATAGTAAACAGTTACTATGAATTTTTCGATTCGAGTATGGCAGTTCGAATCTGCTAGCATCGGAAATAGAAAGAAATAAACTGAATCTTTCCGCTTTTCTTACCCGAAAGCTAAATCCATGATTTTAGGCAGGTCTTCTGGCTTATTTCAGTCTTGAGCACCTTCCCATTCCTAGTTGGAACAGTGGTAATATTATTCAAAACATATATTCAAAATTTGAATCGAAATTTACAGCTGCGGGGACAGCTCCTGTTTTTAACAGGATTCCCTATTATTTCCAGTTTGGAAACCTAAATATCCTTGCAATTTTAAAGAAAATATATGGTTCCTGCAATTAAATTTTGCCTTCTGATCTAAAAGAAATCTTCCTCTTCAGATTGCTTTAAATCCTTGTTTTTTGTGTTATTGGAATCATCACAATTAAGATTTAAAATCATGCCGCGGGGTTTTTCAAAATCCCCTTGGTAGATATTTAATTGCTTGTCGGCATATACTTTTTGCATGTATATTGCCCAAATCGGAAGTGCCATATTTGCACCTTGCCCTAATCTGATTCCTTCAAAATGGATTGCTCGATCTTCAGCTCCCACCCAAACTCCGGAAACTAATTCAGGAGTAACTCCCATAAACCATCCATCCGAATGATTCTGGGTTGTTCCGGTTTTTCCACCAATAGGATTATTCAAACCATATTTGAGTCTTGCCCGAATACCAGTTCCTCTTTGTACAACACCTTGCAACAGATTAGTCATTAAATAAGCTGTTTTCTCACTCATTACTTCCCTTTTTTGAGGCACTGATTGAGCAATTATATTTCCTTTACTATCTTCAATTTTTTCAATGAATCGTGGTTTTATATAAACACCTTTATCTGCAAAGGTTCCATAAGCACCCACCATTTCGTAAACAGAAATTTCGGATGTTCCTAAAAAGATGGACGGAACGGGATCCATTCTGCTAACTACTCCCATTTTATGCGCCATAGCAACAACCGATTTAGGTGTGGTTTGCTTTAAAACCCATCCGGAAATATTGTTTACAGAATGTGCCAAACCCCATCTTAAAGTAACCATTTCTCCAGTTTTTTTACTTGTAGAATTTCTCGAAGCCCAAGGAGTTCCGTCAGGTAAAATAAATGTTTGAGGAATATTCGGAACCTTATCACAAGGACTTAATCCTTCCTTCATGGCAAGAGTGTATAAAAATGGTTTGATGGTAGAACCAACTTGTCGCTTTCCTTTGGTGACCATATCGTACATGAAGTGCTTGTAATTTGGCCCACCAACATAAGCTCTAACCTCGCCTGTTTGGGGAACCATTGACATGAATCCGGCACGCAGAAATCCTTTATAGTATAATATGGAATCATTTGGACTAAATATAGTGTCACGCTCACCAGTCCAAGTGAATATTTTCATTTTAATTGGTGTTCTGAAAATTTCGCGAATGGAATCAAGCGAGAGTCCTTTTTTTCTAAATACACGATATCTTTCACTTCTTTTCATCGACAATTCCATGTTTCTTTGAACAGCCTCATTTGTTAGGTCGTCAGAAAATGGAGGGTTACGATGATTTTCTTTTTCTCTATCGAATTTTTTTTGAAGATCTAAACCTAAATGTTCACTAACTGCCTCTTCAGCATATTTTTGCATGCGAGAATCTAAGGTAGTGTAGATTTTTAATCCATCCTTATATATATTGTAGGGGGTGCTGTCTGCTTTTTGATTTTTATTGCACCAACCATAAAAAGGATTGTTTTCCCATTCTAAAGAGTCTTCCACAAATCGCTGGTATGCATAGGAAGGATAGTGTTCTCTTTGTGGTTTTTTTGCCGTTAGCGAAGTTCTTAAATATTCTCTAAAATAGGGAGCCATTCCTCTTTTGTGATCTACTTTCTGATAGTCAATACCAAGTGGTGTGTTTATTAAAGAATCGTACTGTTGGGTTGATAAATAATCATATTTTACCATTTGTGATAACACTACATTTCTTCTTTCTAAAGTGAGTTGTGGTCTTCGTAATGGGTTGTAGTAAGAGGAATTTTTTGCCATGCCAACAAGCATTGCAGCTTGCTCTATTTTTAAAGAATCAGGAGTAGTATTAAAATATACATTTGCAGCAGATTTTATACCAACAGCGAGATTCAAAAAATCATACTTATTAAAATACATTGTCAGTATTTCTTTTTTAGTATAGCTACGTTCTAGATTAACAGCAATAACCCATTCCCGAAATTTTCTAAAAACGATATCTAATTTATTCTTAAAATGTTCTCGTGGGAATAACATTTTAGCTAATTGTTGCGATATCGTACTACCTCCACCCGCATTTTTATTGCCAGTTGCCAAACCTTTAATTACTCGCATTAATCCACGAACATCAATGCCAGAATGTTCTTTGAAACGCACATCTTCTGTTGCTATAAGTGCATCTACTAAATAAGGAGATAACTCTTGATATTTCACAAATGATCTATTTTGAAAATAGAATTTGCCGAGTAGTGCTTCATCCGAGGAGTACACTTCTGTAGCTAAGCTACTTTGTGGGTTTTCTAACTCTTCAAAACTTGGCATAAATCCAAATGTACCATTCGAAACTCCTGCAAATAATAAGACGACCATTAAAATGCCAAATAAAAAGATAGACCAGAAAATTATTAATAGTTTTTTGTACATTTTAATAGGATGTTGTGATTGATTATTTGAATCGCTTTTAGACATTTTTTCTTTTCATTATTTAGAATTGAGCTGTAAAAATAGCAAATAAAATTTGAACTAATATTTCTTCAATTTCTAATCAATATTCATTTATTTCAATTGATTACTTCGGTGTTAATCCAAAAATAATTCCCTTAAAATTTTGAACTTAGGATGCTTATTGTTTTACTTTGCAAAAAATTTAACCGAAACTTTCCAAAGCAAAGATACAATATGATAGAGAATTTAGTAATAGTTGAGTCCCCTGCAAAAGCAAAAACTATCGAGAAGTTTTTAGGAAAAGACTTCGTCGTGAAATCTAGCTTTGGTCATATTAGGGACCTTGAGAAGAAGGATTTTGGTATTGATATTAAAAATAATTTCACTCCTCAATATATTGTATCTGCCGATAAAAAAAAGGTGGTTGCAGAATTAAAAAAATTAGCAAAAGAAGCTAGTACTGTTTGGATCGCATCTGATGAGGACCGGGAGGGGGAGGCAATTGCTTGGCATTTGTTTGAAGTGCTTAAGCTCAAAAAAGAAAATACCAGGAGGATTGTTTTTCATGAGATTACAAAGGATGCAATTTTAAATGCTATTAAAAATCCTCGCCAAATTGATGAAAATCTTGTTAACGCTCAGCAGGCGAGAAGAATCTTAGATCGATTGGTTGGCTTTGAAATTTCACCAGTACTTTGGAAGAAAGTAAAGCCCCAATTATCGGCAGGAAGAGTTCAATCTGTCGCGGTTCGTCTAATTGTAGAAAGAGAACGTGAGATTATAGCTTTTAAGGCAGAATTTTTTTATAAGCTGGTTGCTAATTTCTTAGTTACAGAGGAAAATGGATCTGTAAAGACATTAAAAGCTGAATTTCCAAAAAGGTTCTCAACTAAAGCCGAAACATTAACATTTCTGGAAAGTTGTAAGAATGCATCATATCAAGTTGATGAAATTGAGAAAAAACCTGCCGTAAGAAAACCTGCGGCTCCATTTACCACTTCTACTCTTCAACAGGAAGCAAGTAGGAAATTAGGTTTTTCGGTTTCTCAAACCATGGCTGTAGCACAGCGATTGTACGAAGCAGGAAATATTACCTATATGAGAACTGATTCGGTAAATTTGGCAGATACTGCTCTTGTTGCTGCAGAGGAGGAAATCACGAAATTACATGGTGCCGAATATGTGAAAATCAGAAAATACAAAACTAAAAATAAAGGTGCACAGGAGGCTCACGAGGCTATTCGTCCAACCTATCTTAATCGAGAAAAAATTAGTGGTGAATCCAATGAGATTCGACTTTACAATCTTATATGGAAGAGGACTATTGCCTCACAAATGAGTGATGCTTTACTTGAAAAAACCAATATCAAAATTGGTATTTCGACTAATGGGAAGCAATTTATTGCAGGTGGAGAAATGATTAAATTTGATGGCTTTTTGAAAGTTTATATGGAATCTTTCGATGATGAGCATCAAAAACAGGAAGAAATATTATTACCTAAGGTTAAGGTTCAGGATATTTTACAAGGAGATGAAATAAGTGCAATACAGCATTTTAGCCATAAGGCTCCGAGATATACAGAAGCAAGTTTGGTGAAAAAATTGGAAGAATTAGGCATTGGTCGTCCATCAACATATGCTCCAACAATTACAACCATTCAAAACAGAGGTTATGTGGTTAAGGAATCCCGGGAGGGACAAGAGCGCGAATATGAAATTATTACTTTAAAGAATAATTTACTTTCTGAAATTGTAAAAACTCAAATTACTGGTGCAGAAAAGAAAAAACTATTTCCTACTGATATAGGAATGGTAGTTACAGACTTTTTAAGTAAATATTTCCCCAATATCATGAATTATAATTTTACCGCAGATGTGGAAAAAGAATTTGATGATATTGCATTGGGTAATTTAATTTGGCATGAAATGATAGGTAAATTCTATCATCCATTTCATGATAATGTGGAAAACACCTTAGAGAAGTCCGAAAGATCAACAGGGGAGCGTATATTAGGAAAAGATCCAAAAACAGGAAAGGTGATTTTGGTTCGAATTGGAAGATATGGTCCAATGGCTCAATTAGGGGAGACACCTGATGATAAAGAAGGTGAAGCTCCTAAATTCGCTAGTTTGAGAACAGGACAACATTTAGAAACTATTAGTTTGGAGGAAGCTATTGATCTGTTTAAATTACCGAGAGATTTAGGGTTATATGAAGATAAAAAAGTTGTCGTTGCTATTGGACGTTTTGGACCTTATGTACGCCACGATGGTAAGTTTGCATCACTAAAGAAAGATGTAGATGATCCTATGGAAATTGATTTAGAGAGAGCGATCGTGCTTATTGAAGAAAAAAGAGAAAAGGATAGACTAAAACATATCAAATCGTTTGAGGAAGATGTAGATCTTCAAATCTTAAATGGTAGATGGGGGCCATATATTTCGTATAATAAGGAAAATTTTAGACTGTCTAAGGATATCGAAGACCCAAAATCTCTAACTTATGAAGATTGCTTGAAGATAATTAAGAATAGTCCGAAAAAGAAAACAGGTAAAACTGTTAAGAAGACTACTGCTAAGAAAACTACAGCAACAAAGAAATCAACAGGTAAAAAGAAGGTGTTAAAGGCGAAAAAATAAAAAATTGCGAAAATACAGAAAGGGCTATCTGAATCACAGATAGCCCTTTTTTATTGAAGTTTTTATGTGATTGCAATTCTTTTTGCAATTAGTTATTGTTAATTAGAAAATAAAAGTTTGAAATTTCATTAACAAAATAATAAAAACACCGTAAATAAGGATTACATTCTTAAAAAGTTAATGTTGTAATTAATATCGGAAATTTGAGATTTGTTTAGCTTAATGATGATTGGTTATCAATATTTTTGAAATAAATAAATGAATAGTGTTGATAAAAGTACCTGAATCTCTGATAAAACTTGTAAGGAATATTTATTTTTATTTACTTTACTCCTCTCAGTTTTTGAACACTGATAAGCGATACAGTCTTTCATGAAAAAGTTTTTTTTCTTCATAATGTTTTCGAGTTTTGCCATCGTTTTAAGGGCTCAACAAGATCCGCAGTTTAGTCAGAATATGTTTAATATACTGTCGATAAATCCTGCTTTTGCTGGATCTGAAGAAGAAATTGTTGCTTCTGTAATTAATCGTCAGCAGTGGGTTGGTTTTGATAATGCTCCGGTTACAACTGTTTTTAATTTAAGCACACCTGTTCAATTTGCAGGACGTAGCCATGGAATTGGGCTTAGTATCGTTAGGGATGAATTGGGATTGGAGAAAAATACAGGAATTAGGTTTAGTTATGCATACCAAAAGAAATTAAATACGGGTGCTATATATGTTGGGCTTAGTATAGGATTTCAAAATAATGCTATTAAAGGTGAGTGGTTTGTTCCGGAGGGAGATAAATTTACTAGTGTTGTTGACGATTTAGGATCCACATCGGTAGATGGAAGCAAGATGGTTTTTGATTCCGGATTCGGGATTTTTTATCAAACGGATAACCTTTATGCAGGAGCTTCCGTAACGCATCTTACAGAACCTAAAATAGGATATAGCGAATCTGTTGATATTTATTTAGCAAGACATTATTACGGAATGGCTGGCTATAGATTAGAATTAACCGATTCTTGGGAAATATTGCCTTCTTTATTTTATAAAACAGATGCAGTAGTTTCTCAAATTGAGATAAACACTAATATAAGGTACAATAAAAAGATTTGGGCAGGCGTTTCATATAGGATTGATGATGCAATTGTTGGAATGATTGGAACTTTGTTTAATAATGGGATTCAGATTGGATATGCTTATGATGTATCTATATCAAGGATTGCAAAAGGTTCTCATGAATTTTTACTTGCGTATCGATTTAATAGCAAAATTGCTAGCCGAAAACAACAATATAAGAGTATTCGATTTTTATAAAATATTAAAAATCTGTGCATTGCACGTATTATTAAACCACTATGAATAAACTACTTACAATATTTTGTATAACTGTCTTGTTGTTCTTATCCAGTTGTGGAAAAAGAACAGGTAATGGAGAGCTTGTTGGTGCCGGCCAAAGAGGAAAATGGTTCGAGCCAAAACCTTATGGAATGGTATCTGTTCCTAGAGGAAGTTTTACTATGGGGCCTAATGATCAGGATGTTGCCTGGGCTTTGAATGCAACAGCTAAAACAGTTTCGGTAGAATCGTTTTGGATGGACGAAACAGAAATTACAAACAATGAGTATCGTCAATTTGTAAATTGGGTTAGAGACTCAATAGCAAGGCAATTGTTAGGGCAACAATTTGAGGAGTTTTTAATTGCAGAGGATGTAAATGGAAATCCTATTGATCCTCCTTTCATCAATTGGGATGAAAAATTGGAGTGGGATAATGAGGAATACACCGAAATTTTAGATGAAATGTATTTACCTGCTCAGGAAAGGTTCTTTAGAAATAAAGAGATTGATACACGAAAATTGAAGTATCAGTATGAATGGGTCGATTTAAAACAGGCTGCAAAAAAATCTAATCGATATAATTATGAAACGGGTGAATACGAAGGTATGGTGGATGATTATAAAGGTGGCAGGAAAAAAATTGAAGACAGATCTTCTTTTATTATGAAGGAGGCATTAAATATTTATCCAGATACATTGTGTTGGATTCAGGATTTTACTTATTCCTATAATGATCCATGGACTAAGCAATATTTTTGGCATCCAGGTTATGATGATTACCCAGTAGTAGGAGTGTCTTGGAAACAGGCTACAGCATTTTGTATTTGGAGAACTCGTTTTCATAATTCGGCGCTTAAAGCCGAAGGTGATTATCCTGTGCAGGATTATAGATTGCCTACTGAATCGGAATGGGAGTATGCCGCGAGAGGTGGATTGGCTTTAAATATGTATCCTTGGGGAGGACCTTATACAAGAAATGATAAAGGATGTTTTCTTGCAAATTTCAAACCCCTACGTGGGAATTATGTAGATGATGGTGGATTAGTAACCCTTCCTGTTGGTAGTTATGAACCTAATGAGTTTGGTTTATACGACATGGCAGGTAATGTTGCAGAATGGACATCAGGCGCATATGATGAATCGGCATATTCCTTTACACATGATATGAATCCAAATTATGAACATAACGCATTGCCTGATGATCCTCCAGCTTTGAAAAGAAAAGTGATTAGAGGTGGATCATGGAAAGATATAGGGTATTATTTGCAATGTGCTACCAGAACGTATGAATATCAAGATACAGCTAAATCGTATATTGGATTCCGCTGCGTAAGAACTCATTTAGGTAAATAATTTACTGATAATCTATTTATTTAAGACCTTATTCAAAATACTAGAATATGAATATTACTGAACTAGTACAATCACCGAAATGGAAAAAATTTATGGGATATGTGTATGGATGGGGAGCTTCCGTTGTATTGATTGGTGCTCTTTTCAAAATTCAACACTATCCAATGGCAGGTTATTTTCTTGCTGCAGGGATGATTACTGAAGCAATTATCTTTTTCTTTTCCGCATTTGAACCACCACACGAACAACCTGACTGGAGTTTGGTATATCCTGAATTAATTGGATTGGAACCCAGACAACAAATGGGTGCAGGAGTACAAGTAGAAGGTTTGGAACAACTTCAAACCTTATTAGAAAAAATAAGCGTTGGCCCCGATAAATTATCTAATTTAAGCCAAGGATTGGCTAAACTTACACGTGCAGCAGAAAACTTGTCTAACCTATCTGATGCCGCAAATGCTACTGATGGATATGTTCAAAGTTTACAAAAGGCATCTGAATCTGTAGATCAGTTTTCTAATAAATATGTTGATTCTACTCAGGAGTTAACGAATTCAGCTCAAAAACTTGGCGTTTCATATCAAGAAACTGCTGAAACTATTGCTAATTCAGGAAAGGATTTTACAAGTAAAATGGATCAATCTACAACTGATTTAGCGAATAATTATCAAGAAGCCGGGGTAACAATCTTGGCATCAGGAAAGGAATTTTCAGGTAAAGTTAATGAATCTGGAAATAAACTTTTAGGAGCTTACGAACATATAGATGAAGCTTTGCAGTCTAAAGTCGGGGAAATATCGAAGAATAGTGGCAATTTTAATGAATCCATGAAGGGTTTAAATAAAAATATATCTTCTCTAAATGCATTATACGAGCTACAATTAAAACATAGTAATGAGCAAATAAATAATTCTAAAAATATCCATAAGGATTTAGATAAAGTATTAGAAACACTTACTGCTACATTGGAGAATGCTCAGATTTATCGTAAAGAAACGGCGCAATTAAATCAGAATTTGACAGCTCTTAATACAGTTTATGGAAATATGTTGAGTGCAATGGATTTTAAGAAAAAACACTAAATTAACAATCAAGCTGAGCTGAAATGGGAGCAACGAATTGTAAAGAAACGCCACGGCAAAAGATGATTGGAATGATGTATTTATTTCTGACAGCAATGTTAGCAATAAATGTATCGGATGAAGTATTAGATGCTTTTACAACCATTGATAATGGTTTGTCAAAAACTGTTCAGACCTTTGAGGAAAAAACAAAAATTAAATATTCTGATTTTAAAATTGCATTGGATGCAAATCCTAATAAAGTAAGAGATGCATGGAAAGAATCGGAAAAAGTGCGATTGGAGTCAGATAGTGTTTATCATCTAATTGAAGTCCTGAAAAAGCGTATTGTGAGAACTGCTGATGGTGATGATTACGATATGAAGAATATTGATGATAAGGCTAATATTGATGTGCCAGCAGAGGTGATGATTGTTTTGGGGCAAGGCAAGAAATTAAAGGATGCGATTGTAAGATTTAGAGAACTTGTATTGGGAATGGTTGCGGAAAAAGATGAAAGATTACGATTTGCAATTCAAGAAACTTTGGATACTTCTAAACCAGAGAAAAAGAGAAAGGATGATCCGAGTTACACTTGGGAATCAAAACAATTTTCTCATACCCCATTGATAGGAGCAATCACCTTACTGTCCAAGATGCAGGTAGATATTAGAAATACTGAGTCGGATGTTGTGAATTACTTGTTTAATCAAATTGAAGCAGAATCATATAAGTTCAATAAGCTAAGAGCCGAAGTTTATGCGCCATCTAATTATATATTAAAAGGAGATACCTATAAGGCGCAAGTATTTTTAGCTGCTGTTGATACTACTCAAAACCCAAAAATCGTAATCGACCGGCAAGGAGAATTGAAGAATTTTGATGATAACGGACGTGGTTTGTATTCGGCTGAAACTAAAAAAGTTGGACCTGTAAAATGGGGTGGTGTGATAACTTATAAATCACCTTCAGGTATTGAAAAGCCTTATGAATTTGAAGCAGAATATATTGTAGCAGAACCTAATGTGGTTGTTTCACCAACCAAAATGAATGTATTTTATGTTGGTGTGGAAAATCCCGTAAGTATTTCAGCTCCGGGTTTCTCTTCTGATCGTGTTCGTGCTACTATGACTAATGGTACTCTAATTAAAAGATCTAATGATTATATTGCAAAACCTAAGGTAGTAGGTCGATTAGCAAAGGTGAAGGTAGAAGCTAGATTTGATGATGGTTGGCGGCCTTTGCGTACCGTTGATTTTAGAGTTAAGCCGATCCCAGATCCTTTGGCTAAGGTGGCTGGTTTAAATGGCGGTAAAATAAAAAAGAACTTATTGTTGGCACAGAATGGTGTTGATGCAGTAATGGATAATTTTGATTTTGATTTGAAATTTAGAATTACGGGTTTTACTGTTTCTACTATAATAAAAGGTTTTACCGTTGATCAGGCTTCTCGTTCCGATCTGTTTACAAACCAGCAAGTGGGAATGTTTAGAAATTTAAAGAGAAATCAAAAAGTATATATTGAAGATATTAGGGCTGTAGGACCTGATGGGGTTACCAGAAATTTGCCCGCTATTGTATTTAGAATAGAGTAATAAAATTTATTGATGACGAATTGTTCGTTGTGATAAAAATTGAAAATCATAAACACATGAAAAAAAGCTTATTACTAATTATTGGTTTGGCATTGTCTTGTTCTTTTAATTCAAGAGCTCAGGCAAATGCCACAAGTGTTTACACCAAAAATCATATTGCGAATCGTAAACCTATTCCTTTCGCAAATATTCGTGAATCAGATGTGATGTGGTCAAAATTAGTTTGGCGTATTATTGATTTGAGAGAAAAGATGAATCTTCCAATTTATTATCCAACTACACATCAAGATGATCGTTATAGTTTGATCGATTTACTCATCTATGGAATTGAGAATGAAGGTTTGACTGCATATGATACAAATGACGATGAATTCAAGGTGCCAATGACTGTAGATCAAATTAGATCTAAATTTGATGCTCAGAATGATACAATAATGCAGAGAAATCGCCTAACAGGTGAGTTGGAGGAAAAGATTATTGCTGGTGAGATGCATACTGACGATGTGAAAAGGCTTATGGTGAAAGAACAGTGGTTTTTCGATAAACAAACTTCTACACTTCAAGTTCGAATTATTGGTATTTGTCCTATTCGAGAATATTTAAAAGATGGAGATACTGCAATGGATGGTATCCAGCAAAAGCAGCTTTTTTGGGTATACTTCCCTGAGGCAAGACCATTGTTAGCAACCCATGAAGTGTTTAATCCACATAATGATGCTGCTAGATATTCTTTTGATGATTTATTCATGAAAAGGCGTTTCACAAGTTTCATTACTCAAGTATCTAATGTGCATAACAATAGAGGGATTAGCGAATATACCGTTGGTATTAATTCTATGCTTGAATCAGAAAAAATTAAAAATGAAATTTTCACTTATGAACATGATTTGTGGGAATATTAATGATAAGCTGTAAAAAGAAAAGGACCTAATTTAGGTCCTTTTCTTTTATATGAATTTTTCTCCTTTCATGATTTTTACATCATTAACTATTTTTCGAATCTCTTGTTCGTCTTTTTTTCTACAAACTAAGATTGTGTTTTCTGTTTCTACAACAATATAATCTTTTAAGCCTTGTATAACGACTAATTTATCTTCAGTTACATTTACAAGGCACTCTTTTGTTTCATAGAGCATCACATTGTTTCCCTGAACAGCATTTTGGTTATTATCTTTTGACGAATGCTCATACATCGATCCCCAAGTCCCTAGATCCGACCATCCAAATTCAGAACAATAAACATAAACGTTGTTAGATTTTTCAAGAATTCCATAGTCAATTGATATGTTTTGACACTCAGGGTAGATATTATCAATAAATTCCTGTTCCTGGTTGGTGTCAAATTTATCTAATCCGGTTTCGAATAGATTATTTACGTCGGGTAAATATTTATTGAAAGCATCCAGAATTGACTTAAGAGACCAAATGAAAATACCTGAATTCCAGAAAAAATCACCGGACTCATAAAATATTTGTGCTAAATCATGGTGTGGTTTTTCCGTAAAAGTTTTGATAGGATGAATATTTTTCTGCTTTGCCGGGGACCTCTTTGAAGCTTGAATATAACCATAGCCTGTTTCTGGTCTGCTTGGTTGAATCCCTAAAGTGAGTAATTTTTCTTCTTTGATGGCAAAAGAAAGGCCTTCTTCTAATACTTTTAAAAATTTGGTTTCATTTAAAATAAGATGATCCGATGGTGTTACAATAATAGCAGCATTCGGATTTCTTTTTTGAATTTTATAGTTGGCATAGGCTATACAAGGAGCTGTGTTTCTTCTGAGAGGTTCCAGTAACACCTGAGTCTGATCGAGTTCGGGTAACTGTTCAAGAACCAAATCTTTATAGGCGTAATTAGTGACAATAAAGAAATTCTTTATAGGGCAAATAGAGTTAAATCGCTCAAATGTTTGTCTGAGCAAAGATTTGCCTGT
>Ga0209013_10003966_pt1 | contig 13050 bp, 13 predicted proteins | sample Cruoilmetagenom2_FD_187291 | JGI IMG/M metagenome (GOLD analysis project Ga0209013, IMG submission 187291) | Oil polluted marine microbial communities from Coal Oil Point, Santa Barbara, California, USA - Sample 2 (SPAdes) (version 2) | ecosystem: Environmental > Aquatic > Marine > Oil seeps ... | reverse complement strand
TACACGCGCTCAAGCGTGGCAGGCGTTTCCTTGACGGGTTCTTGAGGTTCTGTCATGTTTTTCCCTTTAGTGGATTATGAATTCTCCAGTAGAAGGGGAACAACCTCCCCTTCTACTGGAGAATTTCAAAGATCGTAAATAGTTACCTAATGGTTATTACCACCTTTCCCATTACCATTACCTGGTCCAGCCCACAATGGGCGCCCATTGGGATCGCGCAGCATCACGCGTGCCCCTGTTGATGTTTGGGTGATTTCACCGGCGACGAACTGTCCGCCTTCGTAGTAGCCTACCAAAATCACTTCATCACCAACTGCAAATGAAACACCTTGCCCGGAAAAGAATCGTGGCTGACCGGTTTGGATGGATAGTAAATCCCCTTCGGCAGTACTGACTGTCATATTGCCTCCCTGGAAAGCCATCAGGGTTCCACTGATTGTGACCCATTCATCTACTTGAGCCTGTGGTTCAGGGCTGCGTTCCCCGTCCACTTGACCTGTATCCCCTCCACGGTTCTGGCCTCGACTGTTATCGACGCCGCCGCTCCAGAGCGGCTGTCCTTCCTCAGTCCTCAGCTGCAGCTCCTGGTCCTCGGAAATCATTACACTGAAGGCGTGTATCATGCCAGCATTTTCGGTTCCTTCTACAGATACTTGCGCTCCGATTTCCAGCGTGGCTGCCTGCGTCTGCCAGTAATCTGTGGGGCCGAGTTCAACGTAAAAATCACCATTTTCTGTGGTCAGCATAAATCCGGTTTCATCCAGATCGGCAATCGTACCATCAGCCTGCCATGGTTGCCCCATGCTCTCCTGGGCGTTCAATTGCAGGCTGTTCTGCTGAACGGGGCTGAGTTCTTGTTGTTCATTGATAGGTGAGATTGTATATACGGTCTCATTGTCACCCGCAAAAGCCCGATACGCCATCATGCTTGCGCCAGCGCCAATTACTGTAACCAGTAGAATTCCGATAATAATCTTCTTAAACATAATTTTTCTCCTTTGCTTCTTGTTTATGGATACAAGGATAATTTTTAGTGATGAAGAAGTTGTGAAGATTATGTGAGGAATTTATGGATAATGCGCTGTTCATTCAACCTCCCCCACATTGTCCATACAGAAAAAATGCTGCTCTTGTTGGAACAGCCCAATGTTGTTATTTTATCTCACCTGCAATCCACGCACCAACACCCTTCTACGGTGTCCCCGCTTGCGGTGCTCAAACAGGTACACCCCCTGCCAGGTGCCCAGGCTGAGTTTCCCGTTATCGATCGGGATGGTCAGGCTGGTGTTGGTCAGCATGGCGCGCATGTGAGACGGCGAATCATCCGCCCCTTCCAGTGTATGCTGGTGCCAGGACTGGCTCTCAGGAACCAGGTGTTCCATGAAGACTTCCAGGTCGATCCTTGCGGTAGGGTCGTAATTTTCACTGATTACCAGGGATGCGCTGGTGTGCGGCATGAACAGGTAACACATCCCCTCCAGGATGCCCCATCTGCGAATCAAGTCGTTGATGTCATCGGTGAACGGGTACAACCCCTTACCCCGTGTTGGAATTTCCAGCGTCTCTTTCAACCAGTTCATAGTAATTAACTTCTGCAGAGAGGCCGCGCGGCCTCTCTGCAGAAAGATTTCATTACTCGTCTTTTAAGTATTTATCAAACCAGCGTAGTATGTGGTTGAGCCGCTCTATGCGCCTGTCGGTGCGCCCGCTGCGGGATAGGCCGTGGAACTCGTCGGGGAAGCGCACCATCTCGCTGTCAACACCCAGTTTCTGCAGGGAGACAAAGACCTGCTCGCCCTGCTCAATCGGGCAGCGCAGATCATTCTCGCTGTGGATAACCATTGTAGGTGTCTCGGCGTTGCCAATATATTTGATCGGTGAGTGTTTCCAGTATTTCTGCAGGTCTTCGAACGGGGGTTTGTCGCCAAATACTTGCTGGAAGCTCCAGTTGAAGTCGCTCGAACCCCACATGCTCACCAGGTTGCTCACGCAGCGCTGTGTCGCGGCGGCTTTATAGCGCTTGGTATGGCCAATAATCCAGACCGTCATGTAACCACCGTAGCTTCCACCGGTGACGCCCATTTTCGTCGTGTCGATGTACGGTTGTTGCGCGACAAAATCTGTCCACGCCATCAAGTCGCGGTAATCTGCGTTTCCCCAATCCTGCCAGATGGCTCCGGCGTGTTCCTCACCGTAGCCACGCCCGCCGCGTGGGTTGCTGAAGTGCACCACGTATCCCTGCGCAGCCAGGTAGTAGAACTCGTGGAAAAAGAAGTAGCCATATTGTGTCAGCGGTCCACCGTGTATCTCAAAGATGGATGCGTATTTAACTTTAGGATCGAACCCTGGGGGCTTCAATATCCATCCCTGCAGGTCATTCCCATCCGGTCCCTTGATCCAGTGTGTCTCGACAGTGCCCAGGTCGATACCTTTCAGCAGCTGCTCGTTGTGTTTACTCAACTTGCGGGCCCTGCCGCTGCTCAAATCTTGAGTATAAACCTGCCCCGGATCGTACAGCGTGGCGGAGAAGTAAGCCAGGCGTTCTTGATCCTGGTCGAATGAGAAACTGCCGGTTATGCTGCCGTCGCCTTCGGGGGTCGTCTCATCGATGACGGTCTCCAGGCCCTCACCGGTGACGGAAACCCTCTTGAGTATTGAGCTGCCGTGTTGTACGATAGGGAAGTACAGCGCTTCACCACCCTTGGACCAGGTAGGTGGCATGGTTTCCGGTTGGCCCATATCGTTGATCGTCGAGGCGTCGACATGCAGGTCGTATTTTTCGGTCAAATTGCGGGGTGGGGCAGAACTATCGGCAGGCACGATCCACAGGCAGCGGTTCTTGTACCACATTCCCGCGCCGTCTGAACCGTAATAAGCAATCCACTTCCCATCTGGAGAATAGCTGGGCAGTGCTTTTTCACCAAGCGGAGTATCTAATTCTCTGATATCGCCACCTTTTGTGGGGACCACGTAAAGACCAACGTTGTCTGGTTCGAGATCGGGGTTCTCGCTGCGGTTTGAGACGAATGCGATCCATTTTCCATCTGGAGACCAGGCTGGTTGCTGCTCATCGTAAATGGGGTGGTCTGTCAGTTGCCTGGCTTTACCACTGCGGGTGTCAACAACCCACAGGTGCCAGCGTTCTTTGGGCAGGTACCCATACCCGTCGAGTTTATAAAAGACGCGCCCGTAATTACGAGCCACCGTGCCCAGTTTATTCTTCCCTTCGTCTTTCTCACGTTCCAGCACCTCCGGGTCGGTCTTGCGCACCATACACACAAATTGTCTGCCGTCCGGGGACCAGGCGAAGCTCCCAATTTCGCCCTCGATCTCGGTCAGAGGGCGGGCTTCGCCGCCATGGAATGGGAGCAGGAAAATCTGGGGCGGCTTCTCATCGTTTCCTCTATTGGAAAGGAAGGCGATTTGGCCCCCATCTGGTGACCAGCGCGGTTGCGTGTCGTTCTGGTCGCCGTAGGTGAATTGGCGTGGGCTCCCTGATTGGGTTGGAGCGACCCAGAGACTTGTATACTTTTTCTCGGTCTCCTGATCCACGCGTTGGACGGTGTAAACTGTGTGCTCCCCGTCCGGGGAAAGGCGCACATTGGAGATTATTTCGATGTCATACAGGTCTTCTGCAGTGATGCTTCTTTTTTTTCTTGGGGGCATTAAGGACTCCTATATTCTGGATTAATGGTGCGGTGTGTTTAAACGCAGGAATTATAATATGGATGTTGTTTGCCTGGTAATATTTTACAGCATTCACTCAGTTTTCAGGAACATTATAGGAGACAGCCATGATCACCCCTCATCAGTTCGCCGAATCTTTTGCTCTCAACCTGCGCCTCATCAAACTGCAAACCGAGGGCCTGAGCCACGAGGACAGCCTGATACAAACAACATACAATATCAACAGTCTTAATTGGGTCCTGGGTCACATAGCCGTTAATCGCGACAATGTACTGCGTGTTTTGGATGCGGAGCCACTGTTGAGCGATAATGAATCTGCCCGTTATAAACGGGGCTCCGAGCCGGTGAGGACAGATGATGGGTTGATATTATCATTGGAGAGTTTGTTATATGTCCTGGAGCGTGGTCAGGAGACGATATCTGCGGTGTTGAGCTCTCTCACGGTTGAAGATATGGATCGTGAGATTCAACTTGGCGAGAATGGTGTCACTCTGGAAAGCCGCCTGTTTGGCCTTTACTTCCACGATACTTATCACACCGGTCAGACAGACTTGTTGAGGCAGGTGGCCGGGAAAAACGACCAGGTGATCAAATAGCTCTCCTTGATAGGAGACGCGACTCTGTACACCGTGCTGCCCACTCACGCAGGCGCCGCGAGGAAGTGCCATTGGTTTGCTGCATACAGCCGGTGACCTGGGCAGCGCCCTTGGGCCGCTTGTGGCATATGCCCTGATGCCATGGATCCAATTAGCTGGCGTATACCTCCTCTGCGCCGTCTTATTAGCCGTCGGGGCAGCAATGGCACTTTTCACTTACCGACATGATACCCGACAGGTACCCCAACCCGGTTGAAGTCAGTATTTTTACATACATTTTGTTTCGTGCGAAGGTTAGTAGTACAATTCCTGAACCCGGCATGCAACACAGACAGCGGGCCATGCCTCTGACAGAGATAAAGGAGAGTCACCATGCCATTAACGTTTGATATGCCGCTTGAGGAGTTATGGAAATATCAAGGGTGTAATCCTCGACCTGCGGATTTCGATGACTATTGGGATCAAGGATTGGGGGAGATGCGCGCCGTCGATCCACAGGTTGAGTTGATCCCTGCGGATTTCCAGACAGAATTTGCGCAGTGCGATCACCTGTACTTCACCGGCGTGCGTGGTGCTCGCATCCACGCCAAGTTCCTGCGCCCTCGAAATGCCGCGCTGCCCCATCCGGCTATCCTTATGTTCCATGGGTATTCCATGAATTCAGGCGACTGGTCGAGCAAATTACCCTACGTTGGGTTGGGGTTCTCAGTCGCTGCCCTGGACTGCCGCGGTCAGGGCGGCCTGTCGGAAGATAAGGGTGGTATTAAGGGCTGGACGTTGAGGGGACATATCGTGCGGGGTTTGGATGACTCGCCGGAAAACATGCTCTTCCGCCACATTTTCTTGGATGCCGCACAGCTAGCGGGCATCGTTATGAGCATGCCTGATGTTGATGAAGACAGAGTGGGAGCGATGGGCGGCAGCCAGGGTGGAGGTCTCTCTTTGGCATGTGCGGCCTTGGAGCCACGCATCAAGCGCCTGGCACCCACCTTTCCCTTCCTGTGCGATTACCAGCGTGTATGGGAGATCGATCTGGACGAACGCGCTTACGCAGAGTTGAGAGACTGGTTCCGCCGCTTTGATCCCCGGCACCTGCGCGCAGAAGCAGTCTTCGAAAAACTGGGCTACATCGATGTGCAGCACCTCTGCCCACGCATACGGGGAGAAGTAATGATGGCCGTAGGACTCATGGACCAGGTATGCCCTCCTTCGACCCAATTTGCGGCATACAACAAGATCCGGGCTAAAAAATCACTGCACACTTACCCCGATTACGCGCACGAAGAATTACCCGACCACGCAGATGAAATTTTCCAGTTCATGAGCAAACTTTGAATGTAAGTGTGAGGTGGGAGAATGATTTGGTGCGAGGCGCATAAATTTACTTTCAAGGGGGGGAGGGTAAGATTATAAAGAACCAGCGCATCCTTTAAGCAGGGTGATTCAACCCTTCTATTCTCCTCCTCCCAAACCTGGTGGTTATGATCCAAATAACCACCAGGTTTGATTTAACCGGTGGAAATTAACCTTAACGTTTTCTTAAACTTCAGAAAGGCTTGTTTAAATGACTCCGGTTAAGATAAAATTGGGTTATGCAGCACGGGATGTTTAATATGGGTGGGACGCCTGCAGCACCCCACCAACATCACACACATTTCAAAATATTTTACCTGGGCTTTTGAAAAGCCCAGAATTTAAAGTTATAGAAAAGGAAAATTCATGAAACAAAGCAGGACTCTCCCCGATCTACGTATGCTGCCCACGAGGCTTTTAGTCACGCACGAGGAAGTCGATCCGCGGCGTGTGGAGAGATTAAGTTTACGCATCCAGGACGAGGGTCTATTAAAGAATCCCCCCATCGTAACAGAGCTTCCGGACAGCAGTAATTATGTTGTTCTGGATGGCGCAAACCGGGTGATGGCGTTTTACTCATTAGAGATTCCACACATCGTGGCGCAGCATGTCAGCTACGGTGATCCTGATCTAGATCTGGATACCTGGTACCACGTAGTTTCTGGCATGGAATTGAAGGAATTTGAAGAGGCTATTTTAACGGTTGGTAATACGTGCATGCATGAATGCAGCCTGGCAGAAGCGCGGCACGCGCTTGAAACGAACCGGGCTCTCGCTTACATCGTCAGTGAAAGAAGTGTCAGGGTGGTGTCCTGCCCGGACGATCAAATTGATACTAGAGAAGTGCTGGTCGATATTGTTAATACTTACAAAGGACGGGCGGACATATACAGGGCTTCAAACGATATCTGGGAAAAGCAGAAACCTTATTACCCCCACATCACTGCGCTGGTGATCTTCCCGCGCTATCGACCGCAAGACATATTTTACTGTGCTCAAAATGGATACAAGGTTCCGACCGGAATCACCCGCCACATAATTCCGGCCCGGGCGCTGAACATCAACATTCCCCTGGACATCCTTCGATCAGAAAGCTCTCTGGAAGAAAAAAGCCGCTGGCTTCAGGAGTGGATCATGGAGCGTATGGCATCTAACGCAATCCGCTATTACGCAGAATCGACGTTTTCATTCAATGAATGACGAACAACGATTTTAAAGCTTGATTTTATACCCGATTAAAAACCCGCTCTCGGCGGGTTTTTACAACCAGTATGTAAAATGTTTCGTAGAATAAGAGCCGCAGGAAGTAATTATGAAAATTGGATTACTGGGCAGCGGAGGGCGTGAACACGCTATGGCCTTGGCCCTGTCAAAGTCACGGCGTGATGCGCTGTTCGTTTTTGCCAGCCACCACAACCCGGGCATCGAGCGGCTTGCAGAACGTGTGAACATCGGTGGTCTTACTGATCTCCCACGCGTGGTCGATTTTTTTCGCTCCTTAGCAGTCGACTATGTTGTTATCGGGCCTGAAGCTCCGGTATCTGTAGGGGTTGTGGATCAGCTCCATCAGGCTGGAATTTCGGTTGTTGGTCCTACGCGGTCGCAATCGTTGATTGAGGGGGACAAATCGTTTATGAGGGATTTGTCACAGCGTCGTGTGGGTTGGGGGTCCCCAGCCTGGCGATTAGTCCAAACGCGTCAGGAGGCGGCAGATTTTATGGCACAAGCAGGTCAGGTAGCGGTTAAGCCGACCGGTTTAACGGGTGGCAAAGGAGTGCAGGTCATGGGGGTGCACCTGCAGACTACTACTGAAGCCCTCGACCTGGTTGAGGATTGGATTCAAAAAGTCGGGCAGGTGCTGCTGGAAGAGCGTCTGGTTGGTGAAGAATTCTCGCGCATGGTCTTTGTATCGGATGATGTGATCGTCCCCATGCCCGTTGCCCAGGATTTTAAGTACGCATACGATGGAGATACCGGCGGTATGACCGGCGGTATGGGGTCTTACACCACCGCAGGGGGCAGCATGCCATTTTTAGGACCAGATGACCTGATCCAGGCGGACCGTTTGATTAAAGAGACGCTCGATGCGCTGGCTGCGGAGACCGGTCAGGCTTATCGCGGCTTCCTGTATGGGCAATTTATGACCACCGCCGATGGTATCCGGGTTATCGAGTACAACGCGCGCCTGGGAGATCCCGAGGCGATCAATGCCATGCTGCTGCTTCAGGGGGACGTCGCAGCACTGTTGGATCAGGTGGCTTCGGGTGAATTAGATCCTGGCGGGGTGGTGTTCGCTCCCCAGGCTTCACTTTGCAAATACCTGGTGCCAGCCGGGTACCCGGATGATCCAGGAGATCCACAAACCTTCACTCTGGATGAGGAACGGGTAAATGAAGCAAATTTCTCCATAATCTACGCATCAGTAGTCAGTGCAAGGGATGCCTATCAGACGCTGGGTTCGCGTACGCTGGCCATCGCTGGTCTGGGGGACGAACCGGGTGAGATCAGCTCCCGTATGGAGGAATTGATCGCTCGTGTTGAACCGAGAGGGCTGCGCCACCGGAAAGATGTGGGGGATGCTGACGTAATCCGGCGTAAGGTAAACCGTATGGCGCGCTTGCGCGGGCAAAGGCAGGACTGAGCATGCTTGAATTGGATATTAGTTTATTGACGGAATTAACTGCTGTCCCGGGATTGCCGGGGGGTGAGCATAAGGTGGCTGAGCTTATTCGCTCCCATCTGCCATCTTCTCCCTGGGAAGTCCACTCCGATCGATTGGGGAACCTGATCGCACACCTGCCCGGAGATGGGCGCAAGGTGATGCTCGTGGCGCACATGGACGAGGTGGGCCTGATTGTACGCCGTATCTCGCAGAAAGGATTCCTGGGCGTGGAGCGCCTGGGAGGGGCGAGCGTGCGCGCTCTACCAGGCAGCCGCCTTGACCTGTGGACGAGAGAAGGACGCCTGCCCGCTTTTACCGGTTTGCTGCCGGGACACCTGGACGACCGGGGGTATCTGCACCTAATGGATATTTATGTCGATATCGGTTCCAGTTCTCGAGACGAGACCGAACGCCTGGGAGTGCGTATCGGTGACGGTTTGACATGGGCGTCACCCATGGAACGCAGCGGGGAGAATTACGTGATTGGGAAGGCTCTCGATGACCGCCTGGGATGCCTGGTTTTGATGACCCTGGCGCACAACGTTCGACAGCGCCAGCTTGGCTGCGACCTGTACCTGGCCTTCGTAGTCCAGGAAGAGACCGGTTTAATGGGCGGCATGCCGGTCGCGCATGCAGTTTCACCGCAGGTCGTCATCGGTGTGGACGGCACCCTGGCCTTTGACACGCCAGACCTGCAGGACCAGCAGAGTGACATCCGCCTGGGAGCAGGACCTACGGTCAAGCTGTTGGATGCAATTCGCGGGAAAGGTGTTTCATACGTGCCTCACTGGGAGCTGGTCGAGCGGATCCGAGATCTGGCGCAAGTTAATGATATCCAGTTACAGACGGAAGTCATCACCGGCCTGAGCACGGCAATCACCCCCATGCCCTTTGCAGGTTTGGGCATTCAAACAGCCGCCCTCTCGATCCCCATTCGCTACCACCACTCTCCCGTCGAGACCGCCGATCTCCGTGACTCAACGCGGTTGGTGGAGCTTCTCTCTTTGATCGTGACCCAACTTGTTTAATATACCTTATGCACAGCCCCTGGCAGGCAACTACACCAACCAGCACCCCGCAACAGCGTGGAAAGTTTCTCTCCGAACGCAGTGAAACAATCTCCTCATCTGGTAATGGAAATTGCGCCGCTGCACATTTACGGTCTCAGCAGGCAACGAAGGTTCGCAAATGAACGAACTTGTTCCATTCGTTGTGTCGTTGAGCATACACTCACAAGTCACATTTTTTATCAACCAGCACAAATTTTTCTGAGGCACTCGGATTATCTTTTGCCGATCAAATCAATCTGCGCTATCTGCGATCTGCTACGCCCGCGCAATGTTGATTAACAGGCGTATTACCGCATAAGCTGCAACAAGCAGAATAACTCCCCCGATGAGCTTGTCTTCCAGTAAAAGAAAGAGCGTCAACGAGCCAAATATCATCAACCCGATCATACCGCCGGTCGCCAGCAGGACGGGGAGCGCCTGGCGCCAGTTGCCCGAGACGATGGAATCTTTAATCTCAACGAAGGATACGCTGGCTTCCCCTTCAACCCTGCTCGCTTTTCCCTTAAATGACGCTGCCTGGGCGACAGGTGGATCCCGTTCATCTTCCATCCGCTCAGCTAGCACCTGCGCGCCGACCTGCTCTCCGCTGCGGCGCTGCGCTTTTCCGCTGCCAGTAAGGAACAGGATAAAGCCCAAGATCAGCGCGATTAGGCTTATTACCGTCAATACGATGAAGATGATGTCCATGGTGTCTCCACTTTGAGCATTAAAAACTTATGATGAACAAAATTACACGATAACGGCTTTTACTCCGGTCCGATTCTCTATATCAGTTGCGAATGCCTGCAAGCTTGCTAATTGGAAGGCACTCTCCTCACCGGCTGGTCGACCCAATACAATCAGTGAAGCATCTACTTCAAGGGCAGCTTTCTTGATCTCCTCTCTCACTTCTCCTTTTCGAACCATCGTCCTTGCTGAGAAGTCCTGTTCTTCAGCGATCATAAACTACAGTGGATTGATGCCAATGGCAAAGGCAAACTAAATGCAGAGAGGCAGGATGAATAAGACGGCGCTTACATCGCTGAGCAAGCGTATCGTAAAGACGATAAACACAAGCAGGAAAATCCCGGCGGAGATTAACGCCGCAACCCCCACAGTGTTTTCTGGTTCAATGGCCAGGAAAGTATTGGAACCGCTACCTGTAAAATAATTAGTCAGTAAAGAAAAAAATGGGTGACTAAGTATGACTGCCCTCTTCTTGTGATCGATTACTATTAGCCTTTAAGTAATACATCTTTGATCTGCTTTGCGTAGTTGGCACTTTCAGAGTCGGCGGTGACCAGTTCGATTTTTTCTGGCCCATCTACCCCCAGGCCGAGCTCAACCGCACGTGCGATCTGTTCCTGCTGGAAGATTGGCCCCTCGCTGACCTCAGGTGTGGTTCCAAAATGACGCAGTAGGGCAACGCCCACAGCGTCCATGGCGATGCGGTCCGTTCCCGCCATAATCACATCGGATTGAACCCGCATACCGTTTGCCGGGCCATCGGTCACGAACGCCTCGACCCCGTCTATAACGATCAGCGCAGGTGTATAGGCGAAATTTATCTCGGCGATCATACTTCGTTGGTGAGGCGAATTATGCAGCTCGGTCATATAATTATAGTTGTTGGTGCGATCCCACTTGGCAACCATACCCACTGAGTTTTTGAGAGACATCGTAAAATGACCGCCGAGGCGGTGGGTTTTTAAGCAGCAGGCCTGCACCAGCGCCCCGCTGTCCCGGCATACGCGCGCGAACGGGAACCCTTGCGCCCAATGGCTGCCGGGAGGCTGGACCATCACCCAATCCTCAGCCCCTAGCTCATCAAAAACTATCGTTTTGACCCCCAATTCCTCGGCAAGCTTAAAAACACCAAGTTTACGCATCGTCTGCCCTGTATCACCCATACCGCTGCGGTCGCCGATGGTGATCTCCTGCGCGCCCATCTCTTGAAGTTTGAGCACCAGGCTGCGCAGGATATCCGGGTGTGTGGAGCCAGGGGCGGGATCGGCGCTGTTGAAGTTGGGCTTGAGGAAAACGCGCTTACCATTGACAGGATTGATACCCAGAGTATCTATTGCCCTGAGTACACCATCCGTACGATCTCTGGTTTTGACAAATGCCACCTGCGTTGTTCCCGATTCAAAGGCTTGGGTTCCTTCGGAGGTTTGAGTCGCGTCCATTATGGTGTCCTGTTTCTGCGGTACGATGCGGGTTGGAGTGATTGTTTGTCCGGTATTTGCTGCTGTCACATCACCTGTAGACTTGACGCCCGCGCTCGAACAGGCATCCAAAAGCGAGGATACAGCCACCGCACCCCCCAGTAAAACCAGCGTGCGGATGAAATCTCTACGGCTGAGAGAAGTATCTTGTTCACCTGGCTTCATAAACACTTATTTTACCCCTAAAAATGTCAAGCCCCAGATAACGGGAGTGGTTAGGATCATGGTGTTAGGAAAATTATTTATGCTGAAATTTCACGAACAACACTACCTTTATCACCACTCCTCAGATAACTGTGATCTGGGATGCGAAGCAGCAGGTCATATCCCCTTAATTTTACATAAATTCCCGGAACTCTAACCCGTGACGCTTGCGGGCATCAAGCCAGGCTTTGCGAAGTGTTTCGTATACCTCTTCCGGGTGAGCGACGTTGCGCAGTTTAATTTCCGGGTCAGATGGATCGTGACCTCTGATAAAGATATCTCCGATCCCCAACATGCGCTCGGTAATCCCCTGCTTGTAATCGATATCTTGGACGCGGATCAATTCGAAGTTTTCAATCTTCCGTGACAGGAAACCGCTCACAATCGAAATCCGTTCGGTAGTTAGCAAGTAGTCCTCCACAATCGATAGGAAAGGTCTGCCTTCCCAAAGGATGGGCTCTTCGTATTCATCTTCCATTGAACCCGTCCGTACCTCTTGTACCTCTTCCTCCATAATCTTATCCATCGCCAGCATCACGTTATCGGCGATCTTGTTAACCAGCTCTTCTTGCTGGTTGTGAGGTACCGCTGACAGGTCAGTTTCGCTCTGGGCGAAAGCCTGCCAGATGCTGGCAATGATTTGAGCACGAATTTTTTCAATAGCCATGATTTAACTCCTTTCAGTCAGTTGGTGGAAATAAAATACCTCTACTCATACGATGTTCGATCGCGGCCTGTACTGCAGCGCTTCCGCCAGATGAGCCGTTTCTATCTGCTCACTTCCCACCAGGTCGGCGATGGTGCGTGACAGTTTGAGCACCCGGTGGTATGCGCGTGCTGAAAGCTGCAGCTGGTTCATTGCCGTACGCATCAACGAGCTGCCCGTTTCATCAAGTTGGCAGTACTTGCGTACTTCAGCCGGTCGCATGTCCGCGTTACAGGTCAAGTGCGATGTAGTCGTTCCACTCCCATGATCACGATGCACCTCTTCCTCCTTAAATCGCTCTCTCTGGCGCTCTCTGGCTGCTTCTACTCGTGATTGGATATCGGCAGAGGGTTCCCCCAGGCGGTCGTTGCTGAGCTTCTCGTAATCAACGCGCGGCACCTCGATATGGATATCAATCCGATCCAGCAGCGGCCCGGAGATACGCTTCTGGTAGCGCGTGATCGTGCTCGATGAGCAGGTGCAGGCTTTCACAGTATCTCCATAATAACCACACGGGCAGGGGTTCATGGCTGCCACCATTTGGAAGTTGGCGGGAAAGGTCAGTGTC
>Ga0209013_10003965_pt1 | contig 13051 bp, 14 predicted proteins | sample Cruoilmetagenom2_FD_187291 | JGI IMG/M metagenome (GOLD analysis project Ga0209013, IMG submission 187291) | Oil polluted marine microbial communities from Coal Oil Point, Santa Barbara, California, USA - Sample 2 (SPAdes) (version 2) | ecosystem: Environmental > Aquatic > Marine > Oil seeps ... | reverse complement strand
ACGAATTTAAGGTAAGCGAAGTGATTGAAAATATGCGCAATCAGAAAGCAACCTACTCAGAATCAACCATTCGAACTCATATCGTATCGAAATGTTGTGTGAATGCCCCAAGACATCATGCTGTTGTTTTTAATGACTTTGAACGTATAGGCAGAAGACTTTATAAATTTCTTGGAGGTACAAATTAATGTTATATAATGTCCGTTGGAACTCTTCTGAAACAAAAAAGATATACCAGGCAACAAAAAATTCTGAAATATTGATGGAGTATTTAGAGGAACGTTTATTACAAGCTGAAATTGCTAACTTAATAAGTGAACATCCATCACCAAATAGAGGGTATGGAGTACTTTTTTATTACTTTTCTATTAAACCGAAAAAGCGTTTATTATCTGCTGCCCCTCGAAGAGATCATAATCATATCCATGTCGTTATTTTTAATAATATTTTGAATCGGGAACTTCTACAAAAGTCGGGATTTGACTTAGGGGAAGACGAGAAATTAACGGACTTGAAAATTCATAAAAAAGAAGAGATCGATCAACTAATAGAGTTGATCAAAAGCAATTTGCATAAGTCATAAATAAAGCTAATAAAAAAGCCGAGCAAGTTTTGAGGAGGGGTAATCATGTCGCTTCAACCAAAAGAGGTACTACAACAATTACGCAGGGATTTTGAAGCTGATGGTAATTAAATTGATGATAAGTTGTTTGACTTGCTTGAGGAATTTATTCCAACCCAAGATGACTTGAAGAATCACAGGATAGAGTAGGTCAGTTCTTAGAGTACATTGAGTTTAAAGAGAATGCTCAAAAGTAGTTAGGGAAGAAGATTTGTAATATTAACAAAAAAGGATACTGAGCTATTGCCCAATATCCTTTTTCTAGATAGAAAGTGTGTTTTAGAATAAAATTTAGCATATATATTATTTATTAAAAGGAATTCATTGTATTACTTTTTCACTTTTTAGTATTATTTTTTATTAATAGTTGTTATTCCTGGTAGTTCATCTTCCATTGATACGGTTTTAATATTTTGTGAATTAGTAGCTAATAAAGAGAGTACTAATACCCCTAATAATATCGTAACTTTAATTTTTTTCCCCATTTTATATATCCTCCCAGTATTGATATTTCGATTGCTTATTACTAAACTTAATTGCCTTTTTATAGAAATAATTTGATTTTTTGTATTTATTTCCGTTTTCAAGGACATTACCCATTTTAATAGAATATTTATATGTATGTCTATAGTCTTTTATAGATTCAAAATAATTTATTGCTTCACATAGGTAATCTGTATCAATATTATTAGTCTCATTCGTAAAGATTCTATAAAGATTAAAGTGATAACTGTATGCTCGTAGTTCTGCATTATTTTCTATCTCATTCAAGCCTTTTTCTGTCCATTTTATTATGCCTTGAACATTATTTTGTCTCGAATAAACCTGAATAATTGAAAAAATTGATAAAACTTTATCTTCAAGTTTAGATTTTAATTCAAAACTCTGTATATAAAACTTTAATGAAGTATCAAACTCTTCTAATGATGCGTGTAAAGAACCTAAATTCTGAGCAATAAGTGCCTTATAATATGTGGAGTTAAATTTTTCAGATATTTCACTGGCTTTTTGATACGTAGCAAGGGCCTCTTTAAATTTATTACTTTTTTTTAATGCAATTCCTTGAATAATAAAGCATTCTATAGCTCTTTTAAATTGGAAACTTTCTAAATAGTGTTGTAAAGCTAAATTACTATATTCAATTGCATTAATATTATGGCTTTCAGCTAAATTTGTTAGGGAGTACATATAGTGAAAATCAGCTTTTTCCCAATCAGTCAGAGATATTTTGTTAGAAACACTTATTGCTTCCTCGAAAAAAAATAAAGATTGCGAAAAGTTTTTCAAATGATATGAATATATACCTTGAACTTTTTTTAATAAATAATACTGGCAGGTACTCATCTTCTCTTGATCTTTTATCAACGGTTGTAAATAAGAATCCACCATTTCATTATTATCTTTTCCAGTAAGGAGTAATCGCAAAACCAATAAATTGTATGCATAAAAATCATCTTTATTAATATAAAAAAAACGATCATCAAATAACTTTATTAAAGTTTCTTTTGCATATTCAATATTTCTATTCAGAGTAATCTCTTTATAAATCTGCTTAAACTCATTTCTTGATCTGCCTTCGGACTCTTCAAGTAAGTCTTCCATTCCACCAAAGTCAATATCTAATTTTACAGAGATTAACTCTAATATTTCTTTACTGGGCAAAATATCATTATTCTCTATCTTACTTAAATAAGAGGGAGAACAAATACCTTTAGCTAAATAGGTCTGCTTCATTTGTTTATTTAGTCTTTCTCTACGAATAAGATGTCCAATTATCACTTTTTCCAACTCCTTTCATACAAAACTTCGTTTTATATGAAATTTTTGTTTAAAACTCTCATTTATACCTTCTTTATACTATATAATTTCCCAACATTTAGATACTACCCTAAAATATGTTTTTAATTATAATTAAATAGTACTATTATATTTTAAATGAATTATGAGAAATGAATTACAGATAACATTATAGAGGTGAGACTAATAAAATATAAAATAAATAAAGACCTTATCATTTATGAAGAAGCTGAGGAAATTATATTAATAAATCTAGTATCTAATAATTTTTATGCCTTAGATCATATAGGTACTGTTATTTGGAAGCATATGATGGAATTTAAAAAAATAGAAAAACTTGCTGAGGCTCTGGCTAGTTTGTTTAATATAAACAAACTAATAATGCAGAAAGACTTAGTAGAGTTCTTAGAGGGACTTAATAAAGTAGGTGTTATTGAAATTTATGAATAAATTTAGAAAGATACATATTTTTATCTATTTATTATTATCCCTTATTGAATTTGATATTGGTCTCACTAGACGAGGGTTTAATAAAACTCTCGAAAGTTACTCTGGAAAATTTAGAGATATTCAAGATATCGTAACAATGAAGCAAGATTTTGACAAAGAGGGGATTGAGGAGCATTTTGCAATTATGGATATTGTATGTGCGTGGTACCCCAGAAAAGCAGATTGTATACATAAGTCATTTTTAGGTTATAAAATTGTACGAAAAAAATTTTCTATCCCAGTTGAAATAGTCATTGGAATAAAAAAATTCCCTTTCGCAGCCCATGCGTGGTTAGTTTATAAAAACATGAATTTTTTAAATGATGTAGCAGATACTGAAGGTTTTAAAATTATTATGGATACAAGTAGTTTGCAAGGGAGGGATTCCCATTAAATGGTTTTTAGTTTCTAAAGGTTTAAAATTAGATAATCAAAAATATGAAGAATCACTTTTAAAGGAATTGAATGTAAATAATAAAAGTGTTCACGGAAATATTCATAATATATCCTATTCATTTACATCTACGAACCCTGAAGAATCCTTACTATATTTAAATGAGGAAGTATTAATAATTGGGGATATATCTATTCACAACAAAAAGGAATTGTATGAGAATTTCAAACTTAGAAAAGTCTTTAGTGATAAAGAAGATCATGAATTAATAGGCCAGATGTATCTATTAAAAGGTATTGAATGCCTCAACGATTTAGTAGGTGAATTTACTTTTATTTTAATAGATATAAATACATCGGAAACATTTATTGTTAGAGACCAAATTGGAGTAAGAACAAATTTTTGGATTAAAAAAGAAAATGGCTACATAATTTCAAGTGACATTTTTCTTTTACAACCATACTTTAATATACGAAATATTAACAAATCATATTTTAAGGAATTCCATGTTAAAAACGGCATAGTAGATTCATTAAATACCCCCTACATAGAAGTTAATAGACTTCCTAGTGGGCATTTCATTAATTTAAGTTCTAAATCAATAAAAATAACAAACTACTGGGACTTAAGTAATATAAAAAAAACAATAAAGTATAAAAATGAAGATGAATATATTAATGAATTCAACAAAATATTCAGTGATGCTGTCCATTCTAGATTAATAAAAAATCAAAAGAATTCAATTATGTTGAGTGGTGGTTTAGATTCCACATCAATCTATGCAGTTTCAAAATTAAGGGAAAAAAAAGAAAAGTCCATGGAAGTAAGGGGATTTAGCGCAGTTTTTGATGACATGCAAGAGTGTGATGAAAGATTTTATATTGAGAAATTATTAAATAAATATAATGATCATAGCAATTTTTTGAATTTTGATAACATATTAATGTTTGAAAATTTTCCTTATTCATCACCATTCTCTTTGGAACCAAATGTAAATGCCATCTCATTTAATTTTACATATAACATAGTGAAAGAAGCTACAATTAATGGATATGATAATATCCTTAGTGGATATGCAGGAGATCATCTATTAACGGGCTCCTTATATGTTACAAAAGATCTTGTTAAGAAAATGAAACTTAAAAAAACATTCTCTTACTTAACAAATTATTCTATTGCAACCAATACTTCTGCAATTGACAATTTTAAAAAATATACTCTATTCCCTAAAATTATTAATGATTATATTAAAGATGAAAAATCGCCATATTATAAGGAAATGAGGAACAAAGACAAAAAAATCAAACATTATCATCAAAAAGAGTTATATTTTCAAATTACCAATGCTAAATCACATATTTATACTGATAGAATTATCGGTGCCCTAACTCAGTCAACCATAACTCATCCTTTTTTAGATAGAAGATTAATAGAATATTTATATAAAATCCCAGGTGAAATAAAATACCAGAACGAGCAAACTAAATATCTTTTAAGAAAATCAATGGAGAATTATCTTCCAGAAGAAATAATAAATAGACAAAATAAAACTACTCATCTAGCTTACACTTATAAAGGAATTAAGAAAAATTGGGATAAGATTTATAAAATTATGGAAAACCCGTTAATAGTACGTGAATTAAATTTAATATCCAAAGAAGCATGGATTGAAGAACTTAAAAAATGGAGAAATGGCGTTGATCCAAAAGAAGACTTTTGGACACTATTTGCAATAGAAATATGGCTTGTTCAATATCAAGACAAAACAGGATAACTCATATAGTATTGTGTTATTTGTGCAGAGGGTACTAATAGGGGGAAATAAAAATGATGACATATGTAAAACCATCAATGGTTAATCTTGGAAAAAGTGAAACTGTAATTCAAGGATCTTGCGGCTGGGGAGCTGAAAACTGGACCCTTGATAAAACTGGTGCTTATTGGACAACACAACGAAAACAAGTTCAGATTGGTTGGTTGCCAGGAATGGTAGCTGTATATCAATGCCAAGTAATTAAAGCATGTAGCACAGAATTACGACAATGTTAATAAAGTAATTATTTGGTTTTGAAATACACTTTTAAAAAATAATATATACCCTCTGTACAAATAACACAATACTTATGAATGAATAACAAAAGATTATAAATTGAAGGTGAACTTTTTATGGAAACGACCATATTTTTAAGCATAATTATAACAGTATTTGTATTTTGTTTTCTATATGTATTTATTTCTTTTCAAAATGAAAATGATTTCATTGAATCTAGAGTAGAAATTATTAATTTTAATAATAAAATCAATGAATATAAAGGGTTTGTAATTATAGCTGATAAGAGCATGTACATTGAAGAACTTAATTTATTTCGCAATTTAAAAAAAAATCTTAGTCGTAGAGAAAAATGTTATTTAATAAATCTCACTCTAGATAAGAATACTATGGAAAAAGAGATGGAAATAATTCAAAAATTAAAGCTTAAGACTCTCCCAGCAATATTGTATTCTAACAATCAGATACAGGAATTAACTAATTTTGGAGAGTTCCCAAATAATCTTTCTGAGAAGAATCTTATTAAAAACATTACAGAGGTATGTCTTAGAAAGGAATTATTATGAATGAAATTCTAACTATTCTACTTAAATTATCATATTTTATTTTAGGTGTAGTTTTTTTAAAAAGTGCGTTATCCAAATTAAAGAAACCTTACCAGTTTTTCTTAGCCCTTAAAGACTATCAATTCTTCGGACATAGAAAAATAGCTAGTTTCTTAATGCCTTTTTTAATCAGTCTTGAATTTATTTTAGCAATTTCATTAATTGTATCTATTAATTCTCTTATAATATTTGCTTTAGGAATGATAATCCAAACGGTTTACTTATCATTACTATTTTTTAACTTAAATAAAGTTTCAGTAGACAATTGTGGTTGCTTCATGTTAAACATCCCCAAAAAAGTTTCCATAAATAATATTTTCATCAATTTCATGATTTTATTTTTATTTGTACTTTTCTATGGAGTTGAAAATAGAATTTAAGGAGGTTAGTAATGATTATTTTAAGTATGTCAGTTGGCTTTCTATTACTCATATCTGGATTTACAAAGTTTTTCTCTATTGATGAAACCTCCCAATCATTGATTGACTTAGGGTTGGTCAAAATAATTAGCCTATCTAGAAGCGCAGCGATAATTTTATCGGTAATGGAAGTTTTTCTAGCCATCGGTCTTATTCTTTTTAGTGGATACTTTTTGGTAAATATTACAGCTTTCTTTGTTTTCCTGATTTTTATTCTAATAAACTATAAATCTGTAACAAATAACCTAAAAATAGAATGTAATTGCTTTGGAAAAATTATAAAAACCGAGTATGGGTATGGTGGAATTATTCAATCCTTAATAATGATTATGATCATAATTCCAAATATCCTCTTAAAAAATATGAGTTATATAAATTTCTATAATATTATTCCCATCAGTACTAGCATTCTACTAATAATTTCTGCTTTTTTTGCTACAGTTACTATAATTTTGGTTAGAGAGACAGTCGATTTAATAAATAAAAATAAAGTTGTAAAAGACTTTTAGTGGGAGAAAAAAATGACCCTTCTTTTATCTATAATATATTCACTTTTTATCTGCCTAACAATATTAGTTATTTTATTAACTCTGGCAAATAAAAATACTAAGTCTTCAAACAGTACAAAAAATATAGAAAAAGTTGTACAGCTTTCTTCAAGTTTATCATTTAAAAACTTGGAAGGAGAACACTCAGATCTGACTATCTCTTATAAATACATATTATTGGATCTAGAATGCAAAGAATGTAAAAAAATTTTTACCGCATTTGATTTATTAAATGAAAAATACTTTGAATCTATAAGGTTATTAATAGTTACCAGTGATGCAAACGCTGAAAAAATTGCGGATAGTTATTATAAAAAATATAGCTATTTTATTGATCAGAATCAACTATCTATGCTTGGAATACAAGGGTTTCCCTTATATCTCAAGTTCAATACTAACCCAAATATTGCTACAAAAGGTTTAATTAATACCAACAATATGATTGAACTCGCAAGTTAAGGAGAAATTATGACATCAATTAAAAACAAGAATCCTTTTAGTGTTTTCTTACATACACAAAAGTACTTTATTAAACATATTTTTAATGAACATCCAAAAAGTTTTATTTTCTTTTTTGTACTTTCCATGTTAAGTGCATTTTTCCCAGCAATAATAATTTTGTTAAATAAGAATTTAATCAATACTATTACTGGTTTAGGTACTAATACTTCGAGTATAAAACTCGCTCTTTTTCTACTGTTATTAAATTTAATCTTACAATATGGAGAATCATTAATCGGTATAATTGAAAATTACATATTCAGTAGAATAACTCAGACGGTTAACTTTGTATTAAAAAAAATGATGCTAACACAATTAATTACTATACCTCTAGAGGAATATGACAATAATAATTTTTTTGACACCATTAACCTTGCTAATACTGCAATAAGTGGAAATGGAGTTAAAGTAATTGGATCTCTTGTCGCAATTTTAAAGAGTCTTATTTCCTTAATAAGTATATTAGGAATTCTATTAGCCATTCACTGGACTATGCCAATCGGATTATTTATCTCTACACTTCCAGGTATAATCTTAATATTTATTGCAAAATCAAAGAGGTATAAAATGTCAGTTTCGACTTCTTCAGCTCAAAGAGAACTTAACTTCACAGATAGTCTCTTTACTCAAAATAGCTCTATTAAAGAATTAAAATTATTTGACCTAGGGGCCCACTTAATTGACAAGTGGTCATTTTTATTTAAAAAAATCCAAAAAGAAAATTTAGATCTCGAACTATGGGAAACTAAAACCCAAGCTTTCGCAGTATTTATTTTGCAGCTCTCGAGTTTTGGAGTATCTGTGTTACTAGTATTTCAAATTGCTAATGCAAACTTAACAATTGGAGATTATGTTGCCCTTTTAGGTGCAGTTGCAACGGTACAAATGCTTTTTTCTACAATTGGCGGGAATTTAGGTTCAATTTTTGAAACAGCTATATTTAATAAAGCATTAATGGAAATACTTGACTATGATAATCAATCCAATTCTCTAATGGAATATGAAAAAGACCATAATATTTCTGAAATTAATGACATTGAATTAGAGAACGTTTCCTTTTCCTATCCTTCTACTAAACAGAAAGCTATTGATAATATTTCTTTAAAAATTAAAAAAGGAGAGAGTATATCAATTGTGGGGTATAACGGATCGGGAAAGACTACACTAATTAAATGTTTACTTGGATTGTATAGTGTAAGTGAAGGGAAAGTTAATATAAATGGAATAAACTTGAAGAGAATAAGTGAAAAAAGTTATTACCGTCATTTATCCGCCATTTTCCAGGATTTTTATAAATACAAATTTAGTGTCAGAGACAATATTGGTTTTGGAGATTTATCAAAGTTACAAGATGATGATGAACTTTTTAGTATGTTGGAGAAAGTAAATCTTAATGAAAAGGTAAATTCATATGAACATTTACTAGATACGTACCTAACAAAAGAAATTTCGGGGGGAGAAGACCTTTCTGGAGGTGAATGGCAAAAGATAGGGATTGCTCGAGGTTTCATAAAAAATGCAGATTTAATTATTTTGGATGAACCTACTGCAGCAATGGACCCCATCTCAGAATTGCAAGTCTTTAAGATATTTAATCAGTTATCTCAAAATAAGACGAGCATTACTATTTCACATAGGTTGGGTCCAACAAAATATGCAGATAGAATCATTGTCATGGATAAAGGAATGATAGTTGAAGAAGGAAACTTCGAAGATTTATTGTCAAGAAAAGGATTATACTATGAAATGTATATGTCCCAAATAAGCTGGTATAAAGATGAAAAAGTTTCTATGAGGTGAACTATGAAAAGAAATGAAATTGTACTAGAAGTTGAAAATCTTAATAAAACATATTTGACCCCGGAATCAACTGTACAAGCATTAAAAGATGTATCTTTTAAATTGTTTAAAGGTGAAATGATTGCAGTTATGGGCACGAGTGGCTCAGGGAAAAGCACTTTGTTAAATATCCTTGGTGCTCTAGATAATCCTAGTTCTGGATCAGTAATAATTAATGGTGTACGTTCGAAGGAAATGTTCATTGAACCCAATGCAACTGATTATCGCCGTAATAATATAGGGTTTATTTTTCAATCTTTTAATTTACTTAAAGATTTGTCTGTTGAAGAAAATATTGCTTTGCCATTAATTTTAAAAAACGAAAAAAACAGTGATATTAATTTCAAGGTCTCTAATATACTTCAACTTATGGGACTTTCAAAATGGAAGAACCATCGACCAGTTCAGCTTTCTGGAGGTCAACAACAAAGGGTTGCAATTGGACGAGCAATTATTACTCATCCACCGATTGTATTAGCAGATGAACTGACGGGTAATTTAGACTTTAATACTTCTGCTGAAATTTTAAATGTACTGGTAGATATGAAAAATCGTTTTAATCAGAGTATCGTCTTAGTGACACATGATCCTCTTGTTGCTACATACGCGGATAGAGTTCTTTTCTTTCATGATGGGAAGATGATTAATGAGTACAGTTGTACCGGTGTTAATGATATAGATGCTATAATGAATAAATTTCAAGGTATCTTAGGGAAAAAGTTATGAAATCAATATATGGAGTGGCTCTAAGGCTTTTTAAAGCAAACAAGTTCATTGTTTTTTCATCCTTTTTTAGCATTGCAATTGCTGTATGTCTAATAATAACAATTGTTACTTTCTCTTCTAATGCAAAACAAACCGTTCATGATGAAGTTAAAAAACTTTATGGTGATATGGATTTATCAATAGGGTTTGATGTCACCAAGGACAAAATGATAGATGCTGATTTATTTGATTATTTGAACTCACTTCAAAATGTTAAAAAGTTATCTCGGGTGATTATCACTTCAAGTGAGGTAGATCAATTAAACGGTGATATTTATACTGTAGGTATTGAAAATGATTTTTTAGCTAAAAGTCGTTATAACTTGAGTTTAGATATCAACGATGACTCCGTGGTAATGAATAAAAGCCTCGCTGAAGCTCTAAATTTAAAAATAGGACAAAAAATCTTAATTGAAAAAAGACCACTTACATTAATCGAAACACTAGATGATTTAAGTGAAACAGGAATTGTTGTTGATAGACTCATTATTTCTAGAAAAAATGCTATTCAATTCATGGATAGTCAAAACAAAAATGAAATTGAAGCGACTTATGTAATGGCTAAGTTTTCCGAAGATGAGGATATGCTAAAGGTCTCAAATTCAATAATTAAACATCAGCCAGATTTAAGAGTTGATATTGCTGAAGAAGATGATTTTTTAAAAAGTAATCTATATTCATTAAACATCTTTCTTCTTGTTTTATCTGCCATCGTATTAATGGTAACAGGACTTTTAATTGTCTCCAATTTTGATTTATTAATTTATAAAAATAAAAATCAATTAGCGATTATGCGTTCCATTGGTGCAACATCAAAACAAGTAGCTATTATTACATTTATTCAGAGTAGTATCTTAAACTTAACTGGCGTAATAAGTGGTTTTTTCCTAGCATGGTTAAGTCAACAATTTATCCATAAATGGTTGGAAAAACTGTTATCTTTTCAAGTCATAAATGAAGATTTCAACTTCAGAATTGCCTTTATCGCTATGATTTTCAGTTTAATAAGTATCCAATTATTTTTGATAATACCCATGAGTAAGACCGCTAAAATCCTACCACTTAAAATTATTCAAGAAAACGAAGAGTTGGATTTCAAAGGTAAGAAAAACCAAAAAAAGATAGGTCAAATCTTGATTGTTGCCGGCATACTAATGATGGTTTTTGGAACTTTCTTTCCAAAAGAAAATATAATATTATTTTTATCCTCTTCTGTGCTCACTTTAATAGGAATATTTTTGATATTTCCTGTTTATTTACCGATTGTCATGACAGCATTGTTACCTTTTTTGCATAAACTTCTAGGAAAAGAATCTTATATTGCAATTAAAAATGTTATTCCTCAAGTAAGAAAAAATACTTTTGTCATTTTAACGATTAGCACGTTAATGATGATTGCAGTTTTTGGTTCTGTTGCACTAAAGACCATTCAGAGTAATGAATTAAATAGCTTAAAAAACGATTTTCCTGTTGCAATTGTTATTAAGAGCAGACTACTAAATGAGTCTTCAATTAATTATTTAGAACTAAAAGCAACAACAATGGATCTTCCTAGTATTTCAGGTATCAGTGCAATTAGCACAACATCTACTGCAGAGTTTAGAAAAGGCGATACCACTTTGTCATTTAATTATGCATTGGCTGATTTAGAGGGATTAGAAAAGCAAAATTTAATCCCACAACAACCCAATAATATAGAAAATACGATGATTATATCCGCAGAATTTGCTAAACGAAATGAGTTGAAAGTAGGCAGTAAGATAGATATTGGATTATACTCTGTTGTTGAGCAAAAATCTGTTCTAAAACAAACTGCTGTAATAAGTGGAATAATGGATAACATAAAATATGGAGATGCTTATCTAGACTGGGACAATCAAGAATTTCATAGTGAGTTCACAGCGTTTAGTCAAATGTATATTACTTCACCTAATCAAGAAAAAGCTCTCTCTGAATTGGAAACTCTTAAAAGAAAGTATCCAGAAATCAGAATTCATAGTTATGAGGAATCTTTAAAGGAATCTTTAAAAATGTTCTATCAAAGATGGTCTATTTATATTCTAGTTCTTACTGCAATGGTAATTTTAGTAATGGCTGGAGTCTTTAATACACTTGTCAATAATATATATTCAAAAAGAAAAGAGTTTGCAGTCCTTCGAGCAATGGGGATACCTTCCCATGGGATTTCGAAAATAATCATTACTCAAGTTATAACATATTTAATAATTGGCTTATTAATTGGCGCATTTGCAGGAATAGTTTTAGCTTTTTCTGTTTCTAGAATCGATCCAACTCCACTGGCTATTAACTACACTGTAATATTTACAGTTGGAATAAGCATGTTAATAATGAGTTGTATAATTTTTATTCCCTTTTCTAAAAAAATTAGTAAACAAAACGTTTCAGAAGAGCTATCGAGAGACAATAAATAATTACCATAGTGTTATGATACCGGGAAAAGCCAAATTTAAGGTCATGACTTGAACCTTTTCCGGAATAATGAATAAGTCCAATAATATACTTAAAATGAATGACAAACCAAAAATAGAGCCTCTTCTGCAAATATAGTTGCTGAGGGGGCTCCATTTGCATTAATTGTGTTCTCATTATTAAGCAAATAGATCTATCTCTTTTAGTTCAGAAAAGTACACTTTTAGAAACTGCTTTGAAGTGCTCCTATTTAATCATTTATATAGTTCGCAAAACTAGAATATCTATTTATGAGCGTTCTCTTTTAAAACCACACTTTACGAACTCTTGTAGGTAACAAGAAAAAGCTACCCTCATAGGATAGCTTTTTCTTGCTCCTTATTTAACTAACGGATCACCCGTTAGTGAAAAATAATATATTTTCGCCATACAAATTTAGATGATATGACCATTAACTTCAGTTGTTCCTGTACAGACACTCATTTGCAAATTTTTATAAATCATCCAACGATGAAAATGTTCTTTCGTTCATTTATTTTGCCTCAAAGTTCTAGGGGCTTACTCACCTACCATACCGTCCTTATCATTATCT